>OGWT01001972.1_pt1 | contig 14674 bp, 10 predicted proteins | sample 1576101 | NCBI WGS metagenome assembly OGWT01 (sample SAMEA3541481, study PRJEB24748) | human gut metagenome | biome: human gut; feature: human-associated habitat; material: faeces | place: China | collected 2012 | reverse complement strand
GTGCAAGCTGGATCAGATTGACCGCGTGCAGTTCCTGGTAGAAGGGAAAAAGCTGGATACCTATAAGGATAATTTGCAGTTCAAAACGCCGTTTACCGCAGTTGACAGTATCAGAAGACTTGAGGAGAAATAAGAGGAGAACAGAAATGAAGCGTCCGATACTCTGGACAACAATTTTCATGATTTGTGGAATATATATGAGACTGGGCATATCGAAAGTGATATGTCTGGTCTCTTATCTTTTTCTGCTCTTTTTTCTAATTTTTTTCTATAATTTTCATCAAATTCTATGTTTGGATATTCAATTCCATATATTAAGCTATCTACATACAGCCCAGTTCCACCAACAATTATTGGAACTTTCCCTTTTTGTAATATATCTTCTATTGCATTTTCAGCATCTTTTTTATAATCTGCCACACTATATCTTTGATTTGGCTCTACGAAATCTAATAAGTAATGTTTTATTCCTTGCATTTCTTGTTTGTCTGGTTTAGCTGTTCCTATGTTCATATTTTTGTATATTTGCATAGAATCACTTGAAATTATTTCTCCATTTATTTTTTGTGCCAGTTGTATTGATAGTGCAGTTTTTCCTGACGCAGTAGGCCCACATATAACTATAACCTTTGGTTTGTTCATCTTTAATTCCTTTACTTTCTTGCAAATTTTCTTTCAATATCATTGGGGTTCAGCATATTCATGTTTCCTTCCATGCCGTCGATCAGAATCAGCGGAGATGCATTGGAACCGTCGCCGATCGTACCGGCTCCACGGATATTCACTTTCATGTCTGCGCCGATTTCACCGCCGTTGCCATCCGAAGCATAAGAAAAATTCATTCCCGGGACTAATCCCTGTAATGCCTGGCTTACATTAGAAACCGGACGTGACAGTAAATCCTCGGCATTTACCGTAGATACCGAACCGGTCAGGTTGACTTTCTTCTGCGTACCGAAACCTACGACAACGATTTCGTCCAGTGTCTTGGTATCCTCTTTCAGAATGACCGACAGACTTTTGCCGGATTGTGCCTTCACGGTCTGAGACATATAGCCTACGTAGGAAACCGTAATCGTCACATTGGCAGATGCTGTATTCAATATGAAATTCCCATCCAGGTCTGTAATCGTACCATTCTGGGTGCCATCTTCCATTACGGTAGCGCCAATGACCGGATCACCAAACATATCCGTCACTTTTCCCTTTATCTGCACGGTTTGCTTAACGGCAGGCGCGTCCACTATTTGCGTAGATAATATTATTTTTTTATTACGTACGGCATATTTGACATTGGTGTTTTTAAACACTTCATTCAATAAGGTAAATATATTGCTCTGTTCGGTAACTACCGATACCCGGCGGTCTACATCAATATGATGGTCATTGTAGAAAAAGCTAAAATCAGATTGTGCCTCAATTTGTGACAGAACTTCTTTCACAGTCAAGTTTTGTGCTTTCACAGAGATCATAGTACGTTGGGCGTAGCTGTCGTTAGCACATAGAAGCCCAACAAAACAAAAACAGAAAACAAAGAGCAGTTTCATAGACAAAGGAATTTTTTTCCAAACAATAAAAACGGGATTATCCGCCCGCAATTGTTGGACATAATTGTTTTTCTTCATATATTTGCATGAATTAAAGTTAAGAAATAATTTTCTCTGTTTGTATTCAAACAGGTTAAAGGCTTTCTCATACAGGCTGGATGCGGGAACATCTGCCTGTATGCTTTTTTTAAGGCGGTTGGAAGTTTCTCATACGTATTATAATTTTATTGGTTAAACATGAAAGGCTTTAATATATTTCAATCTGCCTCCTTTCTTCACTTTGATTATTTGTCAGTTTCACATTACGCCAGCGTATGTGTGAGGATATTTTAAAATTCTCCAGAATCTCTTCTATATATTGTTCTGTAAACGCTCCGGTAAATGTATATTTGTCAAATTTCGAAGTGTTTACAATAAAATCTACATTATAGCGTTTCTTCAGTATATGCAATGCTGCCTTAAATGGAGTTTTATCAAAAATAATCTTTTGGTCCATCCAGGCAAGCTCCGATTCGCCATTGGTGTTGTATGACAGAATCTGTCCGTCCTTATTATTATAAATCACTTTTTGTCCGGGACGCATTAGTATTTTACTTCCCTGTCCGTCTTTCTCATAAACAAATTCGACCTTTCCCTCTACCAAAGTGGTAATCACCTCATCCATCTCATCAAATGCTTCCAGGTTAAAGTGTGTACCCAAAACTTCCACTTTAGATTTTTGGGGAGTCGAAACAATGAATTTATGTTCAGGGTCTTTCGCAACTTCAAAATACGCTTCGCCATTCAGACTCACTTCACGAATGTTACCGGTGAAAATGGAAGGATACTTTAAGACTGAGCCGGAGTTTAAGTACACTAAAGTGCTGTCTGGTAATCTGAAAGAAGTTATCATTCCGGGTTGTGTCCGGACTTCGAATATCTGGGCATGGACGGGGGCGGTAGATTGGGGTTGGTTAAGCAAAACCAAAATAGTAATAGCCATCGGTATGAGTAAGGCAACAGCTGCACGTTGTATCCAACCCCACCAGGAAATATGATACTTATTCTCTTGCATCCGTCCCTTCACTTTTGATAGCTCCTCATTCATATCCATTTTTTCAGTAATCTGTTGCGTGTCAGTCATAAGAAGAAGTGTGTAAATGTCCATGGCCTTCTTTTTATTTTCATCTGACAATTTGATCCAGGCTTCTATTTCCTGAATTTCGTCTGCTGTTGCTTTACCATCATAATAGCTGATCAGCAAGTCTTCTATAGTTGAATGATGCATTTCCATGATAAATTTATTAAAGAGACAAGCGGGAAAATAAAACTACTAAGGTTATTTAAATAATTAACATTAATAAACTTTATGGTTAATAACTGTGTTATTTTACGCTTATTTAAAATATAAGCATTATCATTGCAGCCATGGAATACAGCAATGAAGATGCGTACTTATTGATGGCACTAAGGAGAGGGGAGATGATCGCTTTTGATAGTATATTTAAAAAATACTACCCGATTCTTTGTGCGTATGGAAATAGGTTTGTAGACTATGAAGAGTCGAAAGAAATAGCGGGTGACGCTATTTTATGGCTGTGGGAACATCGTGAAACACTTCAGGTTGAAACTTCCTTAGGCAGATATTTACTCAAATCGGTTTACCATAGATCACTTAACTGCATCAAGCAAAAACAGCTGAAGAATCATGCTGATACTATGTATTATGAGGAGATGGAAAAGCTGATACATGATGCAGAGACTTACCAGTTCCAAGAGCTTTCAAAAAGAGTGAAAGAAGCTATAGATGCATTGCCTGCTTCCTATAGGGAGGCTTTTGTTATGCATCGTTTTACTAAAAAGAGCTATAAGGAAATAGCTGAGAGTTCCGGGGTTTCAGTAAAAACAATTGCTTATCGTATACAACAGGCAACAAAGCTGCTTCGAAAAGATCTTGCAGACTTACTAATTACTATGATCGTTTGTGTATTGTCAGTCGTTCGTTAACTATTGCTCAGGCTTACCTATTGCTGAAAAAAAGAACTTTCTTAAAAAAGGAATATTTAATCAGCCAAGGAATGCTATAAATTACATTACGGATAAATAAGAAGTAGAAAAACGCCTGCATTTGCTTGAATGAAAATCTTCCTTTCTTTTATTTAAGTTGTATGCTGAATAGATTGATATGATATTACTTCTTATGTTTTCTTTTGGATGATGTATTGGCTGAAAGGATAACTTTTTGTTTAATCTTGCCTTTTCGCTATTTGTGATTAACCAGCGTGAAAACAAGCTCCGGATAGTCTTTTTATCTCTTCCTCACCGAGGAAAAACAGGTTCCTCGGTGAGGAAGAATACGTTGGTTTTAAACCAAGGAGGCGTTTCTTTAAGACCAACGAATGGTTTAGTGATAGAAAAAGATGCATATCTCATGTGAATTTATGCAATAATAATCTGTTATTCCGTATATTATTGCACTAATTTATGCGCTTTATTCTTTGTTTTACTATTTTTATTTCAACTGTATTTTTGTTTAATCTTAAAAATAGCACATTGATGTTGGGCTGCATGTACATATTTCTAAGAGAACGATGGGTTTATCAACTTTCTTGTTTCAATGATTCGTCTTTCTGAATATAGACAGTCCGTGTCGGAAAAGCAAGGTTCAATCCTGCTTTATTAAAAGCAGCCAGTATTTCCATATTCATATTTGAGGTTACGCCTAAAATATCTCCTTGTTTCTCTATAAAATAGATATACATGATAACCAATGCGGAATCTGAGTATTCTGTAAAAACAGCGACTATATCAGAAGGGTTAGAAGATACATTTTCTACTCTTTTGGGGATGGATTTCAATAGTTCTAAAGCTTCTTTCATCTTTTCGGAAGTCGTATCATACGTCAGTCCAAGATTCAAGACTACTCGGCGCATAGGTTCGGATGAAATATTAACGATAGAAGTATCGGTAATCTTATAATTGGGGAAAGTTATAATACGTTTGTCGTAATTCATTATTTTTGTGCTTCGGACTCCTACGTCTACTACCGTTCCTTCATAACTATCCACGCGAATTGTGTCTCCGATGCTGAAAGGTTTATCCGTCAGAATGGTAAACGTACCGAAAACGTTTTTTACTGTATCTTGTGCTGCCAACGCAAATGCGATACCACCAATACCCAAAGTTCCCAACAGAGCGCTGATGTTAACTCCCACATTACTCAAAGCCATGACGATGCCGATGAGCCAGACTATAACCAAGATGGTTCTTTTGATGATTGGCATCATTTTGTTAGCTTGTCCGTTGGACTGCTTTCCCCAGTAAACCTGAAGTAAACTACTGAACAAACGGCCGAAAAACCAAGTAATATCCAGAACAATCAAAATGCTGTAAGCATTGTCAACTACTTTCACAAAACTGTCCGGATAAACCAACCGATGGATAGCGATCCAGATTCCCAACAGAATTATAGCAAACTTAACAGGCGCTTCCAAAGAGTAAAAAATGACGTCGTCCAGGTGATTGTCGGTTCCCGTAACAAAAGGTTTGATAACTTTCTTGCCTAATAGCGATAATAATTTGACAATAATAATTGCTCCTAAAATAATAAGAATGGAAATACCCCAGTTTTCAATAGTATTTCCCCATAATTCATTTTCTAACATAGTCTAACTGATTTATAATTGTACTTTTATTTAATAATATCAAGTTGATCTCCTTTTTATTGACGATACAAGATAAGAGCTGAAGATGCTGCGATAGAAATATCCCCTCCCGATAAATGCTCCTGACTGTCTAGATCAATTTGTCCGTTATGGCAGACTATAATCCAATCTTGTTCCGGGATATTGATATCTGCCTGATTCCGGTTACCGTTGTATGCAACCAGAATTTCTTTCCATTCATCACCGTTAGCATACTCGCCTAGAGTATAAGCGATGACACCGGAATCGCCTGTATCAAGAAAATGAAGCCATTTCTCTAAGCCCTCTGCTGTAGGAATACGGAAGGCGGGATGTTTTTTGCGGAGTGCGATTAATGTTCTGATATAATTGAATATATCACGGTTTTTAGCTTTTAACGCCCAGTCTATTTGGTTGACGGCGTCAGAAGACTTGTAGCTGTTTGGCTCTCCCTGTTTGTCCTGCATGATTTCTTCACCGCCACGAATAAAAGGAATACCTTGCGAGGTTAAAAGCACGGTGTGTATTAATTTGTCAATAGGAACCAGTTCTTCTTCAGAATGTTCGCCTTGAACAGATAATTTCAGCTTATCTACCAGCGTATATCCGTCATGACAGGAAACAAAGTTAATCATTTGAGAGGGAGCAGCGGCATATGGACCGTCACAGTAAAGTAACCCGCTATAATCTACCTGTGGGTGTTGTGTTCCGCCAACGATTCCATATTTGACAGGTTCAAAATGCCCGTTGATATTTCCGGAGGCATACCCTGGTTCCTGTTCGTCAAAGGTACTTCCTTTCAGACCGTCACGAAATTCATCATTAAATACGGAAATACCTTTCATTTTTCGTACATTCTCCTTTACAGCCCGTTGCTCGAAAGGTAATGGAGAATCTGCTGCTACCCAACCTTCTCCGTATACAAAAATGGTGGGGTCAATTTTTAATAATTCCTCTCTTAACTGGTTCATGGTGTCGATGTCATGTATCCCCATCAGATCGAATCTAAAACCGTCAATGTGATATTCTTTCGCCCAGAATTTGACCGACTCAATGATATAATGGCGAACCATTTCGCGTTCTGAGGCTGTCTCATTTCCACACCCGGAAGCATTTGAATAGGAACCGTCGGGATTCTGGCGGTAAAGATATCCCGGAACCGTCAGGTCAAAATTAGAATGCTCGGTTGAGGCTGTATGGTTATAAACCACATCGAGTACAATACGAAAACCATTTTGATGGAGGCTTTTTACCATCTCTTTAAATTCGCGGATACGGGTGGTGGGGGTGACAGGATCGGTGGAGTAACTTCCATCTGGTACATTATAATTCTTCGGGTCATATCCCCAATTGTATTTGTTTTTCTCCAATTTCCTTTCATCGATTGTGGCGAAATCGAATGAAGGAAGGATGTGTATATGCGTTACTCCCAATTCTTTTAAATGATCCAGTCCGGAAGATTCTCCTTCGGGAGTTTTAGTTCCGGTCTCTGTCAGAGCAAGAAACTTCCCCTTATGTTCAATTCCTGAGTTTGGATCAATACTAAAATCGCGGTGATGAAGTTCATAAAGAATGATATCGGAATACATTTTCAGTTCGGGTGACTGGTCTGATTCCCAACCTTCGGGATTTGTCTCGTTCCAGTCGATTACAGCAGCGCGATTGCCATTGATGCCGACTGCTTTTGCCCAGATACCGGGTGTTTCGTCCAGCCATTTTCCATCTTTTTCTATTTGGAAGGTGTAGAAAGAACCTTTCAGATCACGGTCTATATGGATACACCAGGTCCCATTGTCGGCTATGTCCATTTCCAGTTGTTCTTCCGGATCTCCCGCTTCGCCGGATGAATACAGGTTTAAACGGACATTATCGGCACTTGGTGCCCATAGCGTAAATATGGATTGCTGGGGTGTATAGACTAATTCCAAATCGTTCTCATAATAGCACGGATACTTGTCATACGAATCCAACTGGTCCGGGGACGGATGATTTTTCAACTCTCTCATACTTTCTAATTTTATATTAATACTATATAAAAAAAATAATCATGTTGTGGAATAAATGAACCGGATTATTCCGTTATGGTATGACTGAAAACAAATGTGAAATCAAAAATTCCTGTTTACGCTCTGATAAATATGAATAATAAAAGAATAATTAAGGTAATTTTACGGTGTTGTAAATCAGCTTTTTATCCTTTGCACTTTTTTGTATTTGTTAGCTTATAATTTATAGAAACGTAGGAACTTTGTTAACATCATCTTTGTTTTGTATAAAGTTAATTATAAAAAAAAATGAAGCGTATGGAAAATGGTGTTATGATGCAATATTTTGAATGGCATCTCCCGAATGACGGGAAGTTATGGAAACAGATAAAGGAAGATGCGTTGCATCTTCATGATATAGGTGTGACTGCTGTTTGGATTCCCCCTGCTTATAAGGCCGATGAGCAGCAAGACGAAGGATATGCGACTTATGATCTGTATGACTTGGGCGAATTTGACCAAAAGGGAACCATAAGAACTAAATATGGTACGAAAGATGAACTGAAGAAAATGATTGACGAATTGCACAAATATCATATTGCTGTTTATCTGGACGTTGTATTGAATCATAAAGCGGGTGGTGATTTTACTGAAAAGTTTATGGTAGTGGAGGTCGATCCCAAGGAGAGAACCAAGGCTTTGGGTGAGCCGTTTGAGATACAAGGGTGGACCGGGTATAGCTTTCACGGACGTAAGGACAAACATTCGGATTTTAAATGGCATTGGTATCATTTTTCCGGGACGGGTTTTGATGATGCGCAAAAGCGCAGCGGTGTTTTTCAGATACAGGGAGAAGGAAAAGCTTGGAGTGAGGGCGTGGATAGTGAAAACGGTAATTATGATTTTCTGTTATGTAACGATATTGACTTGGACCATCCGGAAGTTGTATCTGAATTGAACCGTTGGGGAAAGTGGGTTTCCAATGAATTGAATCTCGACGGAATGCGTCTGGATGCCATTAAACATATGAAAGATCAATTCGTCGCACAATTCCTCGATGCGGTGAGGAGTGAAAGAGGCAATGATTTTTATGCCGTAGGTGAATATTGGAATGGTGACCTGGAAGCATTGGATGCTTATATAGAAGCTGTTGGGCACAAAGTAAACCTATTTGATGTCCCGTTACATTATAATATGTTCCAGGCATCACAGGAAGGTAAAGACTATGATTTGCGGGATATTTTAAAAGATACTCTGGTTGAACATCATCCCGATCTGGCTGTAACCATTGTTGACAATCATGATACGCAACGCGGAAGTTCTCTTGAATCCAATGTAGGAGATTGGTTTAAACCGTTGGCTTATGGTTTGATTTTGCTGATGAAGGAAGGTTATCCATGTCTGTTTTATGGAGATTATTATGGTATAAAGGGGGAGAAGTCTCCTCATACCCGGATTATTGATATATTGTTGGATGCGAGACGAAAGTACGCTTACGGTGATCAGATAGAATACTTCGACCATCCTTCAACGATTGGCTTTATCCGTACAGGAGATGAGGAACATAATGGCTCCGGGCTGGTCTTCCTTATGTCTAATGACGAGGCGGGAAGTAAAATAATGAGCTTGGGTGAGAAACATAAAGGCGAAGTCTGGCACGAAATAACCGGAAGTATATCCGAAGAAATAACTTTAGATGAAGAAGGAAATGGAGAGTTCTCTGTCGAATCCCGTAACCTGGCTGTTTGGGTGAAGAAGGATTAGGTATATGGTATTTATATAATTAATTATGAAGATGCTTGTTACAGTTGTAATCAGGTATCTTCATGATTTGTATGAAAGTCATTTGCAGACAGAAAGATTCTCTGTATCTTTGTCGCCATGGCAGAAAGAAGCGAACTACATACGAGAAATAAACACAATGGGCAATATGATTTTTCATTGTTGACAGAGAATTATCCACCGCTCAGAAAATTTGTACTTCTCAATCCTTTGGGAATACAAACAATCGATTTTTTTAATCCACATGCTGTGAAAGCGCTGAATAAAGCATTGCTGATAAGTTATTATGGTATCCGCTACTGGGATATTCCAAAGAATTATTTGTGTCCGCCTATCCCCGGGAGGGCAGACTATGTTCATTATATTGCCGATTTAATTGATCCGGAGAGAGTCAGTAATACGGCAAATGAAGAGAATGGAGATAAGCCAAAACGACAGTGCAGATGCTTGGATATCGGTGTAGGTGCAAATTGTATTTATCCGATTATTGGGCACGTTGAGTATGGATGGATGTTTGTGGGTTCCGATATTGATCCGGTATCTATAGAAAATGCGCGTAAGATAGTGACTTGCAATCCTGTATTGGCACATAAGATTGATTTGCGGCTTCAGAAAGACAATCGGAGGATTTTTGACGGAATCATCGCTCCCGATGAATATTTTGATGTAACAATCTGCAATCCTCCGTTTCACAGTTCGAAAAAAGAAGCAGAAGAGGGGACATTACGTAAATTGAGTAGTCTGAAAGGGGAGAAAGTAAAGAAAACCAAATTGAATTTCGGTGGAAATGCGAATGAACTTTGGTGTGAGGGCGGAGAATTACGTTTTTTGCTGAATATGATTTCTGAGAGCCGGAAATACCGGAAGAATTGCGGTTGGTTTACAAGTCTGGTTTCTAAGGAGAAGAATCTGGATAAACTATATGCTAAATTAAAAGCCGTCCATGTATCGGAATATAAGATAATTCGAATGTGTCAGGGTACAAAAAATAGCAGAATTTTGGCTTGGCGATTTTTGGAATAGCTGATTTTGTTTTTTCGATAAACGGATATTTTTAAAGAAGATTATCTGTATAATGAAAAAATATTGATGATTAAGACCGTTATTTGTTATAATGTGCCTGGATTTGTTGTTGTTTTCTATAATAGAGTCGTTTCTCTCTCTGTATATTCTATATGAGTATTAATTCCCCTTTCTCCTTTTCTTTGATATGCCGATATTTGTAGTATGAGATTATAGTGCTAGGAAATATCAAATCAAGGGAATATATGTTTGTTGTTAGATTGAGAAACTATTTACATTTGTCGTTTTTGGTTATATTTTTATTGTTTTCCTCCTGTATTGATGAGTTTTATAAAGATACACCTAAAGAGGGATATATAACAATTACCGGTATCAATACACGTGCCTATACAGGAGCCTATCCGGGTGACGGGCTCGATGATAAGGTTGAAACTCTGCGTATTCTGGCTTTCAATAAGACAAGTCGCATCTGCGAAAGTAATACTTTTTATTATGGAGATGTGCTGGGCGGAAATACGCTACGGCATCCGATTAATAAGGGTGAATATGATTTTGTCTTTTTGGCCAATGAACCTCATAATACAATTGTGAAGGCGGTTCTTGACAATATAACTGATTATGATGCACTAAAGTCAATATCCTATCCGGCGGAGTTCTTCGATTCGGAACGGGTTATACCTATGATTGCGGAAAATAATAGTATAAAAGTGCTGGCTGATGGAAACTTGGAGGTAAATGGTGTTGCATCTACCAAGTTGACAGTAGGACTCAGACGCTTGGCGGCACGTGTGGATGTGGTTTTGAAATCGAAAGTCGATTTTGGTGATGCCAGTTCGAGTGAATTTGAAGGAATTACTTTTTCTAATATACCGGATAGAGTGCCTTTGGTATATGGCTTGCCTAGTGATTGTTTACCCAGTTCCTGGGCGTATGCCGATCCGGTTCTTCCTTATGGTGGAACGGCCATAACCAGAAATGTGGAACGTAAACTCACATTAGCTGATAATGCCGACTGTTTTAAAATAGATCCCACTTTATTGACCACTGAGGATAAAAATAACGATTTAGTCTGGGCTGTTAAAGTTAAAAAAGTAATTCTGCCATCTAGCTTCTTTTCATCGAAGTCCGACGAGACGAATGCGATAAATTTTACTGTTAACCTGATTGACAAGTATAGTCCTTCCTGCAAATTGAAGATTCTGTTCGACCCGGATTATACATTACCGGCAAATGCGAAACTTGATTTGACAGGTATCATAAGAGAACCTTTAGAAGTAAATATACAGCCTTCTCCGTGGATTGACGATGGAGATGATTGGGAAATATCAGGCGTCCGTGTTCTGAATGTATCGCATATACAGGCTAAGATGACGGATATGAACGGAGTCCGAATTTCTTTCTGGTCCAATATGCCGGTAGTGAAGGTGTTGGGCACAGTAAAGAAAGAAGGTGAAGCGAATGAAAGAGCGACTAATACAGTCTTTAACTGTTTGGCAGTAGATGATAATAATCCTGATCCTTATCGTTTCTTTTATGATTCGGCTTCGGGCAGCGGATATATGGATTTACTGGTTGACGGAACAAATACCACCGGTTTTGGTACGCATGACAGGACCGAGAATATGAGTGGTACATATACATTGACATTATCTGCAGCAGAGGATACTAATGGTAAGAATGCATTGCAGAGGAAGATAAAGGTTACCGTCACACAAGAAGGTTTGCGATTTGTTCACAATCCTACGGCAAATCAACATGGTTTGTTCAATGCAGCATTTTTTAAACATAACCAGAAAGGAGAACGTATTATAACAGGACAGCATCGATTGGATCAAACATGGTCTGTTAGTGTACCTGTTGCCTATCAAAACTGGCTTGTTGTGAGCGCGACTCCCAGCTTTGATCCGAATATTGGAACAGAATCACCAGGTGATGCGGAACATTATCCGGTAACTCTCAATCCGTATAGGGGAGAAGATGGTACTAGTATCTCAGGTCTCACCGGTCGTATATATTTCCGTATTGGCGTTAAGGAAAATGCCGATTTTGTACCAACTAAAGAATCCGATCCTAAATTTGGATATATCAATTTGTCATATTATCCGGGATGGCGGACAACAATGAAAATTTATATTCGTCAGGGCGAAGCCGGTGCTTATATATATGCGCCGGGGGATGCTATTCCGAGAACTGTATGGGGAGCGTGGAATGGAGGTACGGATATTACTACACATGTGAGAGAAGATATGCGTCTTTTATCGACGAATGCCCGTAGGGGAGCAGCTAAGTTCTCTGCTTTAAACCTGACAAGCGAGAGGTTAGCAGGGAATACGAATCCGGATTATGAGAATGTGAACGTAAAAGGTGCTCGTTTTGTAGACTTCCCTTCGCAGGCGGGTGCATTCTTTCAGTGGGCGGTCGATTTGAAAGGCACTACTTCCGGTATGACTGATTATTACCGCAGAGCTTTTAATCCCTCGAAGTCATATCTTGTTTCAGGATTCCCTTGGGGATATGGGGAATTTCCGATCATGTGGGATGGAGATGTCAGTGCTAATATTCCTGCATATAAAGAACAGTTTGAAGTTTGCCCTCCGGGATATCGTCGTCCGACGGATGGCTATACGGATAAAATATCTTATAATGGATATTATGATTATTTGCCGGATGAGGGTACTACGGGTACTGCCACGAATTATAAAGATCAAATAGAGTATTCAGAATTAAGGGTTTCTTTATTTAATGTACCTTTTGCAGGAAATGCGGCTTCAAGTGCAGACTACGCTACAGCTTTTACTACTCCTTTTGGTGGAACTGGTAATACAGGTCCTGGGACATATCCTTACGGAGCAAACAAAGATATGCTTGCCCGGAAACAACTAAAAGGAACAACTTATACATTTTATTCGGACGGATTTTTCGACAGACGTCCGATAAAAGAGGCTTCGAATGGAAACTATGGCGTATCATTAGGAAATAGTAATGTTGCTTATCAGGGAGTATTGTATTTTAATCCCGATTCCGGAACGAATGCATCTGTCTTTTTTCCGTCAGCCGGTCGTCTGAATAACACAAGTGGTGCTTTGGAAAGTAGGGGTAGTACCGGATACTATTGGTCGGCAAGTGTAGGTCCTCCTTATATGAGATCAGAATTGCAGAATCCACCTTATGACAGGAGAATACGTTATGGAGCCTGGTCGCTTGAGTCTGCATATAATTCTCATAATTTCAGATTGTCATATCAAGGTTTTGCTCAAAGTATACGTTGTGTGAAAGAATAAGAACTTTTCGGCTTACGATAAAAATACCGGAATATCATCCGTTGAGGGGTTGGCTTTTTAGTCAACCCCTTATTTGTGCGTACTCTCTAACAACAAAGCTGCTGTTTTAAGAAGAAATCTTTATTTACTCTAATAAGATTCTAATAGGATTCTAACTATTCTCTAACAGGCTCTCCGAAGGGAGCCGTCTATCTTTGTGCCCGGAAATCCGGTTACTAACTTAACTTATGTTTAATTATGATGATGAAGAGAGAGTTACACACATTTATTATTGGCAGTGTGTTGTTTTTTACCGCATGCGGGGATAAACAGGAATCAGAGCAAAAAAGTGGCTATCGTATACAAGGTGACACGGTCTATATTGCAGATCCTCTTTTACTTGAAAAGATCAAAGTATCAGTGTCTGAACTGAAACCCTATTCCAAGAAGGTGATAACGTCCGGTGTGGTGCGTCCCATTCCTCCCCGTTATGCTTATGTTGCTCCTCCATTTGCAGGGAGAGTCACAAAATCTTATGTGCGTATCGGACAGTCGGTACGTCAGGGAACACCTTTATTTGAAATCAGTTCCCCCGACTTTACTTCTGCACAAAAGGAATACTTTCAGGCACTTTCGTCCAGGGAACTTGCTAAAAAAGATTTGAAACGCAAAGAAGATCTGATAAGGAATGGTGTCAGTTCGCAAAGAGAACTGGAAGAAGCCCAGAATGCTTTATTGATAGCAGATAAGGAGTTTGAAAACGCCTCTGCCGCATTGCGGGTATATCAGGTGGACAATCCGGTGGAAATGATATTGGGGCAACCGATGATTGTTCGTTCTCCTATTCCCGGGGAAGTGATAAAGGATAACATCGTAACAGGGCAATATCTGAAAGACGATACCGAACCGATAGCTATTGTTGCCGACCTGTCTAAGGTATGGATTGCGGCTCAGGTAAAGGAGAAAGATATCCGGTTTATAAATGAAGGCAGTAGTCTGGGTATTGAAATTTCGGCATTGCCCGGTACGGTTATTAAAGGCAATGTGTATCATGTAGAGGAGGAGGTAGACGAGGAAACCCGGTCCATTCAGGTACTTTCGGTCTGTGATAATTTGAACGGACATCTGAAGCTGGGGATGTACACTACTGTCCACTTTCTGAGTGTTCCGGTCGGACAAATTCAAATCCCGGAGAAAGCGTTACTGCAGGGCGAAAAGGATAGCTATGTATTTGTGCAGATTGCTCCGTTGGTTTTCGTACGGACGTCGGTGACAGTGGAGACAACAGAAAACGGAATAGCGGTGATCAGCGAAGGATTGCGTCCCGGAGATAAGATAATCAGTGAAGGAGGATATTATTTAAAGTAAACGCAGAAAGAAAAAGCAAGGTTGATGATAATACAGCAAAAATGCAG
>OGWT01001969.1_pt1 | contig 14697 bp, 9 predicted proteins | sample 1576101 | NCBI WGS metagenome assembly OGWT01 (sample SAMEA3541481, study PRJEB24748) | human gut metagenome | biome: human gut; feature: human-associated habitat; material: faeces | place: China | collected 2012 | reverse complement strand
GATGGACATCAAGCGCGGCATCCAGAAGGCTGTCAACACCGCTGTTGAGGCCGTCAAGGCACACAGCCAGAAAGTCAACGGCAGCAAGGATATCGCCCGTGTCGGTACCGTTTCTGCCGGTGATGCACAGATCGGCCAGCTGATCGCTGACGCTATGGAAAAGGTTACTGCTGACGGCGTGATCACCATTGAGGAGAACAAGACCACTGCTGAAACCTACACCGAGGTAGTGGAAGGCATGCAGTTTGACCGTGGCTACGTTACCCCGTACATGGTCACCGATACCGAGAAGATGGAAACCGTTTACGAGGACTGCAGCGTGCTGATCACCGATAAAAAGATCAGCGTGTTCCAGGATATCGTTCCTCTGCTGGAGTCCGTGATCCAGTCCGGCCGCAAGCTGCTCATCATCGCTGAGGATGTTGAGGGCGACGCACTGTCCAACCTCATCATCAACCGTCTGCGCGGCGGCCTGAATGTGGTTGCTGTCAAGGCTCCCGGCTTTGGCGACCGCCGCAAGGAAATGCTGCAGGATATCGCCATCCTGACCGGCGGCACCGTCATCAGCAGCGACCTGGGCTATGAGCTCAAGGACGCTACCATCCAGCTGCTGGGCAGCGCCCGCCAGGTCAAGGTTGGCAAGGAGAACACCACCATCGTCGGTGGCGCTGGCGATAAGCAGGCCATTGCTGACCGCGTTGCCCAGATCCGTTCCCAGATCGCTTCCGCTACCTCTGACTTTGACCGTGAAAAGCTGCAGGAACGCCTGGCCAAGCTGGCTGGCGGCGTAGCTGTCATCAAGGTCGGCGCTGCTACCGAAGTTGAGATGAAGGATAAGAAGCTCCGTATCGAGGACGCCCTGAACGCAACCAAGGCTGCTGTTGAAGAGGGCATCGTTGCTGGCGGCGGCACCGCTACCATCAACGCTATCCCCGCTGTTGATAAGCTGGTCAGCGAGCTGGAAGGCGATGAGCGCACTGGCGCTAAGATCGTCCGCAAGGCTCTGGAAGCTCCTCTGCGCCAGATCGCCGCAAACGCTGGCCTGGAAGGCAGCGTTATCATCAACAACATTCTGCAGGCCGGCAAGCCCAACTACGGCTATGACGCCCAGAAGGAAGAATATGTTGACGATATGATCGAAGCCGGCATTGTTGACCCGACCAAGGTCACCCGCTCCGCTCTGGAGAATGCTTCCAGCGTTGCCGCTATGGTTCTGACCACCGAAAGCCTGGTCGCTGACCTGCCGGAGCCCCCGGCACCGGCAGCCCCCGCCGGCGGTGACATGGGCGGCATGTACTAATAACAGCCTAAAAACCGCATGAATCCTTGATTTTTGGAGCGCGCAAAAGCGGATTTACGCCAAACTTACGCCACTTACGCCAAAAATCAAAGCGCACTATAGGGTAACAAAATCGGCACTCGCTGAAAAGCGGGTGCCGTTTTTTTTTGTGTCTAGGGGATTTGAAGACTCATGAAACCCACTGATGGATTCTGCGAGCGGCAGACTGTCAGCGGCTTTATTGTTGACGAAAAACAAAGGTAGGGATACAATAATAAAAAATGTAAAACCGGAAGGGAGCGTGCCGCCGTGGAAAACCAGAGAGACTTCTGCACAGAATGCCGCAGAGAAACAAACTACACCTTGAAGAAAATCAAAATCAACCGGACCATCCGGGAAAAGGAGTATACTTTTGAAATCACGGCTGCTTTCTGCAACAAATGCGGCGGCGAGATGGGTGTTCCCGGCCTGATGGACTACAACGTAAAGGAAATGGATGAGCAGTAACGCAACTCGAACATACCACAGTGATTGGAATGTTATTGTGGCTAAATCGTGAAATGAAATGGAGGCTATCATGATGAGCACGAATGCTAAACGTTATCTTGAGCTTATTAGCCAGCATTTACAGGAGCACCATGCGGCTCTTTTTGTTGGGTCGGGATTCAGTCTTAATGCTGATAAAGTAACGTCTGATGTCCCAGACATTCCATTGTGGGCTGGGTTAGCCCAAAAATTTAAAGAAAAGCTAGGGGATTCCGATCAGAATGACCCTCTCGCATTGGCCGAGAGCGTGGAAATTGCGTATGGCCGTAGTGAATTAGATCACCTTCTTTTAGATAGTATAAAAGATGCGGATTATCGCCCCTCACCTTTGTATGAAAAACTTTTGCGGTTGCCTTGGAGCGATGTTTTTACAACGAATTACGATACGCTTCTTGAACGTGCGGGGAAAAATCTTGTAGAGAAAACATTTACGCTGGTAACCAACAAGAACGACCTTGTGGGCAGTTCTGGAACAACAAGACTTATTAAACTTCACGGCTCATTTCCTTCGCAACGCCCTTTTATTATTACGGCAGAGGACTATCGGACATACCCTCAAAAATTTGCCCCATTTGTAAATACCGTACAGCAGTCATTGTTGGAAAATACTCTCTGTATGATTGGATTTTCAGGGAATGATCCCAATTTCAATAACTGGATTGGTTGGATTCGTGACAATCTTGGTGCGGAGAATGCGCCGTATCTATACTTTTTAAGCCATGAATCTGTCTCGGACGTTCGGCGGGAGTGGTTACATAGGCGGAATATTATTGTCGTTGACCTATCCGAGATTTTTTCTGCTGAGTCTCCTTATGCTATCTATGAGCAGGCGTTGGACTATCTTTGGAATGCGTATAGTGAATTCCGTGTAACCGGGCAGAATTGGAAAATAGAGCAGCTTTTAGGTGGAAATATAAACCATACGGCTTCCATCAAAGAAGCACTTCCGATTTTAAAAAAGAATCGTGAAAGCTGTCCAAAGACAGTGACTCTTTCGGCTTTAAATCGAGGAAAATTAAAACATCTTTTATCTATAACACATTCGATTCTGGCTGAACAGTGTTCGCAAAAAGATTCTGACACTGAAAATGAGATAGAGTATCTATACGAGTACGACTGGCTGAATGAAAAAGCGCTCTTACCACTTTTCAGCGCAGACATTGATTTGTATCAAAAAATTCTTGATAGAAATTCTGATGTGCGTAGCGCAGAAAAATGTTCTATCTTGCTTTCAATGCTTCGATCTTTTCGAGAACATGGGGATGAAGAAAACTGGAATAAAAAATATGAAGAACTAGTTACTATAAAATCGTTCCTTACAGATGAACAACAAGAACAGCTTCAATGGGAAGAATGTCTGCATTCGTTTTTTCAATACGAATTTCAGCAATTGCAACAGAAACTGAAAAAATGGAACGTTTCACCGGACAAACCTATATGGGCGTTACGTAAATCTGCACTATATGCTGAACTTGGTGAGTATGATACGGCGCTTTCTCTTTTGCAAGATTCTCTTTCTAACTTGCGACAGCGGATGGCACACCAAACTCGGCCGGATTCCTTTCTTGTTTCACTGGAAAGTCCTATGATGAGATTACAAAGTTATATTTCGCAAGCACATTCATATAGCAAGGGAGAAATTGGCTTTGAAAATGATTCACAAGATTTTGTAGACGAACACCGCAGGACGATCCATAGGCAGTATGAAGTAGATTGGGAGGATGAAAATAAATATTTTACGTCAAGGCTAGAAGCTCATTGGGTTCCTTTTCGGACGTATGAGAACAAACCGGGTTTTGATTTTGGGATGAGTTCATCTACAATGCATTTGGGAGGAGAAGATGAAGAGAGAGTTCTTGCGTTCAGCTTTCTTAGGTTCCGTGAAGAAACAGGTGTACCTTTTCGACTTGGGAATGTTGTAGAAGACATAAAGGCTGCTGGTGGAGCAGCTGATCGCATTGCGTTATATTGTCCTTTATGGGCCATCTTGACCGTGGTAAGAACCGATGAAGAAAAATATGTGGAAAGTGCGCTTACACGTGGTGTTCTCAGTACATGGCCACAAGAAGATGCGGACGAGTGTTGCCAGTTTTATATGGATGCAGTTTTGCGCACAGAGGCAGAACTTAATGAAATTAAAACACATTGGGCTAATACCTTTGCGACAAGGACAGCAAGGATTCTTCTGACGGCTTTATCTGAACTGTGCTCCAAGTGTTCGGACAAAATGATGGCTAAACTTCTTGCTTTTTTGAAAAAACTGTATGAGTTGCCTCAAAAGGAACACTATTTAAATGCTGCACCGCTGGTGAGAAGGCTGATTTCTTTTTATCCGATTGCACTGCGTCAAGACTTGGTTATGCAGCTGCTAACTTTTCCTTTGCCAGATTTGAAACGACTTAATGTTCAGCTTGATCTGCCGGACCCATTCGAAGCACTTTCGGCATCCGCAAGTGGATATGAAACGAAATCTGATAGGTCTTACAAGGAAGTTGAGCAGCTGATTGTTTTAGCTCAAAGAAACGATGAGAATTTAAGCGCATTAAATCGGTTGCTTTATTGTGGAGCACATGGTTTATTGACCCTTGAACAGAAAAAATGGTTGGGTGGTTTTATTTGGAAAAATGGAAAGCCACATCTTCCACCATACTGGCTTGATACGGTTTGTCTTAAGCTTCCTTCCCAGCACGAAGTAGAGGAAGTTCGATATCTCTGCCAATCCATCACAAACAAGATCGCACAAAACATATCCGGAGCAATTCGTTTTCCGGGTGGAAGCGAGATCTTTACGGAACTTATAAATGTATCTCTTCCTCATGCAGATGACTTTACTTCAGAAGAGGTGAGCAAGATCCTTGAGTGCTGTAATGAACGAATTGCTGCTCTTTCTGAAAACATAAGTCGAGGAGTGGATATTTTTGGCGATAAAGGTATGTTTGTTTCTCAAATATATCAGATATTGCACGCTCTTTGGATTTTTACTACTCTTCGCTCGCAGTGGATACCGACAGAAAAGGACTGTGCTGTAATGTCGGCAATCATAACTCAATGTGACTCACGTCATATCGGTCATCATGGTATAAAGCGATATTGGTCAATACTTTTGAAACAGGATTTTGATTCAAAAAAGGATTTGGGGCATTCTTTGCGATCTGCTGATACCAAACGTACGCACAGTTGTTATAATGTCCTTGCTACTGCAATATGTAATCCCGACAAAAGGTTGCTTCCAGATGATGAGCTTTGCATAGGGTTAGAAGTTGCGGCTCAACAGATTGCTTGGGGTGTTCCTAAACAGTTGGTGTCCGCCTTACAGACTGTTTCTCATGCAGTACAATATCGCTCTGATCTGTTGACGATGCAATCTATGGAACTCATATTGACAGGTCTTTCTCAGCTTGTGGAACAAACTCGAATTTCTTCGGATGATACGGTGGCAACGGCATCAGAGAAGGGCGACATTCGTCGATGGGCAGTGGTACTAGCAACAAAACTAAATAATGAAGGAATTTCTGAAGAGAGTCGGAAAGTTCTAAACTGCTGGCGAATCGTTAGCAAAGATAAAGATGAGTTTGCAGAAATTAGAAACATCCAGCGATAATGAGTTAAGATATTTATGTGTGAACATAAATAAAACTGTCTTATCTAAGCTCCAAAACGGTGAAGTCGTTCTAAATAACAACAGCCGCCCAGCGATCTTTACGGTCTCGCTGGGCGGCTGTTGCTGTACTTATAACTATATTTATGCCAGATGGAGTTTCTCTTTCAGCGCATCCTGAAGGACGCCGGAAAAGTTGATGTGTGCCGATTCGGCGGCATCGTTGAGCCAGCCGGGAATGGAAAGGGTTTTCTTTACGGGTCTGTACCGCTTTTCGTACTCTTCCATATCGAAAGGCACCATCACCACAAAATCTTCTGGGTCAACATGGAGCGCAGAAGGGACAGAAGGCTCCGGGCAGACTTTGCAATCTTCCAGCATAAGGCCGATGGCATCCTGTGCCATGCGGACGGCTTCGTCCATGGTATCGCCTTGGGTGAAGCAGCCCTCAATATCGGGGATCTCAACAGAGTACCCGGTTTCTTCCGGGTGAAAAATTGCAGGATAGAAAATAGCGTTCATAATGTGACCTCATTTATTGTATCATATACGTATTTTACGTATTTGTCAAGAGGCAAAAACAGCCGCCCAGCGACCTTACGGTCTCGCTGGGCGGCTTATTTTTTGCGTTTCCAGAGCAAATATTCTTCGTAGCGGTGCATCTCGTTTTGTTCTTCTTCGGTCAGGCGCTGGCGCTGTTTGCGGGCTTCGTCCGAGGGGTCGATGTCGGTCAGACCCAGCAGGTAGTCGGCGGAGGTGCCGTAGAGCTTGCAGATGGCAAGCAGCACATCGCTGGGCGGCGAATTGCGCCCCTGCTCCCAAGCGCTGACAGCCCAAACGGTAAGCCCCAGCTTGTCCGCAAGGCTCTTTTGGGTGTCATGGTAGTTCTTTCGAATCTCTGCCAGTCGCTCTCCAAGCATTATCAATACCACCTTTCATGCTACTAGTATAGAGAATTCTACTAGTTTTTGACGAAAGCCGCATTTAAAGTGCTTGATATGGTGCAAATAAGTAGTTATAATGCTAGTGTAAGGCAGAACTAGTACAAAAATACTACTTCCGCCGCAACGCTAAGGCAAAGCGAGGGAATCCCCGTTGAAACAACTGATCGATTTTCACGCACCGGAAGTGCAGGCGGTGCTGGATACACTTCTAAAAGACCGCTCCACCGGTAAAAACATCATCTGGGCAACCGACCCGCCGGATGAACTGCAAACGGTGATGTACGAGCCGGTGACGGATAGATCCCAGATCACCACCCAGCAGCTCGGGCTGACCCACTACGAGGTGGTGCTGCCCCGGATGATGAAGCAGACCGACACCCAGCAGCAGCGCACCCGCAAAAAGGGCGAAGTATTCTCGCCCGCATGGGTCTGCAACAAGATGAACAACGCACTGGACGCCGACTGGTTCCGTGGGCTTGGGGCAGAGGAGAGCGCCGGGCAGTTCACGGTGGAGCTGCCCCAAGGCTGGCAGACGGTGGAAACGCCGGTGCAGTTCCCGGCTTGCGGGGGCAGGACTCCAGCATGGGTGCAGTATGTGCAGAGCCGCCGCTTGGAGGTGACCTGCGGCGAAGCCCCCTTTCTGGCGTCCCGGTACGATGCCGCCACCGGCGAGATGATCCCGGTAGCCCGGCGCATTGGCATTCTGGACCGCAAGCTGCGTGTGGTATGCGAGAACGCCGCCACAGAGGACGAGTGGCGCAAATATGCCACCCATGCGGTGCAGTCCACCTACGGTTACGAGTATCAGGGAGATAATCTTTTGCTGGCACGGGTCAACCTTCTGCTGACCTATGCAGAGCATCTGCAAGCACGCTGGCAGCGCAAACCCACAAAAGAGGAACTGCAGCCCATCGCCACCATCATCAGCTGGAACCTGTGGCAAATGGACGGTCTGCACCTGTCCGTGCCCGGCGGCAAGCCCCAGCCGGAGACAGAACAGCTCGACCTCTTTTCCATGTTCGGGGCGGCAGAGCCGCAGCCGCCCACGGTATCCTGCAAAGTGAAAAACTGGCGCAAGGGCAGCCATGGAACCGCCCAGAACTTTGAAACCATTCAGGAAGGGAGTACCAGCATGAAGTTTGATTATGTCATCGGAAACCCGCCGTATCAGGATGAAACCCTTGGCGATAACAAAGGCTTTGCACCCCCAGTATATAACAAATTTCTGGATGCGTCTTATGAAATTGCAGATAAGGTGGAAATGATTCACCCTGCACGGTTTTTGTTCAATGCTGGCTCTACGCCGAAGGCATGGAATGAGAAGATGCTGAGTGATCCGCACTTGACAGTCTTGCATTATGAATCTGATAGTTCAAAAATCTTTGCAAACACAGATATTAAGGGCGGTGTTGTAATTACATACCGCGACAAAGTGAAGAATTACGGTGCGATTGAGCATTTTATTGTGTTCGATGAACTAAGAAGTATTGCTCGTAAAATTGGAAAAACAGACTATGTATCGTTAAGTAAGGCGATTTATGCAGCAGAATCGTATCGTTTCACAGAAACGATGCACAAAGAGAACTCAAGCGTGGAGTCTCTGCTAAGTAAAGGTCATAAATACGACTTCAAGTCGAATGTTTTAAGTAAACTCGATAATATTGTGTTCTTCTCTGAAATGCCGAAGGACGGAAGTTCTTACATAAAGATTTTGGGTCTGGACGGAAGCAAGCGCACAGAGAAATGGATTAGAAAAGATTACGTCCGTGTCCCTGAAAATTTTGGGAGTTATAAGGTTTTTATCTCCAAAGCAAACGGTAGTGGTGCTTTTGGCGAAACTCTCTCAGCACCGATAATTGCTGAACCGGGCATAGGACATACGCAGACATTTATGTCTATTGGAAAATGCGAAAGTGAACAAGAAGCTATCGCAATAACAAAGTATGTAAAAACAAAATTTGCAAGGGCAATGCTTGGGGTACTAAAAATTACGCAGGACTGTCCGGCACCAAAATGGAAATACGTTCCCCTTCAAGACTTTACCGCCCATTCCGACATTGATTGGAGCAAGTCGGTGGCGGAGATTGACCGGCAGCTTTACCGCAAATACGACCTGACCGCCGACGAGATCGAATTTATCGAGACCCATGTAAAGGAGATGGCATAATGGCTGGTATCACGCTGCACACTGCCCGGCAGGTAGTGCCCATGATCTACGCCTATACCACCCCGGAAATTGCCCGGCACAACGGCTGGACGAAGATCGGCTACACCGAGCAGTCGGTGGACAAACGCCTGAAACAGCAGACCCACACCGCCGATGTGCTGTTCCACGAGGAGTGGCGGGGCAATGCCGTCTATGATGACGGCAGCGGCGAGGTGTTCACCGACCACGATTTCCACGCCTATCTCCGCAAGCTCCGGGTGGAGAACGACCGCAAAAACGAGTGGTTCCATCTGGATGGGGAGCAGTCCCGGCGGTATTTTCAGGATTTCCGCATGAACCGGGGCCGGGTGCAGCTGGATGCCGCCATCCCCTACACCCTGCGGAAGGAGCAGGCAGAGGCCGTGGCACAGACCAAAGCCTATTGCCAGAGCCACCCCGGCGGGGAGTTTTTGTGGAACGCCAAGCCCCGCTTTGGCAAGACCCTCTCCGTCTACGAATTCTGCAAGCAGGTCGATGCACAGACGGTGCTCATCGTCACCAACCGTCCTGCCATCGCCAATAGCTGGTACAGCGACTATGTGCGCTTTCTGGGCAGGGAGTCCGGCTATCTATTCGTCAGCCATGTGGATGCCCTTGCCGGGCAGCCCCATGTGTTGGATGAGCAGAGCTATCTGGATGCCGCCGCGCAGGGCGAGGAACTGTATAAGCGAATCGAGTTCGTCAGCCTGCAGGACATGAAAGGCTCGAAGTATTTCGGCGGCGAGTACGACAAGCTGCAACACCTGACCGAGCTGAACTGGGATGTGCTGGTCATCGACGAAGCCCACGAGGGCGTGGACACCTACAAGACCGACCTTGCCTTTGACCGCATCCGCCGCAAGTTCACGCTGCACCTGTCCGGCACGCCCTTCAAGGCACTGGCGAACGATAAGTTTGCCGGGGATGCCATCTTCAACTGGACCTACGCCGACGAGCAGGCCGCCAAGCGGAACTGGCAGGGCGCACCGGGGCAGCAGAACCCCTACGCAAACCTCCCCATGCTCAACCTCTACACCTACCAGATGTCCGAGATCATCCGGGACGAAATTCAGCAGGGGGTAGAGATCGACGGCGAAACGCAGGAATTTGCCTTTGACCTGAACGAGTTCTTTAAGGTGAAGCCCAGCGGAAGCTTTGAGCACGAGGCTGAGGTAGACCGCTTTCTGGATGCCATGACTACCCAGAACAAGTTTCCGTTTTCCACCCCGGAGCTGCGTGCAGAGCTGAAGCACACCTTCTGGCTGCTGAACCGGGTGGACAGCGCCAGAGCGCTGGCAAAAAAGCTGCAGGCGCACCCGGTGTTCCGGGACTATGAGGTGATCCTTGCCGCCGGTGACGGCAAGCTGGACGACACGGACGAGAACCAGAAGAGCTTTGACCGGGTAAAAGCCGCCATCGCCCACCACGAAAAGACCATCACCCTGTCGGTGGGGCAGCTCACCACCGGCGTCACCATCCCGGAGTGGTCGGCGGTGCTGATGCTCTCCAACCTGAAAAGCCCGGCGCTCTATATGCAGGCGGCGTTCCGTGCCCAGAACCCCTGCCTTTTCCGCGAAAACGGCACCTTCCGCCGCAAAGAGAACGCCTATGTGTTCGATTTTGACCCCGCCCGCACTCTGCTGATCTATGAGCGGTTCGCCAACGATCTTTCAAAGGACACCGCCAGCGGCAAGGGCGACACCGAGGAGCGCAAGGCGCATATCCAGAATCTGCTCAACTTCTTCCCGGTCATCGGCGAGGACGAGGAAGGGGAGATGATCCCGCTGGATGCAGAAAAAGTTCTCAGCATCCCCCGGAAGATCAAGTCTAAAGAAGTGGTGCGGATGGGGTTCCAGAGCAACTTCCTGTTCCAGAACATTTCCAACGTGTTCAGTGCCCCGCAGGAGGTGCTGAACATTCTGCAAAACTTCCAGCCCATCAGCGAGGCAAAGGCAAAGCCCATCCAGATCACCCCGGAGACCGGCGCAGACCTCTCCCTGAACGACAAGGGCGAGGTGGATTTGGACGAGGGCTACGTCATCGGCAAGGCAGCGGATGTGTTCGGGGAAAAAATTTACGAGAGCACCCCGGCGCTGGACACCGCCCTGCAAGACCTGACCGATGCCCCGGCTCCTGCCAAAGAAGAGCATCTGGAACCCCTGAAAAAGAGCATTACCAAAGAAATCATCGCTCCTATGGTGGAGCAGGCAAAGCAGGAGTATGGCCGGGACCTGAAGCTGTCCGACCAGAAGCGGTTTGAGAGCACCGCCAAAGCCAAGATGGACGTGGCGGTGGACAAGGTGGTGGACAACTACCGCATCGACCAGAGCCAGCTGGAGACCCAGCGCACCCAGCAGCTGCAAAGCTGCACCACCGCCCAGCAGCGCCAGCAGGTGAACCGGGAGTTTGATGCAAAGCAGCAGCAGAGCACCGCCGCCCTGATGGAGACGCTGCAATCCACCATCCAGCAGACGGCGCAGGAGATGCAGCAGACCATCGTGCGCACCGTGGAGACCAACCAGAAGGAGCAGGAGAAAAAGGGCTACGAGGACACCGTCCGTGACCATCTGCGGGGCTTCTCCCGCACCATTCCGTCCTTCCTTATGGCGTATGGCGACGAGAACGTGACGCTGGCGAACTTTGACCGGATCATCCCGGACAAGGTCTTTCAGGAGGTCACCAGCATCACGCTGGAGCAGTTCCGCTTTTTGCGGGACGGCGGCCCCTACCTCAACCAAGCCACCGGACAGGAGGAACATTTTGCAGGCCACCTGTTCGACCCGGTGGTGTTCGATGATTCGGTGAAGGAGTTCCTGAACCTGAAGGTCAAGCTGGCGGATTACTTTGACGAGAGCCGCACCGAGGATATCTTCGACTACATCCCGCCCCAGAAAACCAACCAGATCTTTACTCCCAAGTGGGTGGTGAAAAAGATGGTGGATCTGCTGGAGCAGGAAAACCCCGGCTGCTTCGATGACCCCGGCAAGACCTTCCTGGACCCCTACATGAAGTCCGGCCTGTACATTACGGAAATCGTCAAGCGCCTTTACCGCAGCGAGAAGATGCGGCAAGCCTTCCCGGACGATAACGCCCGGCTGGAACATATCTTTGCCAAGCAGGTCTATGGCCTTGCGCCCACCGAGATCATCTACCGCATTGCCATCAGCTACATTCTGGGCTTTGCAAAGGGTCACGGCATTACCGCCCACCATATCCGTCAGGCGGATACGCTGGAATTTGCCAAGGCGGGCACCATGGAAAGGGAGCTGGATAAGATCTTCAGAGATTGACCAATAGAATACAGCATAAAACCAAAGGCGGCTGTCTGCATGGGTGCAGATGGTCGCCTTTTTGTGCTATACGATTACGAAAACGGACGAATTTGTCAGTTCTCGTTACATCGGAGCCGGACGAGATGTCCGTTCAGGACAGCTTGCCCGGAGCAAGAGTGCAGAGGTGCGGGTCGCCAGTGGCGACCTCAAAAGGCCACTGGCCTTTTGAAGCACCGACCGAGCCGACAGGCGAGACCAGCTCTTTGAAGGGAGTCAAGGGGGAACGCCTTGCCCAGTGATATGATGCTGTGCGTCATATCCTACTGGGTATTATCTGGCGCAAAATGGCGGCAGATCCAGCAGCTCCGCTGCTGCGCACTCTCCCGGCAAGCTGTTGAAATGAAAGAAGCCTCCGCTAAACCTTATACCAAAATCGGGGAAAAGTAATCAAAACAGGTTCACTTAGGGGGCCAATAATAGGCCTACGAAGCCCACGACTTTTGCAATTTCAGGTGCTATGATAATTACAGAGATGCAGCATCTTAATGATTCCCCGCAAAGAAAGAATAGCGATGCAACAAGAAATGGGAACGATGCTTCCTACTTTCACCGAAAATTAGGAACTCTCAGTTCCTGTTCGATTCCAAGTTTCTCTGTTATACTTTTCTTGCAGAGCGAAAGCAAACTCTTCTAAGCGGAAAGCGACAAACGCCATGATCTCCCACTGAGGGAAGGAGCGATAGGTCACTTTCTTTGCAGTATGACAACCACATAAATCCTTTTCTGAAAGGACTACCTCTCGATTTCGAGAGAAGATTTCAAGACACAGTCTTGAAATGCGAGACCCGTTGCTTAGAAGAATTGTATCACTCCTGTGATTTGATCGCACGAGTGGCCGTACACAAAAAATACAGGAAAAGAGGGATGTCTATCTGAAACTGACACGACACAACGGACGAGCCGGAACCCACGGCACCTATAACCCCAGGCACAATGACCGCAGTTTCAACCTTGCCAACAGTGAGCACATCGACCCGGAACGAGCCAAGGGCAACATCTATTGGGACTGCTTCCACGGTTTCCGTTCGGCTCTCGACCCACAAGACCCGGACGATCTGGGGGCGACCTTCTCGGATGTAGAACGGCAATTCTACGAGACCCACTACACGGCCTTCATCGAAAGCCAGAACGAGCGCAACGCCAAGATCCGGCACACAGAGCGCAACCGCTCCATTCCCGACCTGCTGTCCAGCCGCAAGACCTGCCCGGAAGAGACTATTTACCAACTGGGAACGCTAGATGAACACGCTTCGGCGGAGGACTTGCTGAACATCGTCACAGAGTTTATTGATGAGTTCAAAGCCAAGTATGGCGAACACGTTCATGTGCTGGACTGGGCACTGCATCTGGACGAAAGCACCCCCCATATCCACGAACGTCATGTGTTCGACTGCGAGAACAAGTACGGCGAGGTGGCGCCCCAGCAGGAAAAGGCGCTGGAAGCGTTGGGGTTTGAACTGCCTGACCCGGACAAGCCTCTCAGCCGTCGCAACAATCGCAAGATCACTTTCGATGCCGCCTGCCGGAAGATGCTGTTCGAGATTGCAAAACGGCATGGTCTGGAATTGGAGGAAGAAGCGGAGTATGGCAACCGCAAGTATTTGGAAAAGCAGGACTTCATCCTTGCCAAACAGAAGGAGCAGCTTGCCACCCAGCAGAGCAAGCTGGACGAGTTGACCCTGAAAGTTTCGGACATGGAGACCCTGCTGGAGGATGTTTCGGCTGCGGCCTACGACAAGGCGGTGGAGATCGTGACGGACGTGGTACGCACCGAGACCCGCAAGGAAGATATGCGGATGATCGAGGACACGAAGAAGTGGGTGCTGTCCCCGGAACGCAAGGCTCCACAGGCTACGAGAGAGTATGCAGCGCACCGTTTGGACACCGTGCTGGACAAGTTTCTCAAGACCGTGCAGACCACCGCTGCCCGCTTGCAGGAGAAGCTCCTGAAGCCGGAGGCCCGGCAGAAAGGCAAGGAACAGGTCAAGGAGAAAGCACGGGATTCCGTTCTGCAACTGCTGAACCGCTTGCAGGCCGAACAGACCCAGCGGAAGCCGTCCGCACTGCCTGCCGTCGAAAAGTCGGAAAATCGGTTTCAATCATAGTACGAGGTGATGTTTATTGAACAAAGAAGTCAGCGAAGAACGCACTCCCCGAACCGTTGAAGATGTGAAAGAAATGCTCACCAAGCACTCCAACGGAGAGATACAGCGAACGATCCAAAATTGCATCACGATTCTGCAGAACGACCATGTGCTTGCCGATGCCATCCGGCTGAACCTGTTGAGCGAGCGCATCGACATTGTAAAGCCTGTGGGCTGGCCCCGTTCCGGTAAAACGCTGAACGACACTGACATGAAGTATATCCTGCGTCGGATGGAGAAGTACGGCATTTCCAGTGAGAAGAAAATTGAATCTGCTATCCGCATTGTTGCCAATGAGAACCGCTACCATCCCATCCGGGATTACCTGAACAGCTTGCAATGGGACGGCACGGAACGGATAGCCCACGTCCTACACCACTTTCTCGGCGCTGCGAAGGACGAGTACACTTGCGAAGCCATGAAAATCTTCCTGCTGGGAGCCATCAAGCGAGTGTTCCAGCCGGGATGTAAATTTGAGACCATGCTCTGTCTGGTGGGCGGTCAGGGGTGCGGGTCGCCAGTGGCGACCTCAAAATGCTGTAAGCATTTTGAAGCACCGACCGAGCCGACAGGCGAGACCGGGGAAGTCCACCTTCTTCCGTCTGCTGGCCGTTAAGGACGAGTGGTTCTCGGATGACCTGCGGCGGCTGGACGATGACAACGTGTACC
>OGWT01001967.1_pt1 | contig 14701 bp, 8 predicted proteins | sample 1576101 | NCBI WGS metagenome assembly OGWT01 (sample SAMEA3541481, study PRJEB24748) | human gut metagenome | biome: human gut; feature: human-associated habitat; material: faeces | place: China | collected 2012 | reverse complement strand
CCCAAGGAGGGCACGATTCTGACCGTTGCGCGCGTCATTGCGGAGGACGCCATCAAGTACACCGAGAGCAATCCCGATGACTACGATGGGCTGATGAACGTCATTCTGACCAGCGGCGAGGCGATTTTGAAGCGCACGCCTGACATGCTGCCGCCCCTGAAAGCGGCGGGCGTGGTCGACTCCGGCGGACGCGGTCTCATGCTGATTTACACCGGCTATGCGGCGGTCATGCGCGGCGAGGAAATTGCTGACCCGGCGGCGCTGCTGGCGGGCGATAGTCAGGTGGAAGAGGATATTCACGACCTGTCCGGCGATCTGCCTTATGCCTACTGCACGGAGTATGACATCGTGAACTTCCGCGAGGACTGCACCGAGGGCGACGTGGATTCCTTCCGCCGCCGCCTGAACCGCATTGGCAACTGCGTCAAGGTGACGGGCGACCTGACCGAGACGAAGGTGCATGTGCACACCAACGACCCCGGCAATGCCATCCAGTATGGCATTGAGCTGGGCGAACTGGTGAATGTGAAGGTGGACAACATGCTGGCGCGCAAGCGTGCGCTGGAAGCGGAAAAGGCTCCCGCCGCTGTGGAAGCCCCTGCCGAACCCGCGAAGGAATTTGGCATGGTGGCAGTGTCGCTGGGCGACGGCTTCTCCAGCATCTTCCGTGATTTGACGGTGGATGTGGTGGTCGAGGGCGGTCAGACGATGAACCCGTCGGTGGATGACATTCTGAACGCCATCAATCAGGTCAACGCCAAGTGTGTGTTCGTGTTCCCGAACAACGGCAACGTCATTTTCGCGGCGAATCAGGCGGCGGAACTGGCGGAGAAGGAAGTGCACGTCATCCCCACGAAGAACGTGGCGATGGGCATTGCCGCGGCGGTCGCGTTCCAAGACGACGTGTCCGGCGAGGAGAACGCCAAGCGCATGGCGGAAGCGGCGGAGCACGTCAAGACCGGTACGGTAACGTATGCAGTGCGCGACAGCGAGTACAACGGCGTGCAGATTCACAAGGGTGACATCATCGGGATGCACAACGGCAAGATTGAGTATTGCGGCAATTCCGTGCATGACGTTGTGCTGGACATGATGAAGGCCGTTGTGACCGACGATGCGGAGCTGATTACCGTCTACTACGGCGCGGATACGACGAAGGAAGACGCGGAGCAGGTGGCGGCGGAAATCGCCGAGCAGTATCCGAACTGCGACGTGGACTGCCTGCTGGGCGGTCAGCCGCTGTATTACTATCTGATTTCTGTGGAGTAAAAAGCAAATGGAGCTTTCCGCCATCAAGGGCATTGGCCCAACCCGGCTGGAATCCCTTCGCGCAGTGGGCGTCTGCTCATTGCGCGATTTGTTGTATTTTCTTCCGCAGCGCTACGAGGACAGAACACACCCGATTCCCTGCGCGGACGCAAACGGCGGCGAGGTGCTGGTGATGGGCGTTGTGCAGGACGCACCGAAACTCAGCCGCTTCAACGGCTTGACGCGCGTGACGGCGTATCTCTGGGATGACAGCGGAAAACTGCCGCTGGTGTGGTATAATCAGCCGTGGATGATGCAGAATCTGCCGGTCGGGCAGACCATCATGCTCTTCGGGCGTATGGGGCAGAGCCGGGGGAAACCCGTCCTGCAAAACGCGCAGCGGGTGATGGAACCGTGTATCCTGCCGGTGTACCGCGCCGTGAAGGGGATTCCGGCGAAGTCCTTCCGCGAAATGATGCAGCAGGCGCTGGAGCAGGTCGATGACTGCTGCCCGGAGACGCTGCCGAACGACCTGCGCATCCGCCATCAGCTGTGCGAGCTGAATTTCGCCATCCGGCAGGCGCATTTTCCGCTGAATGTAGAAAACCTGCGGCTGGCGCGGCGGCGGCTGGCGTTTGAGCAGATGCTGATGTATCAGGCGGCGCTGGGGCTGCTGCGCGGACACAAGGCGGATGGCACGGCACTGCCGATTCCGCCGGATGCGCCGGATAAATTCTGGCAAACGCTGCCGTTCCCGCCGACCGGGGCGCAGAAGCGCGTCTTGGAGGAAATCGCGGCGGATTTGCGGTGCGACCGGGCGATGAGCCGCCTCGTGCAGGGCGATGTCGGCTGCGGCAAAACCGCGCTGGCGTTCGGGGCGATTGCCATGACATGCGCCTGCGGATACCAGGCGGCGATGATGGCGCCGACGGAAATTCTCGCGCGCCAGCACTACGAATCCGCCAAGGCAATGCTGGAACCGCTGGGCATCCACTGCGGTCTGCTGATTGGCTCGATGCGCCCGAAGGCGAAGCGGGAGGCGCAGGAGGCTTGCGCAAACGGGGAATATCAGGCAGTGTTCGGGACGCACGCGCTGATCAGCGAAAAGGTGGCGTATCAAAGGCTCGGACTGGTTGTGACGGATGAGCAGCACCGTTTCGGTGTGATGCAGCGTTCGACCTTGCAGCAGAAGGGCGCGGACGGCACGAAAGCGCCGCATGTGCTCGTCATGTCCGCAACGCCGATTCCGCGCACGCTTGCGCTGATTCTCTATGGCGACCTTGATGTGTCCATCGTCGATGAGCTGCCGCCGGGGCGCATGCCAGTCAAGACGCGAGTCGTGCCGGAAGAGAAGCGCGCCGGGATGTACGGCTTCCTGCGGCAAGAGGTGCTGAAAGGGCATCAGGCGTATGTAGTCTGTCCGCTGGTTGAGGACAGCGAGATGATGGAGGACGTTCGCAGCGCACAGGCGACGTTCGACGCGCTGAAAAACGGCGAATTGTCGGGGCTTCGCGTCGGATTGACGTGGGGCGCACAGCCCGCAGACGAAAAAGCGCAGGTGCTCAGCGAGTTTTCCGCCGGAAATCTCGATGTCCTCGTGTCCACGACGGTCATCGAAGTCGGCGTGAACGTGCCGAACGCGAGTGTCATGGTGATTGAAAATGCCGAGCGCTTCGGGCTCAGCCAATTGCATCAGCTGCGCGGGCGCGTCGGGCGCGGGTCAGCGGAAAGCTGGTGCTTCCTGCTGGCAGCGGAAAATGAGCGATTGCGCATCCTGACGCAGACGAATGACGGCTTCATCGTCGCGCAGAAAGACTTGGAGCTTCGTGGGCCGGGCGACCTGATGGGTACGCGGCAATCTGGCGAAATGATGGCGGATTTCCTGCTTGACGGTGACGTAAGGCTGCTGGATGAAGCTGCGAAGTGCATGAAGCGACTGCGAGAAAACCCAAAATTGGCGGCGGAGCGTCAGCAAGTGGAAGCGGAAGCGCTGCGCAATTATCGCGATAAATTGGCAGATATTGCAATGAACTGATGGAAAGGGGCAAAATAGGATGGACAACATGCTGACTTGCACGGAAAACCGAGAGCTTTCGTGGCTGCGGTTCAACGAGCGAGTGCTGGAAGAAGCGGAGGATGAGCGCGTACCGCTGTGCGAGCGTCTGTCGTTCCTCTCGATCTTCCAGAGCAATCTGGACGAGTTTTTCATGGTGCGCATCGGCAGCCTGCATGACCAGATGCTGCTGGATAAGGAGGCACGCGAGAACAAGACGAACATGACCCCCGGCGAGCAGATTGACGCTGCCGTCAGCCGCATCCGCACGCTGTGCGACCGCCGTGACCGGACGTATGCTGATGTGCTGAAGAAGCTGGAGGACGAGGGCATCAGCATCGTCAACTTCCGCCAAATCAGCTCGGAAAGCGAGCAGTATCTGGCGAAAATCTTCCGTGAAGACTATCTTCCATTGCTTTCGACCTATGTCGTGGGCAAAAAGCAGACGTTCCCGTTCCTCAAAAACAAGGAGATTTATGCCGTCGCCGTCCTGCGCACGGGAAGCGAGAAGGAAAAAATCGGCATCGTTCCGTGCGGGGAGAACATGTTCCCGCGCCTGATTGAGGTACCGGAGCGCACGGGCTGCTATATCCTCTCTGAAGAGCTGATTCTGCACTACCTGCCGCTGCTTTTCGGCAGCTACCGCATCGCGAGCAAGACGCTTGCGCGCATTACCCGCAGCGCCGACATTGATGCGGACAGCGTATACGACGAAGACCTCAACTACCGCGACCACATGGCGGAAGTCGTGCGCCTGCGCCAGAAACTCTGCCCGGTGCGTTTGGAACTCAGCCGAAAAATCGGGCACGACATTATCGAGAAGCTGTGCGACCAGCTGAAACTGGACACCGCGCGCGTCTACGAGTACGATACGCCGCTGGATATTAGCTTCCTGTTTAGTATTCAGGACAAACTGCGCAGCCATGCGGAACTGTTCTACGCGCCGCGTCATCCGCAGGCAACGCCGGATATTGTGGACAATCGCCCGGTGATGGAGCAGATTCTGGAAAAGGATGTGCTGCTGCACTACCCTTACCAGAGTATCCGTCCGTTCCTGCGGATGCTGTCCGAAGCGGCGAATGACCCGCAGGTCGTCTCCATCCGCATGACGCTCTACCGCCTCGCGCGCGACTCGAAGGTTGTGGAAGCGCTGGTGGAAGCCGCCGAAAACGGCAAGCAGGTGGACGTGCTGGTGGAGTTGAAAGCCCGCTTTGACGAGGAGAACAACATCGAGTGGAGCCGCCGATTGGAACGCGCGGGCTGCCACGTCATCTACGGTGTTGATAAACTCAAGGTTCATTCCAAACTCTGCCTGATTACGCGCAAAACGGATGAAGGCATTCAGTACATCACGCAGATTGGCACGGGCAACTACAACGAGAAGACCAGCCGTCTGTATACCGACCTGAGCTACATCACCGCGCGCGACGAAATCGGCGAAGAGGCATTGCAGGTTTTCCAAGCGCTGATGCTGGGCGAGACGGTAGACCACATGTCCGTGCTGCTGGTCGCGCCGCACTGCCTGCAAGATAAGCTGATTGACATGATTGACGGCGAAATCAGCAAGGCGAAGGCGGGGCAGAAGGGCCTGATCCGCCTGAAGATGAACAGCCTGACGGACAAGATGCTGATTGACAAGCTCGTCGAGGCGAGTCAGGCGGGCGTGCAGGTCGAAATGATTGTGCGCGGCATCTGCTGTCTGCGCGGGGGTGTACCCGGCTTGACGGACAACGTGCACATCATCAGCATCGTCGGACGATTCCTTGAACACAGCCGCATCTACATTTTCGGCGATGGCGATGCAGCGCGCTACTACATTGCTTCGGCAGACTGGATGACACGCAACACCCTGCGCCGCGTCGAGGTGGCAACCCCGATTCTGCAGGACGACGTAAAACGCCGCATTGACCACATCTTCGACGTCATGTGGCACGACAACGTACAGGCACGCGACCAGCAGCCCGACGGCAGTTATACCCGCCGCTATCCCGGCACGCAAACGCCGCTGGCGAGCCAGAATGTGCTGTATGACGAAGCCTACCGGATGGCAAAGGGCATCAAGGAGCAATGAGAAAAAACCGACCGTCGGTTTCTTTGAAAAAGAGGCAAACAAAAAAGACCTCCGGTCGGGAAAAACACCCGCCGGAGGTCGCCGGTCAGTCATCCATCAGTTCTACAAGAATCGCATTCTGCACGTCCATCCCGCGACGCGTCAGCGACCATCGGTCGGTTTTGTGCTGAAGCAGTCCTTCATGCTCGAATTTCCGCAGCTTCTCGCCGTACAGCGCGTCCAGCGAAACGCCGTGCCGCTCTTGAAATTCCGATTCGCTGACGCCGCAGGTCATTCGCAGCCCCAGCATCAGCGTTTCGAACCGACCGTCGGTTTTTGAGACGAACTCCCGCTCTCGCAGCGAATCGTCCTGCGACTGCACCATCCGTAGATACGCGGGCAGCGTGCGTGGGTTTGTCAGGCGGCACATCCCGTTCTTCGCGGGCAGATACGACGCCGCCGACACGCCCAGCCCGATATACGGCACCTGCTGCCAATAACCGATGTTGTGGCGGCATTCGCAGCCGGGGCGCGCGAAATTGCTGATTTCGTACTGCCGAAAGCCTGATTGCGCCAGCAGATCAAGCGTCAGGTCGTACATACGGCGCTCGTCGTCCTCGTCCGGCAGTGTCAACTGCCCGGTCTGCAAGTCGCGGTACAGCGGCGTACCTTCTTCGGGAATCAGCCCGTAGCAGGACAAATGCTCCGGATTCAGCGACAGTGCCTTCTCCAGCGTCTCACGCCACATGCTGACTGTCTGACCGGGCAGCCCGAACATGAGGTCAAGGCTGATGTGCTGGAATCCGGCGTGCCGCGCGAGTTCGACGCTCTGCTGCACTTGTGTAAAGTCGTGGATGCGCCCCAGCATCTTCAGCAGTGCCGGCTGGGCCGCCTGCATCCCCATTGACAGGCGATTGATACCGCAGTTCAGCGCCGCATCAAGCCACTCGTGGGTCAGCGTGCCGGGGTTCGCCTCGGACGTAAATTCCGCACCGGGCGCAAGGGGAAAATGCGCTGCAACGCCCTCCAATAGCCGCGTCAGCAGTTCTGGCGGCAGAATTGACGGCGTGCCTCCGCCTAAATACGCGGTTTCCATGATGCTATGCGGGAGTTTCGCTGCCTGCGATGCGGCTTCGGTCAGTACCGCATCCACATAGGCACGCTGTGTAGATTCCGCATGGGGGAAGGAAGCAAAGTCGCAGTAGCGGCATTTTTGGCGACAATAGGGAACGTGCAAGTAAATTTCCATTCAAATCACCTGTAAAGGACTGTTCAAATGCGGAAAAATCCGCTACAATAGAAAAAGTGGCAAAGGAGGTGTACGAAAATGGATACCATCATCAGTTTTCTGGAAAAACTGGTACATTATTCAGCAGAATTGGGCATTGTGCTGGCGGAGCTGGCGGGCATCGCTATTCTGATTATCACGGCGGTGAAGGGCGTCGTCAGCTACTTCAAGCACAATGAGCATCTCCGGCTTGAGCTGGCGCAGGGCATTGCGCTTGCGCTGGAATTCAAGCTCGGCGGCGAAGTGCTGCGCACGGTCATCGTCCGCGAATGGACGGAACTGCTGATTCTGGGTGCAGTCATTGCGCTGCGCGGTGTGCTGACGCTGCTGCTGCACTGGGAAATCAAGGTGGAAGAAGAGCATGACGAGCGCCTGCTCAAGCTCAAAGCGATGGAGAAAGCCGAAAAAACGGCAGAGGCATCAAAACCGTGATAATACTAATTCTCATCTAAAGCATGTCATTCGCACAGCATCTTTTCCGCCCCGGCTTTGCTTCGTTCCGCTCGCGCGTACCTCCAGTACGCCTCGCTTCACTCAGCTTTGCCGGAACGAAAAATCTGCTATGCTCGATGCCATGTTTTAGAATCGAATTAGTATAAAAAGCAGGGGAAACAAGCATTCCCCTGCTTTTTTCATACCTTTGTTTCTTGAATCAGGCGCTCGCAGTCGCTGGCGATTGCCAAATTCAGCAGCGGAAGCCCCTCCTGCATGGCGTAGAGCGCGGTGTACATCGTGCCGCCCTTCTGTCGATTCAGGTAGCAGACGCAAAATGCGCTGTTGTCCACCATGTACCGATTCCGCATGTACATGCAGCCCTCATAGTAGTGGCTGGAGAGGACAACTGTCTCGTCGGCGGCATACAGCAGCTGCTCGTAAATCAGGCAATCCGACGCTTTCCATCGCGCAGACTGCGTGCTGCACGGAATCGCCAACCGAAGCCGAACATCCGCATGGTGCGTCCGCATCAGCAGAATGCGCTGCGCTGCCAGCGTGTCAAATCCCAGCGCGCCACCGCAGATAAAATCCCGAAACCCGTGCTGATACAGTGCTTCCAGCACCCGGTCAAGCCGCTCTGTCAGCGCAGGAAGCTCCTGCGGCGGAATCGCCCGATGCCCCGTGAAGCAGACGGAAATGTCCTTTCGACCGTTCTCCTGCGACGCAAACACGTCGGCAATATGGCTGCGGGAAATGTAGGAAAGCGGCTGATGCAGCGCAGTGGGCGCTTGGAGCGGCGCACGAAGCCAACGGTCGCTGACCTGAGCCTTGCGGTACAGCATGTTTTTTCCTCCTGACAGCGTCAGTTGCTGTCCATCTTCAGCACGGCAAGGAATGCCTCGCTGGGCACTTGCACCGTGCCGAACTGCCGCATTCGCTTCTTGCCCTCTTTCTGCTTTTCCAGCAGCTTTTTCTTTCGGCTGATGTCGCCGCCGTAGCACTTTGCCAGTACGTCCTTGCGCATCGCCTTGACGGTTTCACGCGCGATGACCTTGCCGCCGATGGCCGCCTGAATCGGAATCTCGAACATCTGCCGCGGGATGACGTCTTTGAGCTTCTCGCAGATGGAACGCCCGCGCCCGTACGCCTTGTCGCGGTGGACGATGATGGAGAACGCGTCGCAGATTTCGCCGTTGAGCAGAATATCCAGCTTGACCAATTGGCTCTCGCGGTAGTCCTTGAATTCGTAGTCGAACGAGGCGTATCCGCGGCTGCGGCTCTTAATCTGGTCAAAAAAGTCGAAGATGATTTCGTTGAGCGGAATGTCGTAATTCAGCTTGACGCGCGTGCCCTCGTACTGCATGTCAAGGAAGATGCCACGCCGGTCTTGGCACAAGTCCATAATCGTGCCGACGCTGTCCTGCGGCGTGAAGATTTCCGCGTGGACGAACGGCTCTTCCATCATGGCAATTTCGCCAATGGGCGGCAGCGCCATCGGGTTGTCGCACATCAGCACCGTGCCGTCGGTTTTGGTGATACGGTAGATGACGCTCGGCGCGGTGGTGACAAGGTTCAAGTCCCATTCGCGCTCCAGCCGCTCGGTGATGATGTCCATGTGCAGCAGCCCCAAGAAGCCACAGCGGAAGCCGTAGCCCAGTGCGACGGACGTTTCCGGGTCAAAGGAAAGGGAAGCGTCGTTCATGCGCAGCTTCTCCAGCGCATCTTTGAGCGCCGGATAGTCCGCGCCGTCCGCCGGATACACGCCGCAGTAGACCATCGGCGTCACCTGCCGATAGCCGGGCAGGGGGCAATCCGCCGGATTCATGGCGTCGGTAATTGTGTCGCCGACGCGGGTTTCACGCACATCCTTGATAGAGGCTGCGACATAGCCCACGTCGCCCGCTTTCAATTCGTCGCACGGCTGATAGCTCGGCGCGAACGTGCCGACTTCCACAATGTCGAACTCGCCGCCCGTCGCCATCATGCGCATCCGCATTCCCGTGCGGATTGTGCCCTGCTTGACGCGGATGAAGCAGATTGCCCCGCGGTAGTTGTCGTAGAACGCATCGAAAATCAGTGCCTGCAGCGGCGCATTCTCGTCGCCCTGCGGCGCGGGAACGTAATTCACAACTGCTTCCAGCACTTGATCGATGTTCAGGCCGGTTTTCGCGCTCACGCACGGCGCGTAAGACGCATCCAGCCCGATAACGTCCTCAATTTCCTGCCGGACTTCTTCCGGCTGTGCGCTGGGCAGGTCAATTTTGTTGATGACCGGGATGATTTCGAGGTCATGGTCGAGCGCCATATAGCAGTTCGCCAGCGTCTGCGCCTCGATGCCCTGCGTCGCGTCCACCACCAGCAGCGCGCCTTCGCACGCCGCCAGCGCACGGCTGACTTCGTAGGTGAAGTCCACATGGCCGGGCGTGTCAATCAGGTTGAGCGTGTAGGTTTTGCCGTCCTTGGCGGTATAGTGCATATGCACCGCCTTGGACTTGATGGTGATGCCGCGCTCGCGTTCCAGCTCCATGCTGTCCAGAATCTGCTCCACCATCTCGCGCTTCTGGAAAACGCCCGTCGTTTCCAGAATGCGGTCAGCCAGCGTGGACTTGCCATGGTCAATATGGGCGATAATGCAGAAATTGCGAATCTTCGATAATCTATCGGACACGCTGAAATCCCTCCGTCAAAAGCCTTATCACAGGCTCAAAATACCACAATCTTATCATAGCCGATTTTGGTTTGATTTGCAAGGGGAACGGGCAAAAGTGACGCTTTTTTCCGCAATGAAAAACGGATGAAAAGCAAAAAAGCCGCCAGTTGATTGGCGGCAAAAAGGAAAAATCACGCTTTCGGCGGCTGATTCGGCGCATCTGCCGCAAACGTCGCAGCATACTGCGATGGCGTCATGCCTGTTTCATTGCGGAAAATCTTGCTGAAATACGACTGGTCGTCATACCCGACGCACGCCGCCACTTCATGCAGCAGAATGTCCGGATGTTCACGCAGCATCTGCTTCGCGGCGTCCATGCGGCACTGCGTTAGGAAGGTGTTGAACGTCGTTCCGGCATACTTGCGCAGCAGGCGCGACAGGTACGTCTGGCTGATGCCAACATCGGTGCAGATACGCGGGATGCTCAGCGGCTGGGCGTAGTTCTCGCGAATGTAATTCAGTGTGTATTCGCACAGCTCGTTTGCGCTGACGTTCTTGTCGCGGATGAACCCTTCCTCAAAAATCAGGGAGTACAGGCTCGCCAGCAGGTCGCCGTAGGAGGAGGCGCTGCCGTATAGTTCGTTTGCCTCGCGCAGAATCTGCTCGCGCTTCCTTTTGGGGCCGGGAACGCCCAAGTCCGCTGTGTACAGAATCAGCTGGTAGCATAAGTCTTCCACCTGAATCTGCGGCAGGGCATTCTGATTCCACTCGATTGCAAGGGACACAAACAGCTCTTTCAGCATTCGGGTATTGCCTGTTTCGACGAATGACGCAAGGCGCTTTTTTGTCGCAGCGGACAGGACGGACGGCTGTAAGGCACTTTGCGGTGCGTTCAGCGGAACAAGCTGCCCCTTGCCGATGACGACGGTATTCACCATGCGCCCTGCAGCGCGGCTCAAAAACTGCGGCAAGGTGAGAATGTCGGCATCTTCCGGCGCGTAAATCGCCGTACAGGGCAGATCCGGGAAGTCGGCTTTAAGCAGGTCGGACAGTTCATCGGGGAAACGCTTCTGCCGGTCGGCACTGCTGCGCAGGAGAATGGTTTCCTGTTCATCGCGCCCATAAAACGCAATCCAGCCCGCCTGATGCACCTGCCGAAGCTGCGCGGTGCGGAATTTTGCGAAGCGTACGGTGAACAAATTGCCCTGACGGACAAGGGCAAAGCGCATCATACGGCTGGAAAACAGAGAGCAGAGCAGCGGCTCATCGACTGCTTCACCGCAGAGCAGGCGAGTCAGCGTTTCCTCCATCAGGTCGTTTGCTTCCTCGTCGAGCGTTTCGCGGATTCGGTCGAGAATTTGCCGGAAGCTTTGGATTTCCACAGGCTTGAGCAGATAATCATCCACGCCAGCCTGGATTGCCCCGCGCGCGAACTCAAATTCCGCGTAGCCGGAGACAATCACCGTATGTGTCCGCGGATACAGCTGCCGGACGCGCTGCGCCAATTCAATGCCATTGATGCCCGGCATACTGATGTCCGTTACCAGCACATGGACGTGCTGCTGCGCCATCAGCCGGAGGGCATCGTCGGCGCTGCCGGAGAGCAGAATGGTGTCAAACGCAGGGCAGTATTTCTGGCAGATGGCTTTGAGGAACGTCTGCGCGGGACGCTCATCATCTACGATCAGAATGGTGTACATCGTCTTCCTCCTCACTGGTGCGCGTTTCAATCAGTTCGACCACTGCGCCGCCGTCATTGCGGACGCGCATCCGAATTGTGCCGCGGCTGAAATAGAACAGGCGGCGATAGGTGTTGACAAGTCCGATATGGGCGGACGTGTTTTCCGGCTCGGTCAGTTCACCCGCTTCAATGCGGCTGAATTCTTCCCGCAGATGCGATAGGATTTCCTCCCCGAAGCCGCAGCCGTCGTCGCAAATCAGCAGGTGCAGGCAGCCGTCCTCATCGACCGTGCCGGAGATGGTGATGTGAATTGTGCCGCTTGACCCCTGATAGCCGTGGGAAATGGCGTTTTCCGCGATGGGCTGGAGGGAGAGCTTCGGCAGTGTCAGATGCGAGAAAGCGTCCGGTATGTCGATGGTGTATTCCAGCCGATCCTCCAAACGAGCTTTCGCGAGTGCCAGATAATTGCGAACGTGGGCGATTTCCTCCTGGAGCGTCGCGGTTTTGCTGCGCAGGTCGGTGGAGTAGCGCAGCATCTGGGCGAATTTCCCGCAGATGTCGATGACCTCCTCGTTCCCGGCTTCCATCGACTTTGCGGAGATGATGTTGAGCGTGTTGTAAATGAAGTGCGGGTTAATCTGCGCCTGCAGCGCGTTCAGCCGTGAACGGAGATTGCTCTCGCGCAGTTCTGCATCGTTGCGCATGGCAGTTTTCAGCTCCATTACCTGCTTGTCAAACACGTCCTCCAGTTCGCGCATTTCCACGTCGTGCGGGTTCGTGACCTTCGGCATTTCTTCGGGCAGCAGGGGACGCTCGGCTATTGCAGCCGGGTCGGATAGCTGGGAAACCTTGCGCGTCAGGCGCAGAATCGAGCGGCTGAGCTGATGCGACGATAGAATGATGAACACTTCAGCGATGAACAGCACCAGCAGACTGACCAGCACATGGTGGAGGATGACGGAGTGGATGGACGACTCGAAAACCGCGGTACGCTGGGCGGCATAAATGTCGAAGCCCAGCCAGCTGCAATGTTCCTTGACAACGTAGTAGGTGTCGCCGTTTTTGTCGCTGCACTCGGTCATGTTGCCGTATTCGGCGGCGGAGTAGTCGATGGTGTCATCGAAACTGCGGTGGAACAGGCGGCCGTCCGCGTCGTAGGCGGTGGCGCGGAATCCTGCCATATCGTTGGAGGAGAAAATGTCGAACAGGTCGGTTGAAAGCGCATTGACCTCCACAAAGCCGATCTGTTTGCCGTGATAAACGGCAGGGGACATCAGCGTATAGATAGAAATCCGGCGCGCGACGAACCACGGGTCAATGTGCGGGCGGACAAGCGTCTTCTGGCTCAGCCCCCGGTTGCGCTCGTTCAGGTAGGGCAGACGGTGCATGACGGTGCGCAGCTCATCCGAGTAGTTTTCCAGCAGACCAATCGTTTCGTAGCGGCTGGACAGGTAGAAACCGTCCATTGTCAGCACGTTGATACGATAGAAGTAGTCGTTCAGCGGCTCATGGAAAAGCGCGGCGGAAAGCGTGTTCTGTGCCTGATGGTATTCGGACGTCGTCTCCATGTCTTCGCCTAATGTGTAGATGGTATTGAGCGCAGCCATGAAGTCATTATCCTGTTTCAAGCCGTCCAGTGCATAGCCCATGACGGTGATGTTCTGCTCGAACGCCGCGACAATTTTGCTCGCCATCGCGTTCAGGTTGTCTTCCTCGTACAGCAGGATGTTCCGTATCTCGGAGAGCGTCGCCAGAACAGAGTTGACGGCAATCATGCAGGCGGCAATCACAGAAAACAGGATGGTCATTTTCGCGCTCATTCGCATACACGTCAGTTTTCGCATACATGCCGTCCTTTCTATTTCGCATTGTGCTGATGGAAGCAGTATAGCACATGCACAGAGAAAATGCAAAAGAAAAGTACCCCGTGTTGACTGAAACGCACAAAAAGCGAATAGCGCATAAAGAAGTTTGGTTGTGTTTTGTATTTTCCCAATAGCAGTGCTGGATTTTCCCTTGTTCAAAACAGGCGCTGGGATTATACTGAATCACGAAAGCACCGCTATGGTGCGAATTGAGTTTGTTTCCGATGTTGAAAGGGAGGAACGAGACATGAAACACTTTGGATGGCTTCGCAAGGCAGCCGCATCCGTGCTGGCACTGGCTATGTTTGCTGCGGCCCCCGCTGCACTGGCGTATTCCGACGCGAATCTGGAAGCCCCGCGCGCTAAGAACGTCGTCATTGACGGCGACCTGAGCGAGTGGGACACGAGCCGCTGCCTGCGCATTGACAGCGAGAAGCAGATTGTCGATCAGATTGAGCACTGGGACGGCGAAGCGGACTGCTCGATGGAAATCTACGCCATGTGGGATGAAGAGAACCTCTACATCGCCGCGAAGGTGTGGGATGACACGCCGTTTGTCTACCGCGAAGGTTTCCCGCTGGATGAATTGGATGCCATTATCCTCTTCTTCAGCACCAACCCCAACGCCGACCCGAACCGTACAGCGTACGAAGCGACCGACTGGCGCATCGTGCAGTCCACGGATGAATATGACTTCTTCAACTATATTGACCGCGACATGATCGCTGACAATCTCGGCTGGGAGACGCAGGGCGAATACGGCGACGAGCTGGTATTTGACGACTACGAAGCCGTGACCGTCCGCGACAAGGAAATGGGCGGCTACATCCTCGAAAGCAAGATCCCGCTGCACAACCTCTCCAATGATAAGATCGCGCAGCTGGTTCCCGCTGCGGGCACGACCGTTGGTTTCGACTTCTCCATCCTTGACGTTGACCTGCCGTGCCCCGGCATTCACAGCCTGCGGATGCAGTACTCCGCGCAGCTGGATGGCCGCGACCGCAAGCCCGCGATGCACAACGTGGACGAGAACCCCAGCCTGTGGGCGACGATGACGTTCGTGGAAGAGTAACAGATTCCCTGTATTCTCAGAGGAGGAACAAGCAATGAAGCTGAAAAAATTCGGTGCGCTGCTGCTGACGGGTGTGCTGGCGATTACGTCGCTGACGACCAGTGCCTTTGCCGCCAAGCGCGAGAAGCGCAGCGCCGATGACATTGATTTCGCCGCTGTGCTGGAGGATACCTCTGCAAAAGGCACGGTCAACGTCTACCACTGGTGGACGGCGGGCGGCGAGAAGGATGCGATTGAATCCGTCATCGACGAATTCAAGGGTGCGTACGGCAAGGTGAAAACGAAGTCGAACGCCATTCCGGGCGGCGCTGGCGGCGCCATGGTCATGAAGGTCAAGGTGCTTCAGCAGGCAGGCAAGA
>OGWT01001964.1_pt1 | contig 14720 bp, 10 predicted proteins | sample 1576101 | NCBI WGS metagenome assembly OGWT01 (sample SAMEA3541481, study PRJEB24748) | human gut metagenome | biome: human gut; feature: human-associated habitat; material: faeces | place: China | collected 2012 | reverse complement strand
GCAAACGGGGGTACAAATTTGTACCCCCGTTTGCAGTAAAATGCTCCGTCCTGCCGGCTTTCGAAAAGGCGGTATGCCTCCCCGATCCGGCTCAATGGAAAGCGGTGCGTAATGAGCGGCATGGTGTCGATCTTGCCCTGTCCGATCGGGCGCAGTCGCAGCCATCCATGCCGCCGATACAGAAGGTGAGGTTCTTGCCATACATATCCGCTAAAAGCAGTGTCTGCGGCCGGTCGTAAAATGCCACTGCGGTGACGACGACCTTGGGCCGAACGCACTCCCAGGGCAAGTGGAGCGTATCGACGGCTCCCGCCGCTTCCAGCGCCGCGTCAGCCCTTCCGCGATCGCTGTGGTGCAGTGCGAAATCTCGGCATACCTCCGGTTCGGTAACCAGCGCATCGGAGTAATATTCCCGCACGAAACGAATCCGTTCGGGCGACTTTTCACAGACGATGATGCGCCGGGAGTATTTCAGCAGCACGCAGAGTAGGGTGCAGTTCACAAAGCCGGGGCTTTATCGGTATAACGTTAAAATCTGTTAGGGCTCTGTGAAATCGCCGTTTTTTAAATCTGAGTATTTAGGATTATAAGCGCATTCGGTCACATTCCACCGCGTAGTATCGATATAAGGAACCAAAGCCGTGAACCCTGAGAAATCTTTCAGGCTTTTCAGGTTGTCGACGGTAACGCTGTTTACGGAAGTCAGCTTCCCGAAATCGAGCGATGTGATCGCCGTATTCGGCTTGAGAAGAGCTATGGTAGATGTCGGGCCGACAAAAAGGTTTCCTCCGATGGCGGTAAGGGCCGGCATACCGATGGATTGCGGTGTGCCCGGACGTCCGGTTGCAAAAGTCATGTTGCCGCCGATCGTTTCCAGAGCAGGCAAGGTAAAAGACGTCGCTTTTGTCAAGGTGGTGATAACCGCTTCGAATTCGCCTCCCACCCGCTTTAGGTTCGGCATTTCGAAGGATGGGCAGCCGCCCATTTTGGTCAGGGTCAAATCACCGAGGATCTCTTCGACGGGCAGCGACACGGCATCGGACGGATTGGCGTTGATCGTCAATCCGCCCATTACCCGAAATCCTTCGATAACGGGCAGTTTAGTAGCCGAACTATTATTCAGGTTTAGCGTGCCTTCAAAACGGTCGGGACCGATGATCTTATCGATCAGCATACTGGAACCCGAAAGCGTGATATCGCCGGTGATGCCGGATTGGGTGAAGTCCAGTTCTCCTCCATCGACAGGAATATTGTTCAGTCCTAGACCGCCTATGTTTTTCAGAGTCCCCAGCTTGTCGAAAGAAAAGGTCAGTTCCTTCACCCCGTCCAGGCTCAGTATCCCGCCTACGGTTTCGAGTTTGCCGAATACGCCCAGATCGGACAGGGTCATCGAGGTCAAAGTAAGATCACTCGTCACGGTCGTCAGGGAGGAAAAGTCGAGCGAAGTGAGGCTGCTATTGCAAATGATGCTCCAGGCTTTTTTCAGCGTAGGGAATTTATAGGAGGTCAATTGGCTGCACCTCTTGAAGTCGATGCTATAGGAGGTCGTCTCTTCCAGCGCCGGACAAGAGAGTTCGGTAAACTCCCTGCAATCTTCCAAATATATTCCGCCCACGATTTTCAGGGCCGGAACATCCAACTCGACCAATTGTCGTAGACTGTATAAATATAACCGTTTCCCGATGGTTTGAAGCGCGCCCAGCGAGATTTTTTGCACCTGTGCCTGGTTATTGTTGAGCTGTTGAATCTGGAGTTCTCCACCGATCGAAACGAGGGCGGACAACGATATTTCTTCCATTTTGTCGGCTTTCAGTATGAAATCCCCGTCAACCCGTGAAAGGCCCGCAAGATCCAGCGACGTGAGTTCGCCGCTGCATATTTCGGCGTTCATGCTTACGGCCTCCAGCGCGGGCAACGAAAGGCTCTGCACCTCGTCGGCCAGACTGCTCAATCGAAGGGCTCCGGTGCGCTGTAGGTTTTCGAGCTTTATTTCCGGCAGGGTACAGTATTCGCCTATGGTCAGGATGTAACGCACGTTTTTAAGGTTCTGCAATCCGTCGAGATTGGTAATGGGATCGTCTTCCGACGTTTCGGTTCCGACCGACAGGTTCCCGTCGATCGTTTCTATGCCCATCGTCGCAAACGCATCTACCGACGCCTGGGTGTTCAATACGAAATCTCCTTTCGTGTCGGCTTCTGTACGTACCAGCGAATAATGATAGGTTCGCTGCGTCTGGTTGTACGATACGGCTGTGAAATCACGGGACGCCTCCCAATCCGTAATCGAAGCCGGATCGGGCGAAACCGCCACGTGTTCGCAGGTTTCCAATACGACCGCGGCTCCGGACAGATCGGCACCGGCCGGAACGGTAACGGTTATGTTGTTATCGGCGATAATAGCCGGCCACTCCTGCTCCCCGTTTACCAGTTTAAAAGAGGTGATATAGTTGTCGCTCCCTACGAAGTCGTTGTTCTCCTTTTCGCACCCTGCCAACAGCAGTGAAAAGAACGCGACGCACAGTAAATTGATCTTATTTTTCATGATATTTTGTACTGTTTGGTTAATTATTGCTTTCCGGAGTGTATTTTCCATCGAGCATATCCTGATAAGTCGGGTCGTAAACGCCTTGCCTTGTCTCCCATGTCGTTTCGTTCAGGCTCGGAATGACCTTTTTGAATGTCGAAAAATCGGTCATCCCGATGCGGCTGATATATACCGACCCGGCCGATTCAAGGTTGTCGAAATTCCAACTGGATATTCCCGTGCTTGCACCCAGATTACGGTTTATAATGGACAGTTTTCCTCCAACGGTCGTCAGGGCTGAGAAATCCAGCGATCCTCTGACGGGGGCAGATACATCGAACCGGGGCCTGTTTGAGTGGATACTTCGATCTCTATACTCCCGCCTATCGAGGTCAGGGCGGGAACGGAAAATCCGTCCGGGAATATTCCTTTTATATCCAGATTGATACTGGCGTCACCGGTGATGGTTTCCAAAAGCGGGAAATTGAAAGTACGCACATCCTCCGCTTTGCTGGTGTAGAGTCCGCCGAAAGTCAGGCCGCCTATGCTGACCAGATTCTGAGCGTTTACCTTGCGGAAATATTGATGGTTCGTATATATGCGTAGTAAGCCTGTAATACGGGTAAGGTTCCCAAGGTCGGCCACCTCTATTCCCATCGTGGTGAACTGTAGGTTAAGGCTCCCGATCTGCTTGATCCCTTCGAAAAGGGGCATTTTCGTGACTCCGAAATAGTTGGTTCCGTCCATCGTAACGTCGCATTCGAGCACTTCGGGGCCGACGATCTTCGGCACGTTGAGCGTCGATCCGGTCAGTTGCAGTTTGGAAGTTACCTGAAGGTTCGTCAGGTCGAGTTCGCCGCTGATAGGGATGCGGTCGAGTATCAGTTCGCCTACGCTTTGCAGCGACTCCATTCCGTCGAAAGACTCGACCAGTTCCATATTCGTCAGGGATATTTTAGCCGCCGTTTTCAGGGACTTGAACCCGTCGAGGTTCATAATGGTCAGGGTCTGAAGGTCGAGGATGCCCACCTCGGCAAGGGCGGTGAAATCGACAAAACCTACCGTGCCGTCCAGGATATTGACGCTGCCCGCTTTTTTCAGGGTCGGAAATTGCACTTCCGACAGCGAATTGTTACCCGAGAGGGTCAGTTCCCCGGTCAGGTTTTCGAGTATCGTATTGGTCAAATTGGATATCTTGACACATCCGGTCATGCTGAATCCCCCGGCGGAGGCCAGATCAGGCAGATCGACCGCGGTCATCTGGGGAATATCCGAAAGGGAAAGCGTACCCCCCAACTCTTTCAGGGCCGGCAGGGAGAATGTCTCCAGTTTCGTACCGTTGCGGCCGGATGTAAACGAGAGGTCGCCCCGTACCGTCTCCAGCGAGGTCAGGTCTATGGCATTCAGTTCATCTGTATTGACGGTCATATTCCCGCCGACACGGACCAGTGCCGGCATTTCGATCCGCTGTATATGGGGTTGCCTGATCGTTATCCCGGATACTACTTCAGTCAGCGAGGGCAGGACGATGTTTTTCAGGTTTTTGCAGATAATATTATTGCCCCTGTCATCTGTCGTGCGCGTCAATCCGTACATGCTGCGAAGGCTTTTCAAGTTCAGGGTTTCCCCGGCGAACGTTTCGTTGACGATGACGTTATACTCGACCTCCAGCAGGTTTTCCAGTCCTTCCAGGTTGCGGATGGAATCGAAGGCCGGGCCCCCTTTTTCCGCGCCGATGATCAGGTTCCCCCGGATGACGTCTATTCCCGAACGGGCGAATGCGTCCACATCGGCCTGCGTGTTCAGTACGACGTTGCCGTCGGTGCTGACTTCGGGATGAATGATGCGGTAGCGGTAGATCCTGTCGCTGTTGTTATACGAAGTGGCGATGAACTGGTATTCTTCGCCCCAATCGGTTATGGTCGACGGATCGGGGGTCAGCCTCATGTTCTCGCACAGGACGATATCGGGTTTCCCCTGGCTCAGGTCGGTGCCTTTCGGGACGGTAAGACGGATCTCGTTATCCAGTATGACGGCCTTGTAACTTTCCGAACCCACTTTCATTTCGAACGATATGATGTGGTTGTCCGTTCCGGCGAAATCGCTCTCCTCCTTGCTGCATCCGGCCAGTATCAATCCGGCGAGCGAGGCGCAGAAAATATTTTTCAGTATATTTCTCATGGTTTAATGTTGTTAAGATTATTGAATCGCGGCTTCCGGATCGAGAGATGCGTAGCCGAATACCTCGGTCGAGTTTTCGCCCAGTGCGCCGGCCGAAACGTTCAGGGCCGTATGCACCTTGATAAAGTCGATATATTTCAGGTTTGCCGGTTTCCCGTCCGGGGTGATGGCGTCGCTGATACGGATACGGTTGCCCGAGGCAGTTTGCTGGGTCATGGGATTCTTTGTTGTTATGAGGTCTGTCGTACTGTAATTGTCCACATAGCCCCAGTCGAACGATTTGTTTTTCCAGATACCGCCTTCCTGCACCGTCCTCGGTTCGAGGCGCGTTCCGCGGAGCGTGTAGCTGTTCGGCCTGATCCATTTCGGATACATGGACGAAGTTCCGTGATTGATAAAGCCCATGCTGCCGTTGTTTCCCTGGTTGTCCGACCAGCGGATAGCGGATTTTTCGGAACGGTAATAAGTGATCGCGTAATCCTGGATCGTTTCGGGTTTGCCCGTTTCGCTGCCTTTCACTTCGTACCACGTATCGTTGGGAAGTCCGTCGCCATTCTCGTCCTGCATGACGTATACGATACCGGGTTCGGAACTTCCATCGAACGGGTTGCCGAACACACAGAAATCATAATCGCCGTTGCTGCTGACAATGCTGTGGCTGCAATATACGGTCAGGTAGCCGCCGAAACCGCCGAGGCTGACGTAGTTGCCTTCGTTCAGGCGTTTTTGGGCGTATGCATTGGCTTCTTCGTAGGTAGTCGCTTCATGACCCGCATTGACGAACTGGCCCGGAGCAGCCACGAATTCCATGACGGTAAAGCGTTCCGTGCCGGCATAAGGGCGGAAGCGGTTCATTTCATTGTCCGTACCGACGCAATTTACCTGGATCGTTGCGGATGCGGTATTGCTTTCGCTTTGGGTAAGATTCCGGGAAAGCACGGACCGGACCTGTGGCGTATGATTGGTAACGGTCAATTTTACCGTGTATTCCTTTTGTTCCGCAGGCGTGAAATTGAAATACGGGGTTGTAACGCCTTCCTGCTCGATGTCGTCCACGCTCCAACTGTAAGTCGGATCGACCGCATTGACGATAATGGGCTTGAGGAAAACGGAACGCCCTTCCATTACTGTGCGGGGAGCCGATTTGATGTGGGAAACAGGATCGGTCGTCTCGATTCTAAGCGTCGGGCTCTCTTCGACGCGGACAATCGTTTCGTACTCGGTTGTTCCGTCTTCGTTGGTAGCCACAAGCTTTACCTGGTAATCGCCCGTTTCGGTCTTGGTGAAAACCTGATCTTTGTCCGTCCCCGCCTTTTCATTGTCGATATACCATTGGTAGGTCGCCCCCTCGCTGTTCTGTACATCGGGCGAAAGGGTCAGTTCCGTATTCACATAAGTGACGATACCGCCTTCGGGCACAGCCAACGATATGACGGGAGGCGCCATCTCAAGGACGTCGACGCGCATCTCTTTTTCGGCATAACCGTTCTTGGTGTCAACCCTCAGCGTAACGTAATACTCGCCCGTTTTGTCCGAGCGGAAAATACAGACCGGTTGCGTACAGATGATTTTCCCGTCCTGTTTCCACGAATATATGCCGCCGTCGCCGTGTTCCACGGTGGCTTCAAGCACGATATCGCGGTTGACCTTTCCGGTGTAGATGCTGGTCGAACTACTCAATGTGATTTTCGGCGCGAGTGCATCGTTCACATCGTCTTTGCTACAGGCTGCGAACAAAATACAGCCGAGCAACAGGCATAACCAAGATGTTTGGTACATGTTTTTCATAGCGTAATAAATTATAAATGTTGATTATGAACTATTCCAGAGGTCGGAGTTTCCGTTTGGTAAATGCAAAATGGGCGGGAATATCCCCCGTAGTAGCCGACCATTTTTTCATGCCTTGGGGCGAGAAGCAGTATATCGTTCCCGGTGTTACGTAGTCCCGGGCATCGGTAGCGAAGATTTCACGCGTAACGGGATTGACCGCTATCCCGTATGGTGAGACTATGCTTTTTTCCGTTCCGTCTTTAATAAAATTGCGGGAGACGATCTTTTTCGTTTTGACGTTGACGATGGCATACGATTTTTTCCATGAATTGGTAACGTAGCTCCATTCGTTACTGTAAACATAAAGGGAATCGCCGCACCGGGTCATTTCACTGTTGGGAAGCAGATCCAGCACGTCGGTCACTTTATCCGTCCGGCTGTCGATAACAAGGGTTTTCGACGATGTCCCGTAATAATCTCCGCGGGACGAAACCCATATCTGGCCGTAGACATCCAATTCCATTCGGTGGAGATTGATGACGCCGGTTTCTATTTTTTTTATTTCGGTGAATGTCTCCAGGTCGACCACCGACACCGTACAATCATAATTCGGGTACCGGTATCCGCCTGAATTGGCTACGTATAGTTTATCTCCGGCCACCACCATTTCTTCGGGCTGGTATCCGACATCGCATGTACCTATTATCTCGAGGGTTGCCGTATCTACCTTGGCAATGTATCCGAGCCGGTAATTAGGATCGGATTCCACTACCGGGCCAGCATAAGAACTCACATAAGCATATTTGCCTTTGAACGCGATATAGCGGCAGTTGGGAATAGAAAAAACACCAATGTGCTTAGCCGTATTCACATCCATTACTTCGACGAAATTGGAGCAGTTGATGACGGCATACAAACGGCTGCCGTATATCTGCAAATCATTGCCCACATCGCCGAGCTCTTTCACTACTCCCGGATTGCGTTCTGCATAAATATTTTTGGTATATACTCCGGTTTCATAATCGAAATAATCGAGCGTGGCTTTATTGTTGCCCATATTGCCTTCGTTGAGCAGGAAAAAACCCTTGATCTCGCCGGGATTTGGATCCGGATAAACTACCTGTAAGGATGTCGAAGGGACAATCTCCTCCTCTTTGCGACAGGATGTAACGCACACGATTGCCGCCAGTATCAGGACATATATCAGTTTGTTGTTTTTCATATCGTTATGTTTATTTTAATTTTTAAATTCGTCCCGTGCATCAGGTAGCACTTGGGCGATCTCGTATTGTTGGTTGAAAATATTGTTGACTTCAGCCGTAATCCGTATGCCTACCCGGTTCCACTGAAAATTCTTGGACAACGACATATCGCGGGTGTACCACGGCTGTGAGTTGTTCACCGGTATAGAGGCCATAATCTTTAGCCGATTGGAACCCTGCCGAGGAATTGCCGCACGTTCTATATCCGATATCCCAAAAGGGAAATCATGATTTTTCTTTTGTTGCAAGGTGTTTATTTTCAGTTGTTTGTGTGTAAAGTTATTCGTTTATACAATTTACCTCTGCAATTGACCGAACAGAACAAACGCACTGAATGTTTGAGAAAGTCAATTACCTACCGCCCGTGTTCCCGCAGGGGTAAATCTTCGTTGTCGCAAGGCAGGTCTTCTGACTCGTTTCCTCCGCTGCGCCTTCCCAGTTTAAAACCAGTGGCAAAGAGTGCGCGGAGTTGCCCTATAAGGACTGAAACTCACAGCAACGGGTATTGTCGCCGATTCTCACGGCATTCCCTTTTTGTTTCCGGACACAGATAATTCCCGGAAAACCTTGCGGCACAAAATTACGGAAAATATTTTTAATTAATATTGTTACACTTTGGTAAACTTGCATGAAATTAAACAAAAGGCATATGCCAGCCTGTTACCTCTCTGCAAACAACCATTCTACTATTAGTAAAGTAAAAAACTATCTTTGACTTTATCGAATTATCACATGCTAATTCTATAAAACTGTAGCGGAAGATTATTGTAACCGGACAAAAATATCATTCTGTAGGGCTACAACCGTAGTATTGACTACGATTGTAGCCCTACAGAACACCGACTGACTGTATTCTCCTGATACACCCGACCGCGAATCGCCCAAACGAGCTATGTCGCCGATACAGTGTGCTTTTCGGCGGAATAGGATTATTCTTCATTCCAAGTTTACAGTACCTTCGCCGGTTATCAAGCTTGGTCGCCTGAAGCCTTATCGGCCAATTGTCCATTCTGTAACCCAATCCAGAAAGGCTGAATCTCTTTTATGTACCGAATTTCCCGGCACGCGTCGAGCGTGAGCAAGTTGGGTTTTGGTTTAACCAAAACATTTCGGTTTAACGGGTTAAACCGAAACTCCTTTTGCTCCGGTGTCGCATTTTTCAGAACAGGAAAAACCTCGAACCGGGAGAGGCGTAGACTTGTAGGCAATCAGACCTATATGCGAATGGTCATGAATTTAGCCCGACGATGGCTGTATGTTTATCCATCGCCCCGGACTTCTCCAGATTATCCAAGACTATTCATGACACCGGGCCGGGAAACGCTACAACCAGCCTGAAACGGTTATATATTGCGGGCAAAACATCATTGGCCGTTTTTATCGAGCGGCCATAAAATGTAAATGACCGATGAAAAACCGAGCGCACCGTATCCGTGACCTATGAGGAAGGTTTGTCGAGCGAAACCGTAAAAAAGAATAAGAGCAATCAACCGTAACCGGCTGCAGGGAAGATAGCCCCAACTGGAACCGGTTACCATGTAAAATTTAAAATCGAAAAAGTATGGATAAAATTGTTTGCCTCGGGGAGCGGACATGGATAAAGCTCCTCGCCCGACTGGAAGAGTTATCGACCCTCGCCGGAGAGGTCCGGCAGAAATTCGACCCGCAGGTATCGGAGGGATGATTGGACAGTCAGGACGTGTGCCTGCTGTTGAACGTCTCCAAGCGTACCCTTCAAACTTACCGGGACAAGAAACTGTTACCCTATACTTCGATAGGAGGCAAGTTCTTCTACCGGGAGAATGACGTGGCAGAATACCTGAAAAGTAAAACCATTAAAAGTAAGTAGGTCATGTCTTGGGATTTTTTGAACAGCGAAAGCAAAGAGGTGAAGAAAGCCTTTTCGCAGATCAGTGAAACGGAAAAGGCTTTGCGGAAAGCCCTCGACAACTACCGCCCCTCGGTTATGAAAGAACGATACCTCACGGGAGAGGAAGTATGCGCTTACCTGCATATCTCGCCCCGCACGCTGCAGAACCTACGGAACAGTCGGCAGATCCCTTTCACCGTTATTGGCGGCCGCAACATCATCTATCCCGAATCTGGCATCCGGGAAACCTTCCTCAAGAACCTGCGCCCGACCGAAGATCCGTTCTAATGTGGATAGATCCCCCATTGAATAGTGATTCGGCTTGAACTATTCGAAAATTTCGAATAGTTCAAACCGAAGGCCCAAGACAACCTGATATAACAACTGAAAACATGAGCACGTCCCCGGCCGTCGTATCATAGGCCGGGGATCGCTTTAAACGAACTAACCCTTTTCTATCTGTATTCGGGCAGATAATTCTGCCTGGCATATTGGGCAAAGGATTCTCCTTTCGTTTTTTCCATGACCGCTTCATACACAGCCTCGACATTGACAAATCCTCCGCAGCGGCGGGACAACTCGCCGTCTATGCCCACGTCGAACCTCAGGTCGGGCGACAGGCTGTTATACTCGTCCAGCTTGCCGTGGCAATGTCCGTGCAACATGACCGAGCCGTGGGGCTTATGGTTCCAGGTCAGCAGCGGATAGTGGCACAGGTTCAGCACCATGTTCTCCGTCAGCCGGGAACACATGCTCGGACGGACCGTCAGGTCGAGTATCTGTGCCGTGGTCTGGAAATAGTTCGGGTAGGCTTTGACCGAACCGTCGTGGTTACCGGTTATGAGGTATTTGCGTCCGGGCAGTTTTTCCAGAAGATGCCGGGCGTCTTCGCTTTTGAAGAATGTAAGATCGCCGAGGATGTAGACCATATCCTTCTTGTCCACGGTTGACCGCCAAAGGTCAAGCAGCCAGGCGTCGTGAGCCTCGGTGTCGTCCCGGTCGGCAAAAGGCCTATCCGTTTGGTACCGGAGTATGTTCCGGTGGCCGAAATGTAAATCGGCGGTAAAAAATATCCTATTCATATCGCTTTTGTCGTTTGCGAAGCGATCGCCGCCGGATCGCTTCATGGGTTATGAAATTCATTTTCTGGTTGATTGTTCCAATCGTGCGGTACAAGGAAATTGTACATCCAATAATCGGTTTCATCTTTTCTGGTTTTAATAAGTGAATAGTAAACAATGGCCAATAAAAAAGAGATACTGCCCGAAAGCAGTATCTCCTATGATAGTCGTGAATTATCCTTTTATCGGAAACTACGCATACGAACATACCGCCCTGGCCGGGGTATTTTAATAATACCGCCCCAGTGCTCAGGTAATGGAATGTTCCGGAAATTTATCATCTGTTCTTATTCAACTGGTTACGATGCAAAGGTAAATATGCTCTGTCGAATCTTGTAATATTTCAACATAAATTTTTTGATTATATCACCTTTTCAAATATGAAATATTCATCGTGGCTGTTTTTTCCCGTAAGCGGGTAATTGGGATCGCAATGAGCCTTGTTGAAAAATTCCACTATCTTGAATCCGCATTTGTTGACGTAGAAGTGAATGTTCCGTTTCTCGAAATAAGGAGTGACCAAACGCCAGACTTTTGTAGCAGGGTATAATCGTTCAATTCCCTGCCATATTTGGAAGCCCAAGCCCTTGCCGTGATACTCGGGATATACATAAAATAACTCCAAAGAGCTATGTCCTGTCAAGGCATCTGCCTTTATCGCCACGCCGCCGACTTTTACACCGTTAGCATATACTGCATATGCCTCACACATAATGTTTTGCAAAATACGGCAGACTTCATCGGTTGGTATGATTTCCCTGCCGTCTTCCGGCGGCCCGAATGCCTCGACTACGGCAATGGAGAAAATCTCTTTCACGTCATCGCAAAATCCTTTGTAATCCCTTTCACCGAGTTTATCGAATGTTATACTCATGATTCCTAAATTTATTGTCCTCCACCCAATGCGTGATACAGGCTTATGATGCCCTGTATCTCGTCGAATTTGTCCTGTGCCAATGATTTCTGGACATCCAGCAGAGACTGTTGCGCGGTCAGCACCTCCAGATAGTTCACGGAGGAATGGCGCATCAACAGTTCCGTCTTCCGAACTGCCTCCTGTAAAGAAACGACACTTTGGGAATTTATCGCCAGTCTTTCACGTGCTGTTTGCAAAGCTACCAGTGCGTTATTCACCTCGCTGCCCGCCGCAAGCAGTTTCTGCTGAAAAGCCAGCGCTGCTATTTCCTGCTCTGCCTTGGCTATTTTCAGGTTGGCGATGTTCGTTCCGTGATTGAACAGCGGTTGCGTCAGTGAGCCGATGGCATTGAGCAGCCATTGTCCGGGATTGAGCACGACTCCGCCGCCGTTGTTCGTCCATCCCGCACTTCCCGACAGGTTGACGGAAGGATAGAAAGCCGCTCTTGCCACGTTCGTGGCATAAAAAGCCTTTGCCAACGACATTTCAGCCTCCCGTACATCGGGGCGGTTCGCCAATAGCTGAACAGGGATTCCTATAGACACCGAATCGGGAAAGGTCTGTCCGGCAAGTTTTCCCCGTTCTACGCTTCCAGGTATCTGCGCCAACAACAGGCACATTGCATTTTCGGTCTCTTTCAGGCTTTTGCGCATGGACAGCAGGGAGGCTTCGAGCGTCGCCCTGTTCGCCTCGGCCTGCAACACCGCCGCGTCATTGGCTTTTCCCGCCCGCATCAGCGAACGCAGCGTGGAAACCGTCCGCTCCCAACTCTGCAAGGTCTGTTCCGTAATTATTATCTGCTCGTCCAGCATCAGCAGCGTGTAGTAGGTCGAAGCGACCGATGCCACGAGCGAGGTCTGCACTGCCTGCCGGTAGGCATACGACTTCTCCAATGAAGCACGGGCTTCACGTTTTGCAGCCGTAATCTTGCCGAATATATCTATTTCCCAACTTGCAGCCCCGTTTATATTGTAGGTTTTGGATGTCGAGCCGTCCCAACCTGCCAGTCCGCCTTCTGCCCCCACGTTCACGGACGGCAAATAAGACAAACGGGCGGTCAGCAACGCGGCTTCGGCCTGTTCGACATGCAGGCGGGCTGTACCCAGATCGGTATTGTGCACCAAGGCCGTGTCGATCAGCCGTTGCAGGCAGGTATCCGTAAACAACTCTTTCCACGAGAGCGTCGCGATGGATGTCGAGTCTTCGGAACTATACTCCTTGCCGTACAGGTTTCTGTCCGCCTCTGCCGTCCGCGGGTATTTCCTGTAAATGCTGCAACCCGACAGTACGGCCAATATCAATGTACTTATGATTATCCGTTTCATTCTTCCTCTTTTTGATCCATTTCTTTCAGATGCTTCATCAAAGCCACTTTTTCCATTTCCCCCGTTATGGCCGGGTCTGCCTGTCTGACAGCTACCGGTTTGATGCGTTCCTCGATGGACTGGAAAAACATCCACAGTGCGGGAACGATGAACAGCAGTACCAGCGTTCCGACCAGCATGCCGCCCACGGCACCGGTACCGAGCGTGGAATTGCCGTTGGCTCCCACGCCTGAAGCGAACATCAGCGGGAGCATACCGAATATCATCGTGAGCGCCGTCATCAGGATAGGCCGCAGACGGCTTTTCGCCGCTCCCACGGCTGCCTGTTTCAATGACATTCCGCTGCGCCGGCGCTCGCCCGCGTAGTCTGTAATGAGGATGGCCGTCTTTGCCAACAGGCCTATGAGCATGATAAGTCCCGTCTGCAGATAGATATTGTTCTCCAGTCCGAACAGTTTGGCGAACAGGAAACTACCCATCAGGCCGCACGGCACGGAGAGAATGACCGTGAGCGGGAGTATCAGGCTCTCGTACATGCCGCTCAGGATAAGATAGACGAGCACGATGCAGACGGCAAAGATGATAAGTACATTATTGCCCGTTGTCGCTTGTTCCCGTGAAATACCTCCGAGCTCGTAGCCGTAATTCTGGGGCAGCACTTCATCGGCGGTCTGCCTGATGGCTTTGAGCGCGTCGCCCGAACTGTAACCCGAAGCGGCGTTGCCGTTGATCGCGATGGCATTGTAGAGATTGAAGCGTGAAAGGGATTGCGGCCCGTAGGTCTTGGTCAGCTTCACGAACTGCGACAGCGGTGCCATCCCGTCACCCACACGCACGTAGAAATGGTTGAGCGACTCCTGCGTGACACGCTTCGTGGGGTCCGCCTGAACCATCACGCGGTACAGTTTGGAGAAACGGTTGAAGTTCGAGGCGTAAGAGCCGCCGTAATAGCCCGACAGTGCGTTCAGTACCTCCGCCGTCGTAATTCCGGCACGCTCGCACTGCGCGGCGTCGATGTCCACCCAGTATTGCGGGTAGTTGTTTGCGAACGACGAGTATGCCGCTTCTATTTCGGGACGCTTGTTCAAAGCCTCCACGAACCGGTCGCATACATTCTTGAACTCGGACAAGTCGCCGCCGGCCTTGTCCTGCAGGTAGAGTTCGAAGCCTCCGCCCATGCCGTACCCCGGAATCATCGGAGGCGTCATCACGAACATGTTGGCATCCGGCACGTCGGAGGCGATACCGTAAAGCCTTTCCGACAGCTCCGTCGCCGATTGTCCCTCTCCTTTACGCTTGTCCCAGTCGGTCAATTTGATAATATACATGCCCATCGACGGACCGGCACCGTTGAATGAATATCCCGATACCCCGCTCGAATACTCGATTTCCGGAAATTCCGCCAGCTTCTTATCGATTGTCTGCATGATACGGTTCGTCTCTTGCAACGAACTTCCCGGCTTGGTGTCGAGACTGATCATCAAAGAGGCGACATCCTCGTCCGGGACAACCATTTTGATGATGTCGATGTTCTTCCACTCGTTGAAACCACCGATGTTGTAAGTCTCTGCAATGGTACCTTTGTGGAAAATGAGGTCGATAGCGCGTGCATGATCCTCCACAAAAAGCCAGTCACGAACATTCTCACCTCTACCGTATATAGGGAGTGGCTTACGATGACGAATATTGTTGATGAAGAGAGGAATCAACTTCTCTGGAAACTGGTAAGGACCGTAGTTGTTCGAGCAGTT
>OGWT01001959.1_pt1 | contig 14745 bp, 17 predicted proteins | sample 1576101 | NCBI WGS metagenome assembly OGWT01 (sample SAMEA3541481, study PRJEB24748) | human gut metagenome | biome: human gut; feature: human-associated habitat; material: faeces | place: China | collected 2012 | reverse complement strand
GTCCCATGCCTATGGCTGGCTGCCATAAATCAAGGGGCAAATATATAGTAACAGGGAGATAAACATGGAAATTACAATGATCTCTGCAGTCATTGTCATGGCGGCGTATTTTCTGCTTTTATATGGAGTGGTCGGTTTTGTTCAGGACAAACGTTTTTTCGGTTCTGCGCCCAAGGAAAATCTGGCGGCGATTCCGGATAAAAAGGAACGGTTTCCCGGCGCACATACGATCGGCTGGGCCATTATCGCAGTCGCATTGCTGCTGTTTGTGGGAGCGCTGACGCTTGCCGTGTGGGACGGAGTGAAGCATGATTTCGGCTTTTGGCAGTTCTTCGGAAGATTTCTGGCGATTCTCTATCTTATGGAGCTCTATGATATTCTCTTCTTTGACTGGTATCTGCTTTGCCGCTCCAACTTCTTCCCTCATTTTTATCCGGAGCTGAAAGGCGTTGTTGGGCCGCATATGTTCGGCTACAACAAAAAGCAGCATATTGCGCATTTTATTCTGTATATCCCCGCAAGTGCTGCAATCGCTTTGTTCTGTATGCTTTTGTTTTGAAAATGGAATGCTGTCCCTGAAAACAGACGGATGAAAGGTGCCGGCTTTTTACTGGATGTTTCAAAGCACGATGAAGAAGGCTCTGACAGAGCGATCCGGCAAGGCGCGCTGCACGGGCAGCAAACCATCGCCTTCAGCGGCCCATACTGCGACTGCGGATACAAAGAGAGGACCCGATATGAAACTGATCGTCACTTTTGCATTTTACTTTCTTTACTGGTTTATCTGCTTCCTTTGCACAGGTACGGACAGAAAGAACCTTGCCGGACTTCGTTCCTATCCCGATGCCGTCCAGAAGGCGGTACGAGAACATCCGGTGCTGGGGAAAGCTGCACCGCAGGAGAAATCCATCATAGCGACCCTGCTTGGCAATTTGCTCCTTTTTACAGTCGTCTTTTCTGTTTTAGGGTTGGCATTGAAAAATATTCTCGACTTGAATAGCTTCGGAACAGCCTTTTGGTTTTTTCTGACGCTGGGCGAAGGGCTGGGAGGGTTTGATCTTGTCATCATTGACCTGCTGTGGTGGCGAAATACCAAGCGTATCCGCTTCTCCTTCCTGCCGGAGCGATCCCACTATCAAGACCCTACCAAGCACATCAGCTCTTTCCTGCGGGGTATCCCGCTGTTTGCACTGGTGGCAGTCTTGTCGGCATTGATCGTGCAAGGAGCTTATTTATGACTGTGTTTTATGGAATCTTGCTCCCATTCCTAGGGACGGTATTGGGTGCCGGGTGCGTATTCTTTTTGAAAAAATCACTTGGTTTGCAGGTGCAGCGAGCGTTGACCGGCTTTGCCCCAAAGGAACTGCAGGTCGGCAACGGGATATGGCGTGTGGATATGATGAAATGTCCCTATCACGACACCTGCGTGGCATACGGATGTCCCGAGCTGTGCCGCTGCTATTGCGACAGCGACGACATCAGCTATGCCGGGCTGCATCCGAAGCTGATTTGGGAGAGAAGCATGACGCTGGGGCGTGGAAATGACCGCTGCGATTTCTGCATGAAGGTCAGATAATAGTGGGCGGCATATTGAAATGGAAATCAAACGATTCGGTACATGGTATTTCTGGCATACTTTCTTGTTTTGTATGAACTACGATGGAAGACGAAGGAAATGGGAGCATATGCCCGATTCGCACGCAGACTGAGAGGAGAAAAACAATGATTGTACTGCAACTGCTGCTTTATTGTCTGCTGTTTACCGCAATGGTAAAAATCGCTGTGATCGGCGGTGCTGTCAATGGACTGTACTTTTATCCCAAGGAGGTGCAGGATCGCGCCATCGAACTGGGACTGATCGACCGCAATACGATGAACCGGAAACGAAAATGCTTTATGATACCGTTCTTTATCGTGATGCTTGCTGCTCTTGTGCTGATCATCGGTTTGTGGAACGGGGCTTCCTCCTTTGGTGAGGCCTATTGGCAGGCGCTGCTGTTTCTTGAGGTTATGAATGTTTACGATGGCGTTGTAATCGACAAGCTATGGGTCGGGCACAGCCGATTTTGGGTGCTGCCAGGGCTTGAAGATGCGCCGTTCGTGCAGACCTGGAGGCAGGTGCTGAAAAAGCGAAGCATACTGGCGCTGATCTGGGTTGCGGGAGCGGCAATTGTCGGCGGTATTGTCCATTTGATTTTCTAAGAAGTTGGAAATTGCCCAAATGAAAAGCAGAATCATGAACTGCAATCGGAGGCAAAAAAGATGAAGACGGAGAAAACGAAAATGCTGATTCGATGGTACATTCTCGGTGCGATCGGAGCAGTTCTGATGGCCGCCGGGGACTGGCTGCTGGGCTGCGTTCCGCTTCAGAAAACCGACACCAGCCTTTTCAACAGAGCCTGTTATCTGTCTGGCTCTTATGGGCTGTGGAGGCCCGTGCTTACCGTTGGACTGGGCGCGATTGGGGGCTTTCTCTATTACTTTGTGGTAAAAGCACTGAATGCGGACATCGACGAAAAATATAGAAAGACCAGAACCATCCAGTTTCTGTGCGGGATATTCACCGTTGCGATCGCTCTGACCATCCATACATGGGTGGCCACCATGGCATGGTTTTCCACCTATCTGGGTCCGCGTATCGGAGCGGATGGCGCAATCACAGCGGTCACAGCCTATCAGGATGATATGCTCCCCGCGATCCTCCCCATGTATGTTCCGATGATATTGGCTTTTGGGATCCATTTCGTGATGCTGCTTGCCGGTAAAACCCGTTATCCCAGGTGGATGCTCGTTTTCCATCCGGTCACATGGAATCTTCTGCTGGTTGCTGTTCCCGATATTGCACAGGCCATGCAGGTGCCGACAGCCACATGGATGGCCGTAATGAGCCAGAGCAGTACCAATACCGCCATCGTGATCTGGTGCATTGCGGCGGCGGTTTATGCGAGAAACAATTTTAAGAGAAAGGAATCACTTACATGAAAAGCACTATTTCTGATGTTCAAAAGAAAATCAAAGTGGGAACGCACGGAGAGGACTACGGCAGCTGGATGTCAAATCCGGTCTTCTATGTTTTTGGGGGAATTGCGCTGGTGACGCTGGTGCTGACTGCACTGTCTTTTACCGTATTCCGCATCACGGTTTTGGGCGTTGTGTTCGCCGCAGTCACCGTGATTCTGGTGGCACTGCTGTGCTGGATGGCGTGGATCCGCCGCCAGTACGCCTTCGGCAAAGGCGGCATGATGGAAAAGGTGCATCAGACAATTCTGAGCAGCCTTGACTTTGACGGTCACGGAAGCCTGTTGGAGGTCGGCTGCGGCTCCGGTGCGCTGGCGGTCCGTGCAGCGCTCACATGGCCGGAGGCGAAGATCACCGGCCTTGATTATTGGGGCGCCATGTACAACTACAGCAAAGCACTCTGCGAAAAAAACGCGGCGTCCGAGGGTGTCGGTAAGCAATGCGGCTTTGTCCACGGCGATGCCAATAAGCTGGATTTCCCGGACGGGAGCTTTGATGCTGTGATCAGCAACTACGTCTATCATAACATTATGGGTGCGGACAAGCATGCCCTGCTGCTGGAAAGCCTGCGGGTACTGAAAAAGGGCGGCGTGTTTGTCCTGCATGACAATATGAAGCCGCAGATGTACGGCGACATGAACGCCTTTGTGGAGGAACTGAGGGGCATGGGCTTTGCCGAGGTTCAGTATGTGGAGACCGCAGAGAAAATTTTCGGCTCGAAGCAGCGTGCCGCTATGATGATGCTGGGCAACTCGGCCATGATCGTTGGAAGAAAATAACGCCGGAGATCGGCGTGGGAGACAATCCATATGAAAAGAGCTTATGCAAAATCGCAATATGCAAAGCCATATGAAAGCTATTGCCGGGAGCAATATCCGAATGAAGCCGAGCAGATCTTTAGGGAAGCCGAAAGGTATTACCTCGAATTCATGAAGGATATGCCCGACCTCGGTGAAAATATAATGGCAAAGAATATGCTGGATTGGTTCACTATCCTTTCCTTCTATGAAGCAAGCGGACACCGACTTGACGGCGAAGCACTGCTCAAAATCAAACGGCAGATGACCGACAAAATGAAATTTCTCGGAAAATTCGTAGACGGAAACCGTCAGAGATGGCCGTATCGGTTATTTGAAAGGACATATATCAAGTTCATCCGGATGCAGAAAGAGCATCAGGCAAAGGGAGAATGGATGGATAGCTGGAGGGTTGAGATCAACCCCGAGCAGCACACGGAGGGCTTTGCTTTTCATCTTGTCGGCTGCCCGATAGTAAAACACGCAAAAGAGCATGGCTATGATAAGCTTTTGCCGTACCTCTGCAAAACTGACCACTATCTTGCCGAGGTCATGCACGCTCGGCTTATCCGCACGCAGACCAAGGCGCTCGGCGGCAGCTACTGCGACTATTGGTATGTAGGAGATAAAAGTCCTGTGCTTGAACAGTACAAAGATTTGGAGCAGATATGATTCTCGTACCGTCGGCAATATGCCGGCGGTATTTTTTGCAGTGTACTGTAAAATTTGCAAACCATATTGACAAATAAACGGAGCAACGATATAATTACAGCATAATCAATTACGTTGTAATTATGGAGGGAGGGGCGAATATATGGCACTTAGAGACCATACGCTTGACGATAAGATCATCACGGCTGCTCGACAGGAATTTTCGGCGAAAGGTTATTCCAGTGCATCGCTTCGGAAGATCGCCGAGAAAGCAGGCGTGACCGTAGGTGCAATACAGACCCGCTACAAATCCAAGGACGAGCTGTTCGGTTGCCTGCTGGAGCCGCTCCTGAGAGAGATCGAGGCCTTGTTTCAAAACACCAAAGCGGAGTATTACGCAAGTACAGATGCTGACCTCCTGACAGCCCTGAAAGTATCCATGCAGCACGAATCGGCAGCGATCCTGCACCTGATTTTCGACCACTATGAGGAGGCTGTACTGCTTCTGTGCCGCAGTACGGGAAGCAGCTTTGAACATTACTTCGAAGGAATCGTGCAGAGCAAGATCAAGGAAAGCATCGTGTTCTTTCGGAATTCCGGCTTCACCGGCATGGATGAAAAGCTGCTCGGACTTCTGATATCCGCACAGTTTGACAGCTACCGGCGAATTGTCAGCGAATGTACTGACCGCAAGGCCGCCGAAACGTATATGGATGCGCTGATGGCTTATCATATCGGCGGCTGGTCTGCGTTCTTTGAATCTGTAAATAAATCACGGGAGGAAAAGTGATATGAAATACAACGGTTTTTATTTCTGGATGTTCAAAAGCCCGATGAAAAAGGTTCTGGCAGAGAAGTACGGCAGGGAATATGCCGCCGACATTATGAAAAAGAGCAAAAAGGTCTATCGTGAGCTTGTCGAGAAAGCAGACGACATCGGTGACGATAACCCTATGGCATACAACGAGTTGTTCGCCCTTGCCTTCGTTGCGCCCTATGTGGCAAGCGAAAAGAAAATTCCGCCAACGGCCGTGCAGGAAATGATGCGCCGCTCACTCTATCATATCAAGTGGTATTTTGCAAAGACCGACTTGAATACCGACAAGGGCAAGGCGGAGAACAAAAAGAGCGTTGTCAAATACGCCAAATGGTACACGCCCGAAAAGGAAGCGAAATACCCGACCTCCTTCAAGGTGGATTTTGTCGGGCAGCCGTATGAGGGTGCCTGTTACTACCGCATTACCCGCTGCCCGATTTGCATTTACACGGAGAAACTCGGTGTTTCCGAACTCATGCCGTTGTTCTGCGAACTTGATGAAGTGATGATCACGCTTCAGCACGGCGTGCTGCACAGAAAACAGACGCTGGCGAATGGCGGAGAGTATTGCGACTACTTTATTACCGGAAACAGAGAATAAACGGAGAAGCTCGTATCGGTCAATAGCTGATACGAGCTTCTTTTCATATTTTTTAAATTGTGTTTCTTCAGACCTTCCACCCGGCGGCCTGCTGCCGCTCCACCACGAAGCGGCGGTAGAGTCCGTCCACGGACACAAGCTTCTCATGCGTGCCTTGCTGGACGATCTCGCCGTGATCGACAACAAATATTCTGTCGGCATTGCGCACGGTTTTCAGCCGGTGGGCGATCATAATGACCGTCTTATCGTGGGTCAATTCTGCAACGGCCTCCATCAGTTCCTTTTCGTTTTCGGGGTCAACATTGGCGGTTGCCTCGTCGAGAATGATGATCGGTGCGTCCTTCATAATCGCCCGGGCGATGGAGATGCGCTGGCGCTCGCCGCCGGAGAGTGTCGCGCCGCCCTCGCCGATGACGGTGTCAAAGCCGTCCGGCAGTGCCATGATAAAGTCGTAGCACCGTGCCTTCTTTGCTGCGGCCTTTATCTCCTCCATGGAGGCATCGGGCTTTCCGAAGCGGATATTGTTGGCGATGGTGTCCGAGAACAGATAGGTTCGCTGAAACACAAAGGAGAAATTGCGGATGAGGCTGTCGTAGCTGTACTCCCGTACATCCCGTCCGCCGAGGCGCACGCTGCCGGACTGCACATCCCAGAACCGCGCCATAAGATTGCAGAGGGTTGTTTTACCGCTTCCTGAGGGGCCGACGATGGCGACGGTAGTTTTCTCCGGAATGGTCAGGGATACATCATGCAGGATGGGCTTGCTGTCGTAGGAGAAATCCACATGGGAAAGGGCTATGTCCTCCCGCTCCGGTGTCAGGTCTTCGCCGTCAATGTCCATGGGTACTACATTCAAAATAGCGTTTGCCTTATCTACGCCGATGTCGATTGAGCGGAACAGGGACGAAAAACTCCCGGCAGAGTCCAGCTGCTCAAAGAGGATAAACGAGCAGATCAGCATCAAAAGGCAGTTTGTAAGTGTCATTGTGCCGCCGAAGTAAAAGACGATGGCAGCGGCGCAGACGGCAACGCCGGTGAGCTTGTTGACAACGAACTGCGCCAGCATATAAAGAACCGACGGTATCTCCATGGCAAAGGATGCCTTGCGGGCTTCCTCCACAGCACCGTGTACCTGCGTTGCGGAATCGTGGGTCAGGTCAAAATTCTTGACCTCGGCGATGCCCTGCACATATTCCAGCACCTTGGAGACAAGCCGCTCGTCGGCATTGAACTTCCGCTGGGAAAGGGTCTGTTCAGCCCGCTGCATGGCGGCGTTGACGGCGAAGAACAGCACCAGTCCGGTAAGCGTGATAAGCCCCATGCGCCAGTCAAAGAGGAACATCATCGCCGCGATGATGCCGGAGGTCAGAAAGCCCCTCGTTGTGACCATGACCACCCGTGTGGCAATGTTGGCCATGTTCTCCATGGTGTTGGTGGTGACGGAGGTCACCTCGCCCAGGCTATTGTCATTGAACCAGCCCATAGGCAGGTAGCGCAGATGCTCCGCAATCTCAATCCGTTTATTGGCACAGGCGCGGTAGCCCGCACGGGTCTGGAGCATGGTAGCCTTCATGTTGATGGCGATGGTCACAATCAGTGATGCAACGATGATGCCGAGGCTCGTCCATAAGGTTGCCATAGTGAGGTTCCTTTCCAGCAGCGCCTGAATGACGATGGCGGCTGCCGGAATACGCATGGCAGAGCAAATGGCGCTGACCACACCCAGCCAGATAGAGGCGATGAACATTCTGCGGTTGTCCTCACCGCAGAAATCAAAGAACTTTTTCAGTGTCTGGAGCATTACGCCACCTCCCCATCGTCTTTGACGCTGATGTGGGCTTCCCACATGGCTTGATAAAGCGGGCAGGAAGCAAGCAGCTCCGCCTGCGTGCCGGTCGCTTCGATCTTGCCTTGATTGACAACAATGATCTGGTCGGCATCGGCAATGGTAGACAGCCGGTGGGCGATGACCAGCAGCGTCTTGCCCTGTACCAAATGAGCAAGTGCGGATTGAATGACCGCCTCATTTTCCGGGTCTGTATACGATGTCGCCTCGTCCAGAATGACAATGGGTGCATCCTTCAGCATGGCCCGGGCAATGGAGATGCGCTGCCGTTCACCGCCGGAGAGGTGTCCGCCGGAAGCACCGCACACGGTCTGATAGCCGTTTTCAAGCCCCATGATAAACGCATGGCAGCCGCACTTCTTCGCCGCGGCGATCACTTCCTCGTCGCTTGCACCCTTTTTGCCCATACGGATATTGTCCATGACAGAAAGGTCAAAGAGATAGTTGTCCTGCGACACATAGGCGATGCGCTTCGTACACTCCGCTAAGGGCAGCGTGCGGATATCTACGCTGCCCAACTCGATAGAGCCGTCCTTCACGTCCCAAAGGGAGGCGATCAGCCGGGCAATGGTGGATTTTCCGCTGCCGGAGGGTCCCACAAGTGCGTTGACCGTGCCCGGTTCAATGTGCAGGCTGACGCCGTGGAGCACTTCTTTGTCGTGATAGGCGAAGCGGACGTTTTTCAGTTCGATGGAGTTGTCCGCAGGCAGCTTTTCCGCGCGTTCCGGGCGCTGCATATCCTCGCCGGACAGCACTTCCGCCACCTCGCCCACGATGGTCGTCACCTGCGCAATGTCGTCGGTGTAGGAGAAGGCGGTGATCAGCGGCTGCATAACGCCGAAGGAGAGGACGATGACCGCCAGAAATGTTTCCGCCGACAGTGTGCCGTGCATATAGAGAAGGCAGCCCACCGGCAAAATGCCGAGAAGCGTGGAGGGAAATATCGCCATGCCCGCCGCCTGTCCGAAGAGGCTGCCGCGCATCCAGTCGATGAAGCAGTCCGCGCCTTCCTTTGCGGCGGAAACAAATTTTGCGTAGCTGGTCTTGGACTGGCCGAAGGCCTTGATGACCTCAATGCCGCTGATGTATTCCACAGCCGTGTCGTTCAGCGCCTTTGTCGCGGTGACCGTGCGCTGGAACTTCTCGTGATAGCCGCTGAACATGGACGCGAAGCAGCCAATACCCAGCGGAACAACGATCAGCATGGAAAGACCCATGCGCCAGTCCTCGGTAAAGAGCAGCACCAGCACCGCCAGCGCGCCCACAATGTTGGTGGTCATCTCCGGCAGCAGGTGGGCAAGGGTGGTTTCGATGGAATCGACCCGCTCGACGATGATGTTCTTATACGAGCCGGAGGAACGATCCAGCACCGTACCCAGCGGCAGCGTCGCCAGCTTATCCAGCAGCCGTGTGCGGGTATTGGCCAGCACATGGAAGGTGGCGTGATGGGAGAGGGACGTGGACACGCTGTGCAGCACATAGCGCAGCACCCAGCAGCCCGCCATCCACGCGCAGAGCGTCAGACACTGCGACAGTTCCGCCGTGCCTCCGACCAGTGCGGTGATGAGCCGGATGATGATGAAATACGGAATAAGCGAGCAGGCGACGCCCAGCAGTGCCGCAAGGACGCTCAGGGCGTATTCTCCGTACCGCCCTTTTGCCAGTTCTGCCAGCCACGAGGCGGCAGAGCGCTTTGGTTCAATTTCTTTCATTATGAACTCCTTTCGACTGCATTACGCAGCAAGATGCTTTTTCACGATCCGCTTGCCGATGGCAGCGCCGATAAAGGCCGCCACGATCACACCGGCCACCAGCGCAGCGGACACCCAGGACTGCAGCATCTCAGATGCGGCAAGGATGGCGTCCTGACGGCCATCAGTGACCATCTGATCCGCCATAGCCTTGGCTGCGATGGCGTAGGGAATGATAGTGCTGCCGAATGCGGCCAGCACCTGATTGATGGCATAACTGACGGTCAGAGCCTTCGAATTGCCGTAGCCCATCTTCCACAGCAGCAGCTCGGCAATGACACCGGAGAGGATGAACAGAACGATGTACGGCAGATATCCGCCCATAATGGCCCGGACGATGCTGTAAATGAGGATCGCACCGGGCTTTTTCACCTTCGTGCCGATGATGAAGTAGACGATGCCCTCCAGCAGGGCAAAGAACACCGGCATCAGAATGATGGTAACGGGCGTCGCGTACAGAACGGAGCTGGCGAAGAAAATGACCACATTGATTAGGGCCAGCAGGACAACGGTGATGATGTCCTTGATGTTTAGCTTGTTGGCGGTTGCAGTACTCATGGTTAAAGACTCCTTTTTGAATGGAATATAGTTGAACGTCGCAAGGACGACGATCACAGAATAAGACCGGCGGCGATCGATGCTGCCAGCAGGACACAGAACACAACATCCCACGCAGAGAATCGAAGCGACAGATAGTTGCTCTTGCGGCGCTTTAAGTCGATGCCCCGGGTTTCGGCGGAGGCGGACAGCGTTTCGGCGATACGGATGACCCGCAGTGCCATAGGCACCGTCAGAATTTCCAAATACGACGGCAGTGCCCGCAGCTTCTGAAGCGGCGTTGCGAACACGCCCCGGGTGCGGATGGATTGCCGCAGCAGCTTCATATCCCCGGACAGCACCGGAAAAAAGCGAAAGATCACCGCTACGATCATGATCAGCCGCTCCGGCAGGTGCAGATTGCGCAGCGCCGCCAGGGTACGGCTGGCTTCATTCCGCCCAATCAGCGTCCGCATGGAAATGCCGATGGCGATAATCCGTGGAAACAGCACCAGCATGAAGGAGAACACCGTGCCCGGCAGCAGAGCGTTTGCCGCCCACAGCAGCCCAAAGCTCATCCCGCCTGCCAGCGCCGTTCCGAACCAGCCGTCAGCTGCGGTCAGCAGAATCAGTGCCGCATATGCGGCATAAACCAAGTGGTTGTTGGATGTGGAAATCACGACCAGCAGGGCCAGCCAGTAAAGCAGCTTCGTCACAGGATGGAATCGTTCTTTCTGCTGTTTTTTCGCCGGAATATCGGAAGGATGGAAGCGCTCCATATATTGCCGTACCACTTGCAAATCTCGTTCCGAATGAACAGGAAATTCTGCCTCTGCATGTCCATCCGACAGCCCAATGCAGCGGTCACACGCACCTGCAATTAGCTCAGGGTCGTGGGTGATGATGAGAACAGTCTTTTCCTTCCGCATCTCCCGGATCAGCGCCGCGCACCGCTCCAGACTTTCCGCGTCCTGTCCTGCTGTCGGCTCGTCCAGTATGACGATCGGCTTGTCGGACAGATATGCCATCATCAGTGCCAGACGCTGCATCTGCCCGCCGGAGAGGGAGAAGGGATGCCGGTCGCGGCAGCCCCACATGTCCATGCTTTTCAGCAGCGCTTCCGCCTTCTGTTCAAATTCCGGCGTAACCTTGTGTCCATATTGCAGCTCGTGGAGGACGGAATTGGTGAAGAACTGAAACTCTGCCTCCTGCAGGATGAACAGCACCTGCTTTTGCAGCTGCTTCGGATTATGTGGCTTTCCGAAAAGCATTATCCTGCCGCCGGAGGGGCGGTAAAGCCCTGCAATCAGCTTACCGATCGTCGTTTTGCCGCAGCCGTTTGCACCCACGAGACCGACGATCTCATGCTCAAGGACGGAAAAACTGACACCGGATAGGGTATCTCCAGCCTTCCTGCCGTATGTATAGCGGACATCTGAGACGGCAAGCGCCGTCGGCGCGATTTTCGGCAGCGGCTCTTTCTCCGGCACGGTGATCTCCGCAAGGTCGAGCGTGCGCAGAGAAAGTGTTTGCCTCTGCTCCGCCGAGAACGCCTTTGCCTCTGTGGCAGTGTATTTTCCTTTGATCTCGCCGTCTGTCATGACCCAAAATTCGTCGGCAATGTCGGCAAGATAGTAGAGCCGGTGCTCACTGAGCAGCAGCGTTTTGCCCTGCCTTTTCAGGGCAAGCAGAATCTCCTTTAACTGCCGCGTGGCTACGAAGTCGAGGTTTGCCGTGGGCTCGTCCAGCAGAAAAATGTCCGTATCCATGGCCCATGCCGAGAGGATGGAGATGAGCTGCCGCTCACCGCTGGACAGCTCGTAGACATTGCGATCCTTCAGCCGCTCCAGATGAAACACACGGAAGGCCTCCTCCACCCGCTGACGGATGGTTTTCTGCGGTAAACCGTGATTTTCCAGCCCGAAGGCCACTTCATTGGAACTGTTCACGGTAAAAAACTGACTTCGCGGATCCTGAAACACAGAAGCCGCCAGCTCGCCGATCTCGCCGATACCTATCCCGGCGGTGTCCTGTCCGTTCAGGCGGCAAAAGCCCTTCAACTTCCCCTCGTAAAACTGCGGGATTAGTCCGTTGATACACCGCAGCAGTGTGGACTTTCCGCAGCCGCTGCCGCCGCAGAGCACCACGCAGCGTCCCGCCGGGATGCCGCCGCCGACCTGTCGGAGGATGGGCAGCTTTGTCTCCGCATATTGGAATTCAAATTCAAAATCTATCATCGCAAACTCTTTTCTTATTGGTTAGCCGTCTCTAACCGGCGGCCGTAAGAAACGGGCGGATGGACCGTCCGAATCAACTTTTCGGATTTATTGCAAGGTATCGCATAGCTGCCGCCAACCGGCGTTGGTAAAATCAAGGACCGCCTGTAAGCAGGTAAGCATTCTACCTTCCTCCATGTGCCGATCCAGCAGCTGGCGGAAGTACCAGAACTGGGAGCCCATCAAAAGGCGGATCGCATCGGCATTTGGCGCTTTCCCATAGATATGTGAAAAGAATTCCACCGTTTGTTCCGCTTTACGATCCATCAGTTCATGCAGCATGGTTTCAATGGAACTGCCATCGCTGCGGCAGAAAAATAAAGTGCAGTCAACATAGTGCTCGGTCAGCAGTTGAAAATAGATTCGTTCTTCAGCGTTTATGGCGCGGAGGATATCCTCCGGCTGTGCGCTGCGCCTTGCTTTTTCATATTCTTCAGCGATGGGCGTAAAGAGAGTCTTCATCGTCTCAAAAAAATCCTGAAGCAGACTGACAAACAACGCATCTTTATTCTTGTATCTTGTGTAGATCGCTCCCGTTGTGACGCCGGCCTTTTCAGCGATCTTATGCAGAGAGGCTTTCTGAAAGCCGTAAGCAAGAAATTCCGAATAAGCAGCCTGAATGATTCCATCATCCAGGGAATGATCCTTATTGGCCATGTTTTCACCTCTCTGCGCCTAAATAATAATGTCATTATCGATAACAGCATTATTATAGCGCCGTTTTTGCTGCTTGTCAATACGAATTGCACACTGCTTTGCAAAAACATACCTTGACAAATCTCGTCTCAGCCGTATTTCGTATTGGAGTACGCGAGCCTTGCGGGTCTGGAGAGCTATCTAACTTACGACCATCAGTCTGCGGGTTTGGCAGGGACTGGCAGCGTCAGCCTTGTCAATGGCAACCTGATCTTCGCTCACGCCGATACCGCGATGAACGGCAATCGCCTGCCGGTCTCCGTGACCCATTACTACAATTCCTGCGACAGCGACAAAGACGAGTTCGGCATGGGCTACGGCTGGCGGACTTCGCTGCACCAGACGCTGCACAAGGTGCTGTACAATGGCGAAGTGGCGTTCGTGTATACGGACGGCGACGGCACGGAACACTTCTTTAAGAAGAACAAAGATGACCAAAAGAAGTATTCAGACCAGTCGGGTTTGTCTCTGACGCTGGAAGTTGGGGATGAAAACATCACGATTACCGACAAGGGCGACAATGGAATGACGTTCCCGCTGGTATCTGACACGCCGACGGAGGATGCGCCGGAAACCGCGAAGGTACTGATTCAGAAGATTCAGGATGCGGTCGGCAATGAAGTCACGGTGACGGCGCGGGCCGCGTTACGACGCTTCATTACACGGATGGTCGCTGCGACCGGATTCAGACACCGTGGCAGGATGCGAAGAATTGCGTGCGCTTCAAGTACGAGAACGGCGCGCTGGTGAAAATTCTTCATGAAGATAACCGCGCGAGCGAATATGTATATAATGAAGAAATCGGGTATCATTTGCTGAAAAAGGCGTATGGTGCGGACGGCGCTTCTGTCGAATATGCGTACACGAACACAGACAGAATGAGTTTTTTGTCATATAGGAATCTGCATATCTTCGGGGTGAAGTGGCTCTTTTGAATTTAACAACTCATTCAGGCGTTGTTAGTGGAAGATGTCGTATATCCCGTCTCATCCCCCTCTTCTTCCAGACGCTCTGCGACTGCAAGACGGAGATATTCGACACGGGAAACGTTGTTCGCAAGGCAAGCCTCATCGAGGGCTTCCAAAATTCCGGAATCCTTGCGAATCCGAATATTGACGGATGGATTTTTAGCCGTATACTCCCTGTGCCATACTCTCCCTTCTTCTGTTGTATCCCACTTATTAGCCATGATTTCTTCCTCCTTGACAATTTCCTACTAATATTTTAGCATATCAGCAGGGGAGTGTCAAGGACTCGGAATCACAAGTCCCCATTGGAAGCCAGTGCAAACAGGCACAGGAGCGCAAGCACTCCGGGAATGATGAATTCCATTATTTGTTCACCCCGCTTTCATACTTATACCACTGGAAGTCATACGCATGACCATCTCTGGTTACTGTCAGCTTGTAAATTCCGCCGATATATACTTCAGGATTATACCCGCGCCCCTGAATCATGGCGGTGCAGTCAACGCCAAATCTGCGGATGCCGACACGACAGAGTTTTTTTCCTCCTCATCGTCGATTTTCAGAGAGTGCAGCTTCATCGCAACCTGTACTGCGTCAATCAGGATCCGCAATGCAAACGTGCCGCTTCATTTCCTCCGTAAATTCAACCTTCATGGGTTCGTTCCTCCTCTCTCCGGACGATGATATTGAGGAGGAGGCGCTTTGCCTCTTCGAGGCTGCTGATCTCATCCTCCGTCAACGAACAAGGCCACACGCAGGTGAGCTTGTTCAGCTCCTTGGCGGATTC
>OGWT01001953.1_pt1 | contig 14784 bp, 16 predicted proteins | sample 1576101 | NCBI WGS metagenome assembly OGWT01 (sample SAMEA3541481, study PRJEB24748) | human gut metagenome | biome: human gut; feature: human-associated habitat; material: faeces | place: China | collected 2012 | reverse complement strand
ATTCAGTGACAGGAAATTATCAGATTCTTCCTTCACACCTGCACGGGCAGCATCGGGCGATTCATAAGCAAAATAGTTGGCATGCATCGGAGCACGATTTACAGCATTTACCTCCGGATCTCTCCACTCATTCTTTTGTGATAAGGCAATTGTCTGAAATCCAATAGCCAAAGCAAATAAACTGAATAGCTTTTTCTTCATATCATTATTATTTAAAATATTTTTAATCAGTTAGTCCTGTCATACTTAATAAATCTTGCAGGTATCTACGGAAACTTTCACACTTATATTCCTCACAAATATAAGAGCGTTCTACCCTCCATGACTTTTAATTTCAGACATTTTATTATTGAAAATAGATAAATCCGGCCTTTTTTAGCTAAAAGCTACCTAATCTCAAAAGTCCGATTCCAAACAAACAGTTTCAATAAAGTTTTTCGATAAGTTGTCAGCACTCCAGCACCGATAACGTTCAACCCCCTTGTCAGCCGCAGTTTGATGACAGTGCTGACAAGGTGTTTGTAAGTGCTGACAAACGTTTTGTCAGCACTGTTTTTCAGTGCTGTTTTTACCTGTTTTGCAATATAACTTTCTGATTTATAACACTTAGTCCTATTATGTGCGATTTTCCCGAATTTGTATTCAAATAGTTCTTTCTTTATCGGTAAGTCGGGCCTGGTTGATATTGTATAGCTTCAGTCTTGATTGGGCTATGATTTCTCTCGGTAGTATCTGCGGAAATTCCAATGCCTTGATAGGAAACACAAGTTTCCGAGTGCAGGAAACGACAGTTTCCCCTAATAGGAACGACAGTTTCCTCTAATGGAAACGCGAGTTTCCTTTAATGGGAACTGTCGTTTCTCTTCATGGGAACTGCTGTTCCTTGATGGGGACTAATATATTTCCTTGGCTCTCTTCTTAGAAGACCGTAAGTAATCCTTTACTTTCACATTACAATATGTCTTGAAAATCCCATCATCATTGGAAGGTAACCTGTCTTTTTCATGAGGCAACTCAAGAATATCAATCACTTCTACACTTTTTTTCAGTTTGGGGAAAAGGAGACTGACATAGATATACTTGGAGTTGAACCCCTCTACAGTCAATAATCTGTCTTGGGGAGTTCCTCCGTCATATCCTCTCACATGGTATTCATCACCCGTTTTTTTGTCAATTATCACAAACCCCGGACTATAGTACAGCCATTGCCAATTAAAATAGATAGGTTGCAGGAAAGTTACTTTCGTATCTTTGGCTCTTCTCTCAATGGAGTATAATGAAGGTTTCGTTCCCTCTGCTCTGTTATAAGGTCTCTTAGCCACCTCAATACTATCTTTCGGAAGCGCATAAGCTGCATCATATAGTTCCTGGTCCCGATTTCTCGTTTGCTCCATTGCATCCATGCTCTTGTCAGATTCCTGATGCAGTTCTTTACTCATATCCACTTGTAGCCGGCTGACCAATAACGGCATAGCTTCACGCATAATACTTATTGCCGACTCTCTATATCGCTTTCCCAAAGGGAATTCATAAAACGCAATGGTTTCTTGCAGATCCTCCAAAGCTAAATGTTTCTTGTAGATAGGCATGTATATCTCCATGACCATCCGTTCCATCTTCTCTCTCCACAACTTAGCAAATGTATCCCAATAATCAGCATCTTTTTGGGAGGCATTCATCCTTGCCACGGCCAAAGTCTGTGGCAGAATCTCATCAATAGAATTCAAAGCACCGGTAACTTTCATTAGCTTCTTCAAAGCTACTTCATATTCACTCGTCTCATCTGATTGTTGTGCGGAAACCGGTAAGACAAAACTCAACAATGCGACTACACACATTGCGACTTGAAAAATAATTTTGTTTCTCATAATATAGTTTTTAAATAATCTGTGATATTTATTGCATAGATAGTTCATAAAGTAAGTTTTAACACAATCACTTGCAACTTCATCATCTGATTATGGTTGTATCGAATAAATTATCATATATAATAATTGACTTATAATGTATCGCATTTCTTTATAATATTTTTTCTTCTTCAAAAAACAGTCCACTGTTATCATAACAAACACCCAAATAAGTAATGTTACAGGCGTCTTATACTCTTTTTCTAAAGGGTTCTTTAGAATAATATAAAAGTTTAAAGATACTAATAAGATTTCACTGAATACAATAATCAAATGTCTCATATTATCTATATTTACATTATATGCCCATTAGCGAACAAGTAATCTCCGTTATAGTTATTTCATTTATAGAATGCATACCTACCCTACGCCTTTCAGTTTTGGAAAAGACGATTCAAATCCTCTATACTGAAATTTCTTTTAAGAATTATTCCGTCGGGTGATATCAGCATCAATACCGGTATTTTATTTATTCCATACGAATTCACAAACGAATAATCCGCCAGTACTTGTGTCCAAGGAAGCCCTAACCGCTTAAGTGCTTTTTCCCAGTTTTTCCTATCACGATCTATTGAGATAGATAATAACTTTAGATTTTTGGAAGCATATTTCTCGCCCGCATTTCTGATTTCCGGTAACTCTGCAATGCAAGCCCCACACCACGAAGCCCAGATATTCACTAACACATAATGCCCCTTCCCTATATAATCCGACAAATACACTTTTGTGCTGTCTGGTAATTCCACTTTAGAATCAACAAAATTACTGCCTTCTTGCACACTAAGCAGCTTTGTTATAAACCGATTGTTTTTCAGCATGGAGAGGCATCGGCAAGCATAGCGTTTAATTCGTCAACGGTAATCTGTTCCTGAAAAATGCGAATCCAAAATGCAGGAATTATATTATCAAGATTCTCATAAACAGTTCTTTTTATAAATTCCTTTGTTTGTTTTATCACCTTTTCACGGGTAATTGCATATAATTCCTTTTTCCTTTCAGTTTCAACATTCAGACTATCCAATTTCTTAAAAGCATCTATACCAGCTTGATTCAGCACTTGATACTCCCTCCAACTCTTTTGAAATACATCATTAATTGGAGTGCCTTCGCACCAACCCTCCTTACCATCTGTACAAATACGAATATTCCCATTCTCAAGTACGGTGAAAATCCCATCCATACCATCAATGCATACAGCCGCCCAGCAAGGCTGTAGCAACTCTCCTTTAAAAATGAATTTTCCATTCACGACATTCGTACTATCAGCCTGCCGATTATCCTCTTCCACCATAATCAGGAAAACTTTTCGTCCTTCATATTCGTGATCTGTACTTCCTTCAATACTGTAATGTACTTGAGAGAAGGTTCTTCCTCCTACGAGAAGCAAGATTATTAATAGTACTATTTTCTTATCCATTTTAATATTATTATCAACGGTTCAGTAAAAAAACTACTCTTTTTCAATAATCCCTTCTTCCTCCAATTTCTTCTTCAACCAATAATAAGTATCAAGTTTACGATTCCAAACGTCATCGTTATCATCACTCAATAAACATGCTTTCTTCAAGATGCTTTCATGACTTTCTTCTGCAACAGGAGAGGCAACTTCATCCAATTCCGCAAATTCCACTTCTATTTCATCCCCTATTTTAAACTCTCCTCCATTCCATGTAACATGTATTCCTTCGGGCATTTTCAAACCTCCGATATTCCAGGAGCCTCCATCATATCCATGTTGCATTATCATAAGACTGACTCCACCATTTGGAATACCCGCTTTCCAAACAGCATCCCTCCATTTTACAATAATTCCTTTCATGCTATATAAGTCCTTTTCCTTGTAATTCCATTTTTAATTGCTCGTATCTCCTTTTCATCTCATTGCGATCACAATCTTCAATTGTCAAGACAGGCGATACCTTATCCGTAACGACCATTTTTATCAAGACTCTGTCACCTTCTTCCAACTTCTCTGTGAGCCAAGTGAGATAATGCAGACCATCACTTCCTTTTATTTTGATTCTGCCGGAAGAACATCCGAATGTCAAATCCGCAAATACAAAATAATCCGAAGCGGCAACTATAGGTTCTCGACCATTTATACTTATTTCAAAACCTATCATAATCACTTATTATACAAAGCTCTATCATTTTTTTTAATTTGATAATTTTTAATCATAACCACCCATATACCCACACAAAATCCCAATACACCGATAAAAAGTGAATGAATAATTGTAGGCTCTGCAATTCCAAACCATTGACACATGTATATCCGTATTATATACCCCGATATTAGTGCCATTAAAAGACCTAATGCATATTTAATAATTGCTTTTATCATTGATTTATTACATATTGCAGACACATTTAAAACTTCAAGCCTTTCGCTCCTTTTTTTAATTCTATCCGTTCAAAGTGCTATATATTCCCTTCTATGAAATGGAAACTCACAGCTAATGTTTGTTTTACCTATTTTTCTTTGATAATAGAAAAAAACACGAACAAACATATGAATAGCAACCATAACAGCTATCATAAGACATACGATCATCCAATATGTTATATCTTTTTCATTGAAAAGATACTGCAATAGAAAAGCAACTACTGCACCTCCTATAATGTATTTCAAAACAAATGAATACTTCATATTATTGATCATTAGTTATTATTTTAGTAGAATCACTCTTTTATCATTTACTGATCCTTAACTTCATCTTCGTCTACCCATTCAGACAATTTCTTGATTTTTTCTTCTAATAAATCAAGATCTTTGTTTGATATCGAATCATAGTCTTTGACTTCATAATACCAATTCTTAATATCAGGGTATTTTTTTCGAATCTCTTCAACCCTCACTTCCACCTCCTCAGGAGTCATTCCACACTTCTGAGAAGGGCAGTCCTCAATGATAGTATCATCATTAGTGCATCCTTGCCCAAACAAACAGAATACAAATAATAAAAGATAAATTAAATGTTTCATAAAATTATTTTTGATTCATACACTACCATCACTCAATATATACACTTTATTCAGCATGCTCTCATCAGTTTCTTCTATAAAAAGAAATCACTTTATAAAACTCATAACTTCCTAAACATCCTTTCCCAACGAATTTTGCCCATATCTCTATCTTTAGAAAACCATATAAATTGCCCTGTCCCTAATATAAAATCTTCTGGTAATATTCCCCAAAAGCGCGAATCATAAGAGTCAACGCAGTTATCACCACGCATGAAATAATAATTATCTTTAAAACGGTAACTATGCATCAATGTATCGGCATGCATTACTGTGCCATTAAGGAGCTTCGGCATTATCCCTGTTTCATACTCTATGCAACGATTATAATGCCGAAAATTCAATGAATCAATAACAACTACCTCTTCCTGACGAGGAAGATATACACTGTCTGAAACTGCATCCCATTCCCAAATATAAGTTTCTCCCGGAATAGCTACACACCGCTTACAAAAATACAAGTCAAAGTTCATTCTCATTTGTTCCTCTCCTTTAGAATAGGGGAAGTTAAATACCACCACATCACCTACACGCACACTGCGATCGCCTTTTTTCCGACTTATAATATAATGTCCTAAACGGGCATTATCTTCTCTCACCAATCGCCTTCCTGGAATACGTAAAGAGATTATAATGTAATCTCCTGCAAGTAAGGTAGGCGACATGGAATAAGTGGGAATAACACACGATACCAACCAATAAAGCCGAATAAAAACATAAGTTTGCACAAAGCCTAAACACCACAAAATTCCACAACTCAAATGTTTCAAGCATTGCTTAGAAAACAATTCCACAAACTTAATTTTTATCAAAATATTCCATCTTACTTTTTACACCACTAAGATATATACGCGTCATATCTTGCATGTTCTTTTTAGGAAAGAAGAAAGAATTGAGTCTTCCAAATTCATCTATAAAAGCAAAAAATCTTTGTTCAGTTCCATTTTCTCTATGAAACGGGAACTTTATAGAATCAGTGGAAACATTCATATATCTAAAATTACTAAACTTATTTCTAAGAATTATTTGATTGGTACGAGTTGTTCTATATACCGGAAGCAGCAATATTTTATCCTTTCTAATATCTTCCTGAATCTTATATAACTCTGCAAGATCTTGATATATACATTCATCACACATATCCTCTGAAAAACAATATATCAAAATATTCTTTCCCGGAAAAACAGTAGAATTTATACTTCCCATTGATATATCTTTTATCATTTCAACAGAATATATCACATAAGATGATAGTACATCAGTTTTCTTACGCAAGGTACTCATTTCGCATTCATTCTTTATACACATATAAATAATCTGTATAATACAGGCTACAACAAATATAAAAAATGTTTTCTCAATTCTTGTATTCATAATAGAGTATTACAGGATTTGAATCTTCATTTAACTCCTTTATGCTTTCTCGATTTATCAATTTTTCAGATATATTATCCTCATCTATAAAATATTTCAGCTCGGCCAGATTATCATTTGAAATATAATAATATCCTCCCATACTATCTGCACACAAAAATTTCGGCAATTGAAAATATTCAGGAATCATTCGAAATAAAACATCATTTGCCACCCGAGAATAAGTAAAAGCTATTCGTTTTTTCTCATCGTATTGCACAAAATAGAGGATTCGTCCCATACAACTAAAATACAGCATAGAGTCACACTCAAAGACATCAGATATTTGATAGATTTTGTTCTGAGCAGACAGACGAGTCAGTAAAGACATCATACGCTTACCACGAACTCTTGGATTGGAAGTTGGAACTTTTTCATCTTTCAGAAAATCTTCTTTCTGTACCAATCGTTCACTTTCTATTGCTAAAAAAGGGAATACCGCATCGCCCTTTATACACATAATGGTATCCATCAAACCTAGGACAAATAGATCCTTATTTTCTCTAATGTTATAAAATATATTTCCATGAATGAGTTCATCATTCCAACCCTTATTATAATATACCGCATCAAACCATTGAGCTATTTTCTTCCCCGATTTAACATCTATCTGATACAATAAATAATAAATTGACTCCTTTTCTTCATTTCTGTTTGAGGCTTGAGCCGCATACAAACAACCACTATTACACATGATATAATCAATGTCAATACTTTTATCTATGATTATGCTCTCTTTATAAGAAGCTGAAAATATATCATACTTATGAATCCTATGCTTAGCCATATCATATATATAAATTTCCCCTGCGTCAGCATTAATTCCAAAATCATTGCAACTGACATATTCATCCGGTCCTGCACCCAAATTTCCGAATTTACAAACAAAACTACCATCTTTACAAAAAGCATATACTCCTTGCGCTCTTCGGTCTAGCAAATATAACTTATCCTTATAAACAAGCATTTTGCTTATTTCAGTCAGCATAACTTCTTTGTTATCTAAAATAATAGCCGTTACTTTCTTATAAAGATCAGAATAGTTAAATTCAGATGTACATGTACTATCCAAATTAGCTATAAATATTTCACCTCTGTCTACCTTATGATTTTCATTTTTACACGAAAATAAGACAAACAGCAAAATACAGAATAGTATTTTATTAACAGCAGCACATTTAACACCCATCATTATTTACACTCTTTTTTATCAATATATTCATCATGCTTAATCATAGCACCTTCACAATCATAAAAATAATATTCAACTCCATCATCACAAAGACCTAGTCCTTTACCTTCACATTTATAAGTAATAGTCGCACGGCCATTTTTCTTCACACCACGACAATCTTGTATAGACATATCACCAGTTATATCAGTACGACATGTACCATCATCGTCTCCACCATCCGGGTCACCTTCGCCTCTAGAAACAGAAACCAAAGATGTCATTAACAAATCATTTGAATAATCTATATCCAACATAACTTTTACATTCAGTATAGATACTGCACACAACACAATCGTAAATACGATCAATTTTAGATTCTTCTTCATAATAATTTAAATAATAATTAGACTATTTATAAATACTCAGCAATTGGCTCATTTCTTTCCTCATCTCACTAATCGCATTGGAATAAACCTTAGGAGACTTAGTCATGACAATAATAGCCATTTGCCTTACTTTTTCTTTATTCAAGAACTCAGGCTCAGCATAAAGTTTTGCTAACAAATAATAAGGATAAAAACGCTCCGGGATTAAGAATAACGATTGTTTAAAACAATATTCCGCTGGCTGATAACAACTAGCCGCTTGATAATAAACCCCTTGCATATTCCAAATATAAGAATCACAACTTATTAATTTAGCACGTTCCAGCACATTACATGCCTCTAAATATCTACCTTCAGAATAGAGTGAGCTAGCATAACTCAATAGAAATTTTAGATTATAATTCAAATAGGAATACAAATATTCATAACCTTTAGATGCAGCTATATAATTCTGTCTACTAAATAATGTATCGGCATTATACCATCGTTCGTCAAGTTTATCCAAATCACGCATTCTATAAATTCCAAATCCAATACCACCACAAAGTAATAGCGAAAAAGGTAATATCAATAAATTCCCCTTCACCTTTTGCTCTCTTTTTTCATTCTCTGATACACATACAACAGAAAAGAGAACAGCCCCTATACCAAAAGGTAATATTTGTAGTGGATAAGAAAAAAAAGAAAATATTGCTAGCGAAAACAGCGCTCCACAAAAGCCATACTGTTTACTGGCAATCCCTCGTTTAAAAACAGATATACCAAACGATAAAATCAGTAACAATAAAACGATCCCACCTTCCAAACAAAATTGCAAATATTCATTAAATGCATATTCAGCATATCCTGCCACTCTTTTTTCCTCCATTGTACCATTACCTGCTGCAAAATAAGCAGCTTGCGCCTTTCCATAAACCATTTGGAAACTTCCCGGTCCATACCCCATAAGTGGCTTTTCCATCACCGCAGTACAGGTATTCTTCCATATTAAAAGGCGTCCTCGTGCAGAATCTGCTTTCAATTGAAAAAGCAATATAAAAATTAAAGCCATAAGCATACAAACAGTCAAAATAAAGCTTGCTGCCTTACGTGGAAATTGCCTAGCATAACTCCTACAAGCCATCAACCAACCTTTGTGCATTCCCCAAATCCACAATAGGCTAATTCCTATTGCCAACCAAGCCGAACGGCTCATAGTAGCAGGTACGATACAAAGCATCAGAGCTAATGCCCCCAACCAGCAATAACGTCGCCAACCTTGAGCAGACAACAAACTATGAAGACAGAGAGGAAGCAACATTGCCAGATATCCTGAATAAGGTCCAGGATTGAAGAACGGTCCCGTAATACAAAAAAGAAGATGATTAGAATGGCAGAAACTATAAAGTTGTAGCAACCCCCAACCAGCCAACATACAACCGATTCCAACAATCCCAACAGATACTATATTCTTTGATACCTGTAAAGAGGAAAAAATTATTCGTACCACATACCACAACAGTAATAGTATAGCAGCATAAATCACTTTCCAGTCCGCTAAATGCAATTGATAGTCATACCGCATTAAATAATAGAAAACTCCAGCAGTTATCAACACATCTGGCAGTTTGAATCGAAAATTATTTCCTTTTAGAATCGATAATATAAAAGCCAACAAGCTTGTTACTCCTATACTTACCATCAAAGGAAAAAGCAAGAAGTAGCAATCATTCGCCCCATAATTCACAAAAGTACTGCAAAGCACCCCGCAAAAAACAAAGGTAGAAACTATAGATATAGTTATTGACTTAAAACTCATATTCTAAAATTACAATTGACATCTAACTATTTTTTAGGTTCCACACTACTAGATTTTCAATATTACATAACGGCTTCTCATTTTAAATTTATTGCATAGATAGCCCTTTCATACAAGGAAACCAAAATCAAAGCGTATACAAAACCACTAATATGAAATTTGTATACGCTTTGAACTATATTTCTGATTTAAACAACCTTTTAATAAACTCCGGTAACGAATCACAATCTATTTTCATTTTCTTTTTTAAACGACAACGCCTCATACGGAAAGATCTTGGAAGGATATGTAATAATTTTGCAATCTCAATATTCTTCATGCCAACATATAGCAAAAGTATAATATGTTTCAAAGTTTCAGGATAAGGGAACCAGTAGGTAGGACGTTTATATACACCGCCACGGGCTGTTATCTGCTTCCAGACGCTCTCCGTAACCTTCTCACGCTTCAACGGACGCCAGTAATGGCCGTTTCCGTCAATTGCCCCTTCGCCGGTTATAGCTACATTTTCCAGGTTACGGCCGGAAATCGGAGACTGGCAACGACGGGTATCCAACCCCTCAAACACTGTTTCCACCAAAGGATAGAGGTCCACATCAGGAGAGAAAAGGATAACAGCCCCTTTTTCCAAATGCAAGTCAATATTACTTTTCAATACGATCGGCCCTGTAAGCCAAACACCGGCAGGAACAACAAGATGTCCTCCCCCTTGTTCGGAAAGGGCATTGATTGCATCGGCAAAAGCCGATGTACATAGAGTTTCCCCATTACCGACGGCATTAAACTCTTTCAGATTGACCGTACGGTCGGGAAATCTCGGCGCTTCCACACGAGGCATGTCAAAAGGCAGGTTACGATAGACAGCTTCATACTTATAGTCCGCAGACTGGCAAGAACTGAATATCCATAAACAAACAGCAGCAATTACATACAATGGTTTTGTCATTCTTAATAGCGTTTTAAAGTTAGCAAACATACCGGAACATCTTATTCCGATACATGTATTAATTATCTCCTAAATAATAAGACGGTACGGGTGCTTGAGGATACCCCATGCTACGATGAGCCACATAACTACGGTACAAAGCGTCCTGCATCAACGTTACCCTACGGTCTGTCGCAGGAATATCGGTGCGGTAAATACGCAGTTCGCCGGGCAAAGCCGTTATCAGTTCCTCGCGCCAGTCACCTTCCATATCAGCCATCAGTAATATATCCCCCTTGATATTTTCCGTTAATATCTCACCTTTCCATTTCCAGATGCTCTGGCTACGTCCACCGGAAGAAGAGCCTGCTCCCCAACGGTTATTGTCTCCCTTAAATGTCTCACGCAACAAATCAGCATCCCACCATATCCAGTTACGGCAGCCGGGTATCTCATCTTGAGCTACTTGCAGTTTCTTCCCGTCGGCAGTAAGCAAATATCTGTCGGTACTTCCCCCCTTACGGTCTTCGCTGGCAAAACACTCCAAACCGGGATGAGCAGGATCAAAATCCGTTACCATACCGTCACCTACATGATAAGTAGTATGACCGATGCTCCATATCAATTTACCCGTAGCCGCATCCACTACTGAAACGCCACGGCCATCTTCCTTTTTGGGTTCACTTACCATAAACACCTGCATGCCTTCCCTATCGGGATGCAACTTGCAAAGATATGCCTTGTCGCTATGTCCCAAGCCCGAAGACCACAAAAGTGTTCCGTTATCATCCAGCATACAGGAACCTAACATAACCTCATCACGGCCGTCACCGTCCACATCGGCAGTAACCATGCTGTGCGCACCCATACTACGGACAATAGGATTCTCCTCATCACCATCCCAACGCCATGCACGTTCCAATTTACCGTTTTTCAACATCCAGGCATCCACAACCATCAGCTTGTAAGTGCCGCGTGCCGCCAATATAAACGGCGTCTTTCCGTCTAAATAGGCAACCCCCATCTGATTACGATTCTGACGAATCAGATTTCCGTAACGGTCATTGCGCTCAGGCCAATCCACCCGGTCTATCTCCTGTCCGGTCATGCCGTCCAGTACGGAAAGATATTCACTCCCGCCGCAAACACGTCCTTTCTCGTTTTTCACATAGTCAGTGCCTGCTGTTTTAATCGCCACCTCAGCCTTACCGTCACCATTGAAATCGTATACGATGAAAGGCGAGTACCAGATACCCGGTTCAATCCCCGGTCCCATATCGTATGTCCATAGGTAAGTACCGTCACTCAAATAAGCGGATATTTTATACGTTTTTCCGGTAGTATCACCCGGCATGCCCGGATCTACGTTCGTTTCGGGAGTACGGACGATATAATCATAAGTTCCGTCCCCGTTCAGGTCGGCCAATGCTATCTTTCCTGCTTTTGCATTATCTTTCAAGCGGATAGATGTATAAGGCTTCAAATCGGATAACACGACCTTCCGTTTTTCCGATACAACCGGCTTCTGTCCTTTTGCAACAGCTTCCACCCAATAGACGGCTTGTGCATGAGGAGCGGTGTCCACAAAGTCACAAGTACGGGAAACGGCCTTTTTCGTCAGGCGGCAAGCCTTTCCGCCCACCTCACGATATACATGGAAAGCCGTGGCGGGAGCATCCGATGCCAGCAAACGCCAGCTGAGATACACGGATTTGCCGTCCCGGGAAGGGGCAACCGCCAGTCCGCGATTTAAATTTTCAGTAATCCGCTCTTGGGCAAATCCCTCTACCAACGGTTTCGGTTCATGCTTAGGATCAAGGATTTCATAGAAATAGTTTCGTTCACGCGGGTCTTGAGCATATAAGGAGCAGAAAGCGCAAACAAGCGCTACTCCGCCCAGACTGATTTTTTTCATTGCATTTCGTTTTTAGTTATCTTCAGTGGTATAATACGTACAGGGCCTAATAATCCGCTTGGCACAGGTTCCCAGCCGGCATAAGTTCCTTTTTTATAACCAAGCGCTGCAATATTTATATCTTTGAAGATGCGCCACTTCACTCCACGGCGATCCATATCGGCTATGCGATTGGCAGGTAGATTGGTTACTTCTATTTCCAAAGTATTCTTTCCCGGACACAGGTATTGCCCGACGGAGCAACAATAGGGCACAGCCCATAAAGTGGCAACATTCCGGCCATTGATACGTACACGGGCACTTTCACGGACATCGCCAAGTGAGAGTAACCAGTCCTGGGCCGATGCCGGATTTTCAATCACAAAAGTGGTTGTATAACAGCCTGTTCCCATCGTCGTTTTAGCACCTTCAAAGGATAAATCCGTCCATGAGCCCAAAGCAACGGAATCCGGCACACTATGTACCGCAGGAGCGCTTTCCACAAACCGCAGGTTCCATAAGCCGGACAGTTCGACAGCTCCCCGTGCAGCAGTCTGATACTTCCATTCCGGGGCTTGTACGTCAACTTCTGTAAAAGTTTTCAATATGGCAGATTCTCCGGAAGCCAATTGCAAATAAACTTCCGTCTTTCCATCCTTCTGACGCAAGCGAGCCTTGCCGGAAACGCCGTTCATCGGATTATAAAGCATGGCCGAACATGCAGGCACAGCCAACGGTATCCAACTTTCCATATCTTTTCCGGTCAGTGCAGAAATGAAATAATGATAACCTTCCGGGTTCTTCCGACGGATACAGCTCAAATCAAAAGAAGTTTTCATCGCTTCCGGTATAGCAGCAGTCTGCGCCAGTGTACGGACATAATCCGTACCGAAGAACACCGTCTTACCTTTACCTTGTTTATTTCCTAATTTCTTTACCTGCTCCAGAGTACCCTTAAAGTCCGTACGGCGCTGCTCCAACCTGGCATACCCCGGAACATCCTCCGGATACCGGTCCAGAAACACAACGGTCGCTCCCTCTTTTGCCAATTCGAGCAGGCGGGCAAGTACGTCCGCAGGCATTAAACGTGCACCGGGAACAACCAATGCTTTATAAACTGTTCCGCCTGACGTCACAATTTTCTTATCACGGCAAGTGGCCGTACGAATGAAGTTATCGGAAATATAATCCATATCATAACCGGCATCGTTAATGCGGTGCACCGCTTCTATAAAACCCGGAGCACGCCGTGCCATTTTATGAATATCAAACATCAGCAGACGTCCGTCCTGCTCCTGCCACATATCATATACCGGCAAATACACAAGGAAGTCATTATCCGGCTGTCCCATCTGCAAAAAACTCTGGCAACGGGATATATATTGAAAGAAAGCAGGCGCATCACGCCAGATGCTGTTCGTCGGACTCATATCCACCGTAGCATAAAACTTCCAGCCGGGCCAGGCAGCCTCAGCAGGAGAATAAGTCGTACCATGGAAGAAAGTATGGTTGACGCCGGAAACGAACATGAGGTCGATATCCGGCTTACACTGTGACAGAGAAGTGCGGAAATGTTCCGTCAGCCAAGTAAAAGTTTCCGAAGAAGTATAAGGTTTACCGGCAATATGAGCGCCCGAAGATGCGTATTTCAACATGGAGAGGTCGGAATCATTGGGACGCGTCAGCGAATCCTTACGCAATCCCCGTATACCGAAATCAGACAAACCGAAACCTTCACACTCCGGAATATCCACCGTAGCATAAAGGTCTATCAGATTTCCCGGCGAGCCATGAGCCTGATTTCTGGTTTTAGCCCCGTGCCGATGCGCCCACTCCGTCCACTGACGGGTGAAATTCTCCTGCAACAGTTCACCGAGAGTTTCACGATAATCGGAGATGATGCGCCGGGTCTTGTCCGAACGCTCCCCTGCCGCCAGAAACTCCGGCAGGTGTTCTTCCAGTTTATAACCGCGACGCGCCAGAAACTCATCAAAAAGTCCTTCCGACCAGTCCGCCCCGTAAACCTCATAGGAGTCGTTAAAGAAATTACTCCGCAAAAGCTTTATCTAACATGTCACCCTTTGCCGCCGTCACCGGCAACTCCGGGTAACGCGCCAAATTCTCGTTTAAATAGTTGAATGCGCTGTCGTACAGTTCCACTTCCGTCACTTCGGCGTGTGCTTCCTTCGCGATGGAAAGCCCCACCGCATGTATCTTAAATTCGGTGAGTTGTCCTTGTTGTTCCATAATCCCTTAGTTAATG
>OGWT01001939.1_pt1 | contig 14865 bp, 13 predicted proteins | sample 1576101 | NCBI WGS metagenome assembly OGWT01 (sample SAMEA3541481, study PRJEB24748) | human gut metagenome | biome: human gut; feature: human-associated habitat; material: faeces | place: China | collected 2012 | reverse complement strand
TTAAAATCCCGTGGGTAGTGATACCCGTACCGGTTCGATTCCGGTCTGCGGCATTTTTTGCAATATGCATATATAGGAAAACGACTAAAAAACCCTGTAAAATCAAGGTTTTCAGTCGTTTTTTGTTTTTCTGTGCCGGAACAGAACGGCAAAAATTTGTTAAGAAATATACGGCGAATATTCTTGACGTAAAAATACTGTATGTGTAAAATGAAGAAAATGGAAACGTGAATAAAACATAAAAACAAACTATGAAAAAGAACAGGAGAAGAAAATGAAGCAATTATGGAAAAAATTTGATAAATTAACGGAAATTTGTTATATGAGTGAGCTGGAGGATAACTGTCCTCAGTGGGATGAGGCTTATGAAGTCTTCAAACAACTTGTTGCACAGGGAAGAGAAAAAGATCCGCAGTATGCAGCTGAGATCCTGAAAATGGATGATGCTACGGATTTTGCGTATGGTGTGGCAGACTGGATCGAGGATTATCTGGACGAGCTGGATGCAAGGGAAGAACATGAAAAATTAATGGAAAGGTGTGAGGAACTGTTGCATCTGTTCCAGTGGCAGGAAGTATATCCGGGGGATTTGAAGTTTCGGATCGCTTCAGCTCTGGCTGCGGAAGATAAAAAGGAAGAAGCACTGAAATTCTGTGAGAAATGGTATGCAGAAGATCAGCATGAGATGGCTGCAACAGCTCTTGTGTACGCAAAAATGACCCTGAAAGATCTGGAAGGGGCGGAGGACGTTGTAAGAAAATATATTTCAGAAGATACGCCTTGTACAGATGAGAATGATATTCTGTTTATGGCGGCGGCTGATCTGTATCTTGTAAACGGAAAGGAAAAAGAGCGGATGGCAGTTACGGAAGCTCTGCAGAAATACGAACAGGAGTTAGAGGGATATTCGGAAGATATGGAAAGCGATATTTCTTTTGAACTGCCTTTCGAATAAGAAAAAGAGGCTGGAGGAAAAGAAGGATGCAACTGGCATATGTTTTTCTTGGATATTTTTTGGGGAGCATGTTGTTTGGATATCGCATCACATGGCTGTTGAAGGGCGTTGATATCAGAAAACTTGCAGAGGATGAAAATCCGGGAACGTATAATGCATTTGTGTTTGGCGGATTCTGGTGCGGGATTCTGACATTGCTGGCGGATATGGTCAAGGGATATTTGCCGGTGATACTGTATCGTCAGAATTATAGTACAGAGGAGCTGATCTTTGCTCTTGTGATGGCGGCACCGGTGTTTGGACATGCCTTCTCAATTTTTCACGGAAGAAAAGGTGGAAAGGGAATTGCAGTTTCTTTTGGGGTACTGCTGGCGTTGTTTCCAATCTGGAAACCGGTGCTTTTGCTGGCGTTTTTTTATATCTTATTTTCGGTGGTTTTTAAGATCCGTTCACATCGCAGACGTTCAATTGTGACTTTTGGCTGTTTTTGTGTCGGCTGCCTGTCTCTGGTTCCCATACCTGCGATTCTTTTAGGATGTGTCCTGATTTCGTGTATTGTAATCTATAAGCATCATCTGATGGAGGAGAAATCAAATGAAAGTGCTAATCTTATCCTGTAATACAGGCGGCGGACATAATGCGGCGGCACAGGCGATCGCAGAAGCAATCCGCGAGCATGGTGAATGTGCAGAAGTGCTGGATTATCTGTCTCTTGCCGGAAAAGGAGTATCAAAACTGGTCGGGGATGGTTATGTGAAGGTTGTTAAAAAAGCACCGGCCATGTTTGGCGTGGCGTATAAACTTGGAATGGTGGTAAGTCGACTGATGAAAAAATCTCCGGTGTATTATGCAAATGCCAGAATGGCACGCTATCTGGAAGAATATCTTCAGGAAAATCCGGTGGATGCGATCGTTATGCCACATCTTTATCCGGCAGAAACGATTACTTATATGCGAAGAAATGGGTTTGCTTTGCCGCTTACGGTGGCCGTGATGACAGACTACACCTGTATCCCGTTCTGGGAAGAAACCGACTGCGACTATTATATTACACCGCATAAAAAACTGCATCCGGAGATCATAAAAAGAGGAATTCCGGCATATAAACTGAAAGCGTTTGGTATTCCGGTATCCAGGCAGTGCCGGGAGGATATTTCCAGAGAACAGGCACGCGATATGCTTGGACTGGAGCAGGAAAAGAAATATTTTCTGCTGGCGGCAGGAAGTATGGGAACAAAAGCAATCGTGCATATCCTGGAACTTTTGCTGGCAATGCGAAGCAAAAAGGAAAATCTTGTGGTCATCTGTGGAAGCAACCAGAAGTTAAAGAAAAAGCTTCAGCAGAAATATAAAAACAGAAAAGAGGTAACGCTTGTCGGTTACACAAAAAAGATGCCTCTTTATCTGAAAGCCTGTGATGTGATCTTTACGAAACCGGGAGGACTGACTTCTACCGAAGCGGCAGTCAGTGGTATCCCAATCGTGCATATCCGGCCGATTCCGGGATGTGAGACGGAAAACAGGAGATTTTTCCGGATGCTTGGAATGAGCGTTTCCGGAAAGACTGCGATTGGTCAGGTGGTAAGCGGTGTGCGTCTGATCCACGATGAAAAAAAGGTAAAACGGATGCTGGAGGCTCAAAAAAGAGAAATAAATCCGGATGCTTCCGAAGAATTGTACTATTTTTTGAACGCAGAGAAGCGGATTGTGAATGTCCGCTTTACAGAAAATACGAAAAAAATGCACAAATAAGAGCCGAAAAGAATTTGATTTTTGGTTAATCGTTTTGTTATATAACGATTATAATATAGGCGTAACAAGAAAGAACTTAACAAAACCTCTTTGTTGAAGGCTGCTAAGAAATCAGATTTTTGGAGGAAAAGATAAATGAATACTTTAAAAGCTGAAAAAAGAAGCACAGATGAAAAAGCAAAGAAACTAAGAAGAGAAGGATTTGTTACTGGTAACTTATTTGGCAGAGAGATAGAAAATTCTATCATGCTGAAGCTGAGTAAGAAAGATGTAGAGCAGTTGCTCAAAGTAGATAACAAAGGCAGTCAGGTTATGCTGGAAGTAGACGGCAAACAGTATGATGCCCTGATCAAAGACATTCAGTACAATGCAATGGCAAGAAGAGTGGATGAGATTGATTTCCAGGCTCTGGTAAGCAATGAAAAAGTTCATTCCGTTGCAGAAGTCATTCTGGTAAATGCAGAGAAAGTTGCAAGCGGTGTTGTACAGGAAGGTTTAAGTGAGATCGCATACAAAGCATTGCCGGCAGCACTGGTTGATAAAGTAAAAGTAGATGTTGGAAATATGAAAGTCGGCGATACGATCCGTGTAAAGGATCTGGAGATTGCAAAAGATAAAGAGATTGATCTGTCAACCGATCCGGAAGCAGTTGTGGCAACGGTAACAGCCGTACATAATGTTGTACCGGAGACAGAGACAGAAGAGACAGCAGAAGAATAAAATAAAAAGTGGTATAAGAAATAAAAAGCGAAAGGCATCCGTTCTTAAGAATCAGAGAAAATCTGAAGAAAGAACGGATGTTTTTTTGCTTGAAAAAGAAGGGAAAAGAGTCCAGATGCTTTTTGAGGGATTGAGGTAGCAAAAAGCAGGCAGCTGTGCTATACTCTTAGCAGGAGAAGAATAGTAGAAAACAAAAATTTCGGTTGGATGGATTTTCTGCTGTGATATAGAAATGGGAAGCTTATTCAATCAAGAGAAAAGGGAAGTGTCAGAAGAACGGAGGAATAAAACATACAATGAACATATTTCAGGGATTTCGAAAGCTGCTGTTCTGTGTAATAGCAGCATGTACGGGGATGGTTGTCGGATATCAGCTGAGCCGTGTACTGTTCGCAAATGTGAGACTGTGTCTCGGAATCGGTGCAGTCTGTGCGGTGATCCTGGGTATACTGGCTTTTCGGTTTTACCGGGCGGGGCTGTTTCTGGTCTGTGCAGTACTGATGTTTTTTGTTATAAAGACGCTGCTGCACCGGGAAGACTGGTGGGTATATCTGGTTTCATCACTTGCGGCACTGGCAGCAGGCTACAGTGTTTTTCTGCTTGAAAAACCGGCAGAAAATATTTCAGAGACATCGGATGTCACAGAAGAAAAGGGAAAAGATAAGAGAGAGAAAAAAAGTCACAGAAAAAGAGAAGCAGATGAACAGAAGGAACGTCATGCACGTCGCAGACAGGAAAGAAGCTGAAAAACCAGCGTTCTGTGAATGTGGTTTTTCAGTACAAAGAGCGTTTCAGGAAGGAGTTTCTTGTGAAATTTGATATGCATTGCCATACAAAAGAGGGATCTTTGGATGGAAAAGTCGAAATTGAAGAATATATTCGCATTTTGAAGGAAAAAGGTTATCAGGGAATGTTGGTATCTGACCATAATTCTTATAATGGTTACAGATACTGGAGAGATCACATCAAAGGAAAAAAGTATACGGACTTCGTAGTGCTGAAGGGAATTGAGTATGATACAAACAATGCAGGACATTTTCTGGTAATTCTGCCGGAAGGTGTAAAGCCGCGTATTTTGGAAATGCGAGGGATGCCGGTAGAATTGCTGACCAGGGTCGTACATGCTTACGGAGGAATTCTCGGACCGGCACATCCGTTTGGAGAGAAATATTTAAGTTTTGGAAGTTCTAAGAAATATCAGCGGAATCCGAAGATCATGCAGGAGTTTGATTTCCTTGAGGCATACAATTCCTGTGAAGTGGAAGAACGGAATCAGGAAGCAAAGAAGGCGGCCAGAAAGTACTTTCTGGCAGAGTTTGGTGGCAGTGATTCCCACAAAGCGGACTGCATTGGAACGGCATATACAGAATTTCGTGAACCGATCCATACAGAATCCGATCTGATCGAGCAAGTGAAACGCAGAGCACCGATCAAGGCAGGCGGCACGTATTATCATGGTACGACCAAAGAAAAAATCGGCAAGGCGAACGATCTGCTGTTGTATTCTTTCTGGGTCTACAACAAAGTGGCCGGTTTTGCCAAATACAACAAACGCAGAAAGCAGCGAAAATATCTTCCGCTTTCCATCAGTGGCGGTCAGGGATTATACGATCCGGCCAGTCAGAAAGTTCCGCATTGAGAATGGCAGTAAACATCCGGTTTTTGACACCAGGATTTTCCAGGTTCAACTGACGCAGAAGCTGTTTGCTGTACTCGCGGCGTGTATGTCCGTCAGCCGGACAGGGACTTTTGGCAACCGGGAGCTGATATTTATGCCAGAATCCGATCACATCCGCTTCATCGACAAAAAACAGCGGACGGATCACAGTCAGATCCATCTGATCTAAATATGTTTTCGGTGGGAACGAGTAAAAGCGTCCTTCATAAAGAAGAGACAGAAGCATAGTCTCGATCACATCATCCTTATGATGTGCGTAGGCGATCTTATTGCAGCCAAGTTCTTTGATGGCAGCATTGAGAGCGCCTTTTCTCATTTTAGCACACAAAGAACATGGGTTGTTTTCACGGCGTTCTTCAAAAATGATCCGGGCAATCTGTGTATCCACGATTTTATAGGGAATTTCAAACGTCCGGCACATTCTTTTGATTGGCTCCAAATCAAGATTCTGGAAACCAAGGTTCACGGTGATGGCAGTCAGATCAAACGATTTCGGATAAAAGCGTTTCAGGCCATAGAGTGCACACAGAAGCGTCAGGCTGTCTTTTCCTCCGGAAATGCCGACTGCGATGTGGTCGCCTTCGTCGATCATCTGGTAAGTATCGACTGCCTGACGGGTGAGACTTAATAATTTCTGGTATTTCATAGCTATACTCCTTCAATATTCGACTGAAATAATATGATATGATGCCAGGGGCAAAAGGTCTAAATCCACATGAGCTTGCTCATAGGTGGATGAAAGACCTTGGGACCCGCCCCGATATGAGCATAAAAGTGGGATGATAATCCCACGATATGCGAATACTGGGGTGGATTGTTCTGTACTTCGCACTTTCAAAATTCTGGCATCATGGAATAACAAAACCATACCTTATAAATGAGAAAAAGTCAACGATTGCAATTCATATCCAGAGTCGGTATAATAAAATAAATCAGGGAACAAATGGAGAAAAAATGGATGCATCCATTTTTATATCGACAGGTTCTGCTAAATGATAAAAAGCCTGGGGGAATGTGTCAGACTATGTAGAAGAAAGGCAGGAGATGAAAATGTGTCAGTATGACAGAGAATCAAAAAAAGCGGAAGAATTTATCAATCACGAGGAGATTCTTGAGACGCTTCGCTATGCGGAAGAAAATAAGCATAATGAAGCTCTGATCGCTCAGATCCTTGAGAAAGCAAAAAAGAGAAAGGGACTGGAACACAGGGAGGCGATGGTGCTTCTGGATTGTGATATCGAGGAGAAAAATCAGGAGATCTACGCTCTTGCAGAGCAGATCAAGAAGGATTTTTACGGCAATCGAATCGTTATGTTCGCACCGCTGTATTTATCAAATTATTGTGTGAATGGATGCGTATACTGTCCATATCATGCAAAGAATAAGCATATCAGCCGCAAAAAGCTGACACAGGAAGAGATCCGAAAAGAAGTGATTGCACTCCAGGATATGGGGCATAAGCGTCTGGCACTGGAGACAGGGGAGGATCCGGTCAACAATCCGATCGAATATGTGCTGGAAAGTATCAAGACGATTTACAGCATCAAACATAAAAACGGAGCGATCCGCCGAGTGAATGTAAACATTGCTGCGACAACGGTGGAAAATTACCGGAAACTGAAAGAGGCAGGAATCGGAACTTATATTCTTTTTCAGGAGACCTATCATAAAGAAAGTTATGAAAAACTGCATCCGACCGGACCGAAGCACAATTATGCTTACCATACTGAGGCGATGGACCGTGCCATGGAGGGGGGGATTGACGATGTAGGCATCGGTGTACTGTTTGGGCTGGAATTGTACCGTTATGAATTTGCAGGACTTCTGATGCACGCAGAACACCTTGAGGCGGTACATGGTGTGGGACCGCATACGATCAGCGTGCCGCGTATCCGCAGAGCCGATGACATTGATCCGGAAACCTTTGATAATGGCATTGACGATGATACGTTTGCAAAGATTGTGGCATGTATCCGTATTTCTGTTCCGTACACCGGCATGATCGTCTCTACGAGAGAAAGTCAGGCCTGTCGTGAACGGGTGCTGCATCTTGGTGTATCACAGATCAGCGGCGGTTCCAGAACGAGCGTTGGCGGTTATGTAGAACCGGAAGCGGAAGATGATAATTCTGCACAGTTTGATGTCAGTGATAATCGATCCCTGGATGAGGTTGTAAACTGGCTGATGCACCTTGGTTATATTCCGAGTTTCTGTACCGCATGTTATCGCGAAGGAAGAACGGGAGACCGTTTTATGAGCCTGTGCAAGAGCGGTCAGATCCAGAACTGCTGTCATCCGAATGCATTGATGACATTAAAAGAATATCTGATGGATTATGCATCAGAAGATACCAGAAAAATCGGTCTGAAACTGATCGAGAAAGAGATTCCGAATGTACCAAGAGAAAAGACAAGAGAGATACTGGAGTACCACTTAAAAGAGATTGAAGACGGTCAGAGAGATTTTCGTTTTTAATGCAAGAGTGTCGGGAGGAAGAAGCCTATGAGTCTGAATGCAACGCCGGCGTCAGAACGTATCCATATCGGGATTTTCGGCAAACGAAATGCCGGAAAATCAAGCCTGATCAATGCACTGACCGGACAGAATCTGGCAATCGTATCCGATGTTTCCGGTACAACGACAGATCCGGTTTATAAAGCGATGGAGCTTCTGCCGTTAGGTCCGGTGGTACTGATCGACACGCCGGGAATCGATGATGAAGGTGAGCTTGGAAAGCTTCGCGTAAAGAAAAGTTATCAGGTGTTAAATAAGACAGATATTGTACTCCTTGTGTGCAGTGCAGTTGAGGGGATTACAGAAGAAGAGCAGAAATTACTGAAGCAGATCGAAAAAAAGCAGATACCCTGTATCCTTGTCATGAATAAGGCGGATCTGCTGGAAGAGTGTCAAAAAGGGCAGCAGTTCAAAGAGAGAGCAGAAAATGCTGCATCTGTGAGAGGACAGAAGATTCCGGTATTGTGGGTCAGTGCTGCAAAAAATCTTCAGATCCGTGAACTGAAAGAAAAGATTGCTTCCGGAATAGAACAGAAAAAACCAGAATATCCTTTGGTAGAGGATCTACTTGAGATGGGAGATTTTGCAGTCCTGGTTGTGCCGATTGATAAGGCGGCTCCGAAAGGCAGGCTGATCCTGCCGCAACAGCAGACAATTCGCGGCGTGCTGGAAGCAGGTGCAACAGCGGTTGTGGTAAGAGACGATGAGCTTTGTGATACGCTCCAGAATCTTGGAAAAAAGCCAAAGCTTGTAATCACGGACAGTCAGGTGTTTGGCAAAGTGGCAAAAGAAATACCGTCAGATGTAATGTTGACTTCATTTTCCATTCTTTTTGCACGCTACAAAGGCGAGCTGGAAGTACAGGTACGTGGAGCAAAAGCTCTGGATCATCTGAAAAATGGTGATAAAGTGCTGATCTGTGAGGGATGTACGCATCATCGCCAGTGTGGTGATATCGGGACAGAGAAGCTTCCGAACTGGATTCGCAAACACACCGTGCCCTCTCCTTCAAGCCCCCAATAAAATTCCGCCCGATCGATATTCGCATGGAAATGTCCCTTAGTCATGAAGTACTCGTTTCCCACTTTTCCCGGATGCAAATAAGTAATCCCGAAATATAATCCGCCGGGAGTACCCTCCTGTTCCGGCAAAAAACTACTCACCTCATAAGCCGGCATATTCTGCGGCATACGAGAAAAAGCATCGACATCGGCAAAAATACCACGCAAATCTCCCAGAGTACGGCTCACATTCTCGACTCTCTCTCCCAATAATCGGTTCCCCGTAAAGAATAATCGGGGAAATACAATTTCCATATTCTCCATTATTTTTCATGTTATTATCGATATGGCAAAGATAGAGTGACAATTGGTCTGCTCTATTCACTATATTTGCCGAGAATTTTGGTATTTTACCAAATACCGATTAGAGGAGCATAAAAATGATAATATTCTATATCTATTAATCTCTATTGTAGAGATACAACAAACAAACGATTATTCAGTAATAACAAAAACCAAATGACTCCACAAATTTCATAATCCTGTAATACCAAGAATAAAATTTGTACCAAACAATTATAACCCTTTTCTTTTAAAATAAAAAGACCTCCCATCATATTTAACTATGGGAGGTCTTTTTCCTACTATAAACCCTACTTCTACAACTGCTTTACGATTATACGGGAATCGTCATCAGATATTGATGTTCCATTCACCTTAACGACCGGAAAAATCGAGCCTTTCGACATCTTGATCTCCGCTTTCACAAGACTCCCATTTTTCCATTCTATATCAATTATATATCCTCCCCGAGCCGCCAGCCCCGTAATCTTTCCTTCCGGCCATTCTGTCGGTAATGCCGGTAATAAATCGATAAATCCGTCGTGAGATTGTAAAAGCATTTCGGCAAATAATCCGGCAGTGGCCATCGTCGCATCCACTTGCATATTACCAGACTGGTTCGACATCATATTTTCATATCCATTTTCTTTTATCAACCGGTTGAAAATATACATAGCTGTATTCCCCTCATGCAATCGAGCCCATAACGCGATTCTCCAAGCAGCAGACCAGTTTCCTCCGGTATGAGGCCAACGATCTCCAAATTCTCCAAAGCCTCTCATTTCAAGAGACTTTTTCACTGCATTAGCCCACTCCGGCGTATAAGTATATGAAATCATATTTCCCGGGTACATTCCATACAAATGGGCAATATGGCGATGATGATCCCGAGGATTATCGACATCGGCAACCCATTCTTGCAGTTGACCGTATTTTCCCTTTTTAAGAGGATAAAGTTTATCTTTTGCAATAGTAATATTTTTACTAAACTCCTTATCTACATGAAGTGCATTTGCTGCATCTACAACGTTAGAAAACAAATCATATATCATCACAATATCCTGATATGCCGGAACTGTAAATATCTTTTTCGCACATTCTTCCCCATTCACTGTGGAAAATTCAACCGGACTACCATTCCTCATCTCAATACCATGTTCTGCTGACACAGTAGGTGCTGCTATTAAATAACCTTCGTAAGGAGTAAGATTTTCAAGCCAAAACAAAGCGGCTTCCTTCATAATCGGATAAGCCTCATTTTTTAAATAATCGATATCTTGGGTAAATACATAATGTTCCCACAAATGACGGCAATGCCACGCAGCTCCGCTGGGATATAATCCCCAAAGAATATCGTCTCCCGGGACTGTATGCCCCCAAATATTTCCTGTCGAATGACTCACCCAGCCCCGAGTTCCATAATATTCCTCTGCGGTTTTACGCCCCGACTCAACAAGATCTTTAACCCAACTAATATATGCATTTTCACATTCAGTTAAACGAGTAGGGCCACAAGACCAATACATCTCCTGCAAATTAATATTACTTTGAAAATTTCCATTCCAAGGAGCTTTCTCAAAAGTGTTCCATACTCCTTGTAAGGTCGATGGCAATGTGCCGGGTCTCGATGCGCTAATAATCAAATAGCGGCTCAAATTAAACCATAGAGTTTTCAACGAGGAATCATCGGTAAAGCCATTCTGTAATTGCCGTACACGAGTGTCCGTAGGTAATTTTTCCGATAATTCGTCTCCTTTAAGAATCAATTTCACCCGGTTATACAAAGCCTGATAATCGGCTATATGGTCATTCTTTATTTTTTCATAACCCTTAATTCCTGCATTTTTAATTATCTTAGCTGTATTATTCTGTGGATTTTCGCCTTTATATAAAGGATATTCCTGCTTATATTCTGTGTCCACAGCATACAAGACCGTCGCTTGGTCAGCTCCCTCAATACAAATATTTTGATTCACTATACTTACTGTTCCCCCTTCTTGTAATACTTTAATACGAATACAATATTTAAGGCCGTTACCTTTTATTACTCCATTAAAGACCAAGCCATCTGTTTCTTTTTTTACTTGACTTGCCGGATAAGTCAATATTTGTGACAAATTAAAGTTTATCTTATTTTTTTTATCCGAAGTAAAATGGAGAACCATAAGTTTATCGGGATAACTGCAAAAATATTCCCGTTTAAAATATGTATCCTCTTGCACATATTCCACAAATCCACGAGAGGTCGAAAGGTCTATACCTCTTACATAATCTTTTACGGGGTGTTCCGACTCAGGGAAATCAATATAAAGATTTCCAACCATCGAGAAATATCCGTAATGGCTGTAATTCCCCACCATATATTTACGACAAAGAGAATCTGCCTCAACATATTTTTTCTCAACGATCAACTTTCGGATCTCGTCTATTTTATCTTTTCCGCCTTTTATTATCGGGGATTTAAAATCAGACAAAGAATGAGGACCTCCGGTCCAAAATGTTTTTTCTGCAATGTCAAAACGTTCTCTATTCACACTCCCATAGAACGATGCTCCCATATACCCATTACCGATATGTAAAGCCTGTTGAGCCCAATTTTCAGCCGGTGACGTAAACCACAATGTCTGGTCGGGTGACAATTGCTCTTTGGCCTGTCCCACACCGAACACTCCGGCTGCAAACAATATAATAGACAATATTCTTTTCATATAAGTGGATTATTTTACATATGATTATTTGTCATAAAAAACAAATGTTAAAAAAATCTCGAAAGGATATATCAAAGTATCCTTTCGAGATTTTTAACACTCTATAATTTTATTTCTTTACCATTCGGAAAGTAGCCGACTCGGTTTCGGTTTGTACTTGTACAATATAATACCCCGGAATAAGAGTTGCCACATCTACCGCACCACTCGAAGCAAAAATCGTTTGGCTAACGACCAATTGTCCAGTCGCACTATAAATATTTACCGTTGCAAAAGAAGAATCGGAAGCTGTGCGAACATTCAGTTGATCCTGTACAGGAACCGGGAAAATAGAGATATTGTCCGATGCTCTATTATTTCCCTCGATACCGCTACCATCGTATGTCGTATCGAAATTTTTACGTATCAAATCATAAGCACCTTCCTCCATACCGGCATCTTGGCCTAAGGCCCAAATACCAATACCTTTGAATCCTCCCGTTTTCGTATACTCATATTTCAACGCAAGGCTCTCTAAATCCTCTACATAAGCCGTTACTTCCGTACCATTCTCACCCGTATATCTATATACATTGCATTGAGCCGATTCATCCCAAGTAATATTACCGTCTTTCGAATACTTAGGAACATCACCAAGCACCGCAGTTCCTACATTACGACCTCCTTCAAAAAGATTTCCATAATAAGGCCAAGCAATAACTATATCTGCGGCCGGAATATCGATATCGAGCCAAAATTGTTTAATACGTCTTTTTGCATCAGGCAACGGGCAAGTAAAAGTCGATCCGATATTATACATCATGATAGTCAAATAATCGGACTTTTTCAACATTCCCTTGAAATCCCATGTACCTTCCTCATTACCCGGATAGGTAGCGACCGATAATTCAAAATCGGGATTGATTTTTTCCAGTTCTTCATCGATATACCCGATAAGCTCATTATATTTCTGACCAATATTCGATATCGTATTATAGAATTCCTCGATATCCATGTTAATACCATCTAAATTATATTTTTCCACAAACTCGGCAATAGCCACTGCGGCAGCTCTCATTTTTTGAGGATCGGAGAACAAATCGATATAGAACTGTGTATTACCGCCATCACGCACATTCCCTGTAATGGAAGCGACAACCTTAACTCCATTTTGATGCGCCGCATTGATAAAATCGATCCACGGCCATTTCAAATCGATACTCTTATCCTCAAATGTAGGAACATAATTCCCTTGGTCTATTTGAAATCCGATAGGCGAAACATGTGTCAAACCTTTCCAATCGACCTTATCGATCGAATTTACACTAAACCAGGGGAACCAACCGAACACGATCTTATTATTATAAGCCTCGCATTTTTTCTCATAAGCTTCTTGATCTAGCGTATATATTTGACGAATAGTCATATCTCCCACTGGTGAAGGATCTTGCGGTACAAGCTCTGATCCATTATCGAAATACAGTTTTGTAATTTGGCCGTCCAATTTATTCATTTCACCGGCTGTTGGTCTCAATCTCACTGCAACAATAAAGAAGTTATTTCCCACACTTAACAGTTGCTTCTCGGCATTCACATCTGCTCGTAACTCTACCTTACCGGTACTCCCGGGTCTCAACGCCTGATAATTCAATGTATATGAATCTTCTGTAATTAGATGATCTTCTCCTGCAAAATAAACATTTACACTGACAATATCAGAAATTTTGGTTGTCCCATCAAACGAAAAATCCAATCCTGTCAAATAACGTTCGCCAGCACCCACTGCATTGACTTTTAAAGTCAACAACTGTATATTCTCTTCTTTGACATACGCATATCCCGTATTTTGAGAAACCATCGCACTTTCGACCGTCAACTCTCCGACTTCTTCGAATATCTTCAAATCGATATCCTGGATCTCAGACTCAGAAGATTTAAAGGTTGCCGGATACGTCCCTTTCAAATCGGGAACTGTTGTACCAGTGACATTTTGGAAATCATAATATACAGCCAGAGCATCTTTATCAGGGTGAGTATCAAGGACTTTATAGTTTTTCCATTTTGAAATGGTTTCCGCACTAAGAGACTTACTCCATATTCTTACTTCATCATAACAAGCCACAGACGGACTACCCAACACAAAATTGGCATCTATAGTCGCTGTTTGTTGTTTAAAAAACGAATTGGCAAAACTCTGCTTTATTCCATCTATATACAGAATAAGAACTCCTTCGTCCATACTCGTTTTTGTTCCGTCGAATACCAAAGCTACATGATGCCAACCACTCCGAGGATATGCCCCTGCCGATGTCTGTGCATAAGCCCCATCTCCACTGGCTTGCATAAGGACTATCTGACCGTTTTTCTCCACTTGCACTTTGATTCTGTTTCGTTCGTCCGATTGTTCCTTTTTAAAGATGATAAATCGGTCTTCCAGTTCATCCAAATTGATATTTACCCACATTTCTACGGTATACGCTCCGGTATTGTTCAAAGTGGCAATATCCCCACAATCCAGATAAGCATCATAGCTGTTTATATTCAGCTTAAATCCTTTATTCCCGGATAATTGAGCCATTGTTGTCATTACGCTAAACAAGCATAAAAAACACAAAAAATAAATTTTTTTCATAAGTATATTTTTAATAATTAACAAAATCACATTCAAGTATAAGAATAAAAAACAGGCTGTTAAACTGCCTTTTTATCACCATACCTTTCTTTTTTATCGAAGAATTACTTTTTGTCTATTCACAACATAAAAACCTTTGGGCAAATCTCGTACAACAGTTTCGCCTGCACTTATTCGCAAATCCAAAACCAACCGACCTGCCAAATTATAGATATACACGTTTTGAGGGACAGAGGCTATCAATGTAATCTCCCCACCGGACACAACAGTCTGTAAAGTTTCGGGCTCGGCTACAATTGAGTTTTCTATTTCAGTGGGAATATCGTCCTTCTCATACAAAGCCAAGTCATTCAACAATATCTCTGCCTCATTAGATTCAAACATAGCCGGATAATTGCCTACCAAATCGGGAACCTGTGTACCAGATATATTCTCAAAATCATAATAAGCGACTAAATTATTTTTATCGGGATGCGAATCTCCAATCTTATAATTTTTCCACTCGCTTATAACTTTTGCAGCCAATGCCTTATTCCATATTCTCACCTCATCATACTGGACATTCAATGCCGGGCCACCCACTG
>OGWT01001926.1_pt1 | contig 14929 bp, 10 predicted proteins | sample 1576101 | NCBI WGS metagenome assembly OGWT01 (sample SAMEA3541481, study PRJEB24748) | human gut metagenome | biome: human gut; feature: human-associated habitat; material: faeces | place: China | collected 2012 | reverse complement strand
TAACAATCGTTTCGTAGACCTCTTTGATATAGTTTGTTCTGTCTTTTTCGGTTCTATAAGCATAGGAACCTGCTAAACCGCCCTTGATAGCGTACTCATCAAAGAGCTTATCTTTGTCACTAATATCATCATAATACTGGCAATATTCCTGGAAGCTGAAAGGAAACACATGAATTTCAATATAGCGTCCGGTAAACAGAGTTGCCAGATCTGCACTCAACAGGAAAGCATTAGAGCCTGTTACATAGATGTCGTATTTTCCCTTAGAGTACAGGCTATTGATTGCCAACTCAAACTTGGGACACATCTGAACCTCGTCTACAAACAGGTAGTTCGTTTTTCCTTCCTGATAATGTTCTTCCACATAGGCGTGTAAGGCATGGTATTCCTTGATTTCTTCATACGCCAAATCCATGAAGTCGATGAAGATAATATTGATGTTTTCAAAATTGCTTTTCAGATACGCAATATACGCCTGCATCAATTTGGACTTACCAGATCGACGAATGCCCGTGATGATCTTGATGTCAGGAGTACCATTCAGTTCAATGATTCTGTCGAGATACTTTGCTCTTGTAATTGTTTTCATATCGTCACCTACTTTCAAAAGTCGAAGATTTTTCATTTCTTGAAACTGCTTCGATGTACTTATTATACTGTCTGCTAATAGTATATGCAAGAGATCGCTTTCAAAAACACAAAATATTTTATTTTTTGAAAGTGGAGACTATGTAAAGGCAATCCGAAGATTGCCCCAGGCATCAAGCCTGTTCTGTTTACACAGGTTCATTATAAACATCTGCATTTCCCTTAAAAGCCGCAATACTTTTTGCTCCCAGAACAGATTCAATAGCGGCACCTCCTGTGCTCTCCTGTCATACGCATAGGTCCCTTTCATCTGAAAAATGTTGGGACAGCAAGGATGGGTGTCCTATTATCGTCGTATTCTGATTTCTTTTTGGGCATTTCAAGACTATCCACAAGGGATACGCTGAACTCCTGTGCGGTTGCGCCCTCCGGCAGCAGCTTTGCCATGACCACCAGCCGCTGATTGCCGCTGTTGGCCTTGTCATACTTCCGGCAGCAGGTGGAGAGGGTCAGAACAGTATCTTCCTCGGAGAAGGTCACGCCATCAAAGTCAAGCCAGTTTTTCCGCGCAATCGTCTCAAAGAAGCTGGTCAGATCATCTCCCGTGGGATCAGGCGCAATATAGTCAAAGCCAATATCCGTGACGAACAGCGCGGTGATCTGGAAAATCATGTCCTCACCATCCACAGAGAGATAGATATACGGATGCTCCTTTACAAAGTCTGCGTCCATATAACGGTAGAGCTTGGTGAACCGCACACCGTCCGGGTCGCAGTTGCTGGCGGAGTGACCGAAAACAGTGGTGTTTTTGTCCAGCTTATCCCTGCCGCCGATTTCGTTTTCACAATGGGCATAATAGCAGCCCCACATGGCGTACTCGCCGTTTTCGTCCAGCTTTAGGTAATAGCCGTTGTCCTCCGCCTGCATCACAGGATCGTCTACCTCCGCGCCGGGGATATACAGCCATGCCACGGTGTCGGGATTCTTCGCTCTGGCTTCCGCCAACTCTGCCTGCCTGTCCACCGAGGAGATAACTTCGCCTGCGGGAGTCGCTGATGGCTGAGGCGCAGATGTGCCGGAAGGCGTTCTGCCGGGAATGTCGATAGGCTCCGTCTCTTTCTGATAGCAGCCCATGACTGCCGTGGTCATGGCAAAGAGAAGGACGGCCATGCAGATGATCGGACGAATGATTCTTGTGATTCTTTTCATAATGCTGTCTCCTTGCCGCACTGGGATAGCGGCGCAGCTCAAAATGTCATTGATTTGTTTCTTGTAGCGAAAAGAGAACAGCGCAGCTTCGGGGCGAGCTGCCCGTCCGCTGCGCTGTCCGATGTCCGCTTATGGGGTCATGTCAGCGGCTTTGATGTTTAGCCGTATGTCAGCCGGTCACTTCTTGCAGCGCCAGAGGAAGGTCACGATCTGCGCTCTGGTGCAATCCGCATTGGGGCTGAATGTTGTGTTGGTGGTTCCCTTGGTGATGTCGTTTTCTACCGCCCACAGCACCGCATCGGCGTAGTAGGCCGTGGACTTCACATCCGCGAACGGATTGCGGCTGCCCGCTGCCGGGGACTTCTCAGAGCGCCACAGGAACGCGACGATCTGGGCGCGGGTGCAGGTGTCGTTGGGGCTGAACCTGGTGTTGATGGTGCCCTTGGTGATGCCGTTTTCTACTGCCCACAGCACAGCGTCGTAATAATAGCTGCCCACGGGGACGTCGGTGAAGGGCACAGTGCGCGATCTCGGCGCTGGGCTTCCGGCGGCGCGCCACAGGAAGGTCACGGCCTGCGCACGGGTGCAGACGCCGTTCGGGTCGAAGCGGCTTGCGCTTACACCGGTGGTGACGCCGTTTTCGACTGCCCACATAACGGCCTCGTAGAAATAGCTGCCCGCCGGAACGTCGATAAATTCGTTCGCCCGTGCAAAGCTGACCTCGATGGTATGGTTTCTGCGGACATTCTCAAAGGTGTAGGACTTCACCGCGCCAATGCTCTTGCCGTCGATCTTGACGTTGGCGACAGCATAGCCCTTATCCGGGGTGATGGTGAAGGTTTTATCTCTGCCCTCACGGACGCTGACGTTGCCGCTTGGCGTGATAGAGCCGCCAGTCCCGGCAGCTGCCTTGATGGTGTAGTAGCTGTAATTGCTGCCTGTGGCGGGAATTGTTTTCGTTTCCTTGTACTGGCAAATTTGGCAGATACGTTCCTTTTCGCCATCCCGATTTGACGTTGGTCTTTGGATGATCGTCCAATCGCCAAAGGTGTGCTTTTCCTTTGCAATGGTCACCTTGCCGCAAAGCGAATATTTCTGCTCATGCTCGGTCTCGGTGACGACCCATTCAAGTTCGCAGCCTTCCGCGTGATGTTCAGGATCTTTTTCACCGTATTCTGCTTTACAAACCTCACAGACAGCCTTCATCGTGCAGGAGGCTGTGCCGCCGTGGCAATTCTTGGTTTCCGTATGGCTGGTGTCACGCATACAGATTCGGGTGTGGGTCTTTTCATCGCTGTTCTGCGTCCAAGTACCCCAGTCGTGGTCCAGCACATTGCCGGAGAAGAAGGTCGCCTCATCCGCCGTGCCCTTGGAGCTGAGGCCGCAGGCCGCGCAGGACTTGTAATAAACGTCCTTTTCCGTGCAGGTCGAGCCGGATTTCAGATACTTCGCTTCCGCAATTTCCGCCGTAAAATCGTGCGCCAGAAGCTCGCCGTATTCGCCGCCGCAGACCGTACAGGCAGCCTTGTGCGTGCAGTCTGCCGTACCGCCGTGGCAATTCTCGGTTTCCGTATGGCTGGCGTCGCGGGAGCAGACGCGGGTGTGGGTGGCGTTGCCGTTGGATGTCCATGCGCCCCATTCGTGACCCAGAACGCTGCCGGATTCAAAGGTAGCCTCACCGTCCGTCCCCTTGGAGCTCAGGCCGCAAACCGTGCAGGACTTATAATAAACAGCTTTCTCCGTGCAGCTGGAGCCGGATTTCAGGTACTGCTCCTCTGCCGTTTCTGCCGTGAAGTCGTGGGGCAGCTTTTCGCCGTACTCGGCATTGCAGGTACTGCACTTTGCCTTGGCGGTGCAGGTGGCCGTGCCGCCGGAACAATTATCGGTTTCGGTGGCGTTGCAGTTCTCACGCCGGCATGTCCGCGTGTGCGTACCGTTGCCATTGGACGTCCAACTCCACAAATGACCCAGCGCTGTGCCCGGCTCCTCATACAGATGATTGTCATTGTATTCGATCTTACCGCACACGCATCTCCAGTAGTAAACAGCATCGTGGGTGCAGTCCGCAGGCGTTTTCAGTGTTCCGGGATAACCGTTGGTCCAGGTATTGAATTCGTGCTGGTGCCACTGCGCTATAATGTGGATAGAACTCACCGTGTCGCTTCCTGCCAGATCGCCATAGGTCATGTCCTCAGTAACGGTGACATCACCGCATTTCCATCCGGTGAATACCCAGTCTTGATACGTGGGATTTTTAGGCAGGTAATCGAATACCTTGGCTCCCCACCGGACATACCGGGCACTTCCGCCGGAAACTCCCTCCAAGGTGTAACTGATGGTATAATTTTTCATAGTAAACTTTGCCTGAATGGTCAGATCCTCGGCGGGCATTGTGAAGGTCAGCACCGGATTGACCCAGCCGCCGCCCTCCGGCTTGTTGAGGAAAACCCACTCCAGAAACTGATTACCCGTTGTCGGTGTTGCCGTCAACGTGACCGTTTCGCCTGCCTTGGCCTTTGTGCTCATAGGTGTTACCGAACCCCACTCCGGCATGCCGATCTTAACTACCGTGACGGTGTATTCGTGCTCCGTCCAATGGGCGTAGAGAGTCTGCGTACCGAACACCGTCACGGTGGTGTCTCTCTCGATCTTCGTGCCGCCGTTCTGCTCCGTGTACCAACCGGCGAAATCGTAGCCCTCATAGTTGGGAACCGGCAGCGTGCCGTAGGTATCGCCGGTCGTCAACGATCTGGTCTTGTCCGCTTCGGCCAGCGTGCCGCCGTTGGGGTCAAAGGTCACGGTAAGGGGCCGCGCAACCGCACCGGAAACAAGGTACAGCTTCTGGTCATCCCTGTACTCCACATGAGCATTGGCGTCATCCGTGAAGAAACATTTCGCGTAATCTTTGGCGTAAGCATTGGAAAACGCCACGGGGTAGCTGGTGTCCGCGGTGGTGACGCCAATGGCCGCGCCGGTGGACATGCCGATGCCGATAGTCAGCGTCTTGCCGGAGGGCAGATACACATTGTTGGCCTTGCCGGAAACCGTGTTGCCCTTCACGACAGCGGTGTTTCCGACCCTCAGCAGGCCGCTGTTGCTGGGATTGATATAAATGCCGCCGCCATTGCCGCTGGCTTTGTTATTCTCGATCTTACCGCCATAGAGTTCGCAGACCGAGCCGGAGCGGTAAATATATACGCCGCCGCCGTTGCCGGTGGCCGTATTGCCGGAGATCTCGCCGCCTTGCATAATCAGCCATGACGGCTCCTGATTCAGATAGATGGCGCCGCCGTCACCGCTGGTGTTTCCGGTAATCTTGCCGTCATAGAGGAAGAACTGGCAGTCCTTGTCAAGCACATGAACCGCGCCGCCCTCTGAATTGGCCTTGTTGCCGCTGATCTCGCCGCCCCGCATGTAGAGCGTCGTCGACTGAGTAGAATCTTGGCGCAGGCAGATGGCGCCGCCCCAGCGGCTGGCGGTATTGCTGTTGATCTTCGCGCTGCCGGAAATGTTGATCTCGCCCCAACCCATCAGAATCGCGCCGCCGTCCAGACTGGAGGAGTTGCCGGTGATCTCCGCGCTGCCGGAAATGTCGATCTTACCATTGCCGCGCATATAGATGGCGCCGCCTCCGGCATCGTTGTTGCTTTGGGTCGCTGCATTCCCTGAGATGGTGCCGCCGGTCATCTTGATGGTGCCGCCGGTGGTGGAGAAGAACGCACCACCATTCTTGGCCGAGTTGTTCTTGATGACGCCGCCGTACATATTGGAAGCGCCGCCGGTGGTGTTCGGTACGTTAGTATTGAATTTCCGGAAAATACCGCCGCCCTGACAGTCACAGAGAACAAGTCGACCGCCGTTTTTGACCTGGATTTTAGCGGTACCGTTGCTGGAAAGGGTCTTGCCGTTCAGGCACAGATATAGTGTTTTGCCATCCACCGTCAGATGGCCGCTGAGGGTGGCGTTCTCCGTCAGGTAAACGTAGGCGGTATTGTTGGTATATGTGATGCTGCTCGTGCCGTCCCATGCCGTATAGGTCACGTCGGAATGGCTGGCATGGTCGCCCGCCGTGATACTGCCGCCGCAGTAGCAATGGGTGTGGTCATTCGCAGTCTGGGGCGCGAAGGCAGTATCCGGTTCGCCGCTTAGCGCCATAAGTGCGGCAACTGCGGCATCATAGCGGGTAAAATCGAGTACCGCGAAATCTTCATCAGAAAGCTGTACCTTCGCCTCGTCAATGGCTTCTAACTGCGCTTCTACGTCCGCCGCATTATCTTCACTGATTGTTTCCGCTTCCGGCAGCGCGTCGATCAGTGCCTGCACATCTGCTGCGGTGATGACCGGAGCGTTGTCGGGCGCACCTGTCTGTCCGCTTTTTTCTGCAGCATATTTCCCGCAGTTTTCCGGCAGAGCACCGTCTGCACCGCAGACGGTGCAGCTTGCATTCATGCTCTCTGCCGTGCAGGCTGTTTCGCAGGTACATACGAGCGGCTCTTCCGTGCCGCCCTCCGCAAAAGCCGTTGTTGGCAGCAGTGTCAGCACCATACAGCACATGAGCAGGATGCTGAGCAGTCGTTTTTTCATGGTCATTCCTCACTTTCTTCTCGCGCCCCTCCCGTCCCCCATGGGAAGCGCGTGGAGCAGAAGGGAATTGCATCGGGATATATCCCGATGCAAGGGAGTACTCCCTTGCAATACATATTGGATTCTATTTTTGTGCTGGCAGCGTGATTCCCGTAAGAGAAAACTCGAAGTGCATCGCCAGCGCCTTGAACAGCTCCTGCATCACCCGTTCGGAGATCGTGCGGATATCCAGCCCTTCCACGAACCGGATCGCCTGTTCCGTTTCCTCCTTCGGGACGTTGTACGCCCGCAGACTCATGGTGAGAAACAGCCGCAGCTTCTTTTCCAGCGTCAGCTCCTCGTCGCAGGGGTGGGCCATGTAGCCGCGCATGATGCTGGCTGAGCCGATCTCCATGTCATAAAAATCTCGGGCGGTCAGCTCCGGCTGATACGGACCGAAGATCTGATACAGCTCCTTCGCCGTTTCCCGGAAGATAAATTCAGACGCTTCCTTCTGCGTGTAGGCTTCAATGTAGATCTCCCGCAGGTTTTCGTTCAGCTCCGTCAGCGTCATCTGGATCGCCGTTTCGACCGCGTAGACATAGATCGGCGGCAGCTTCGCACCTGCCGCGCTTCGCGCCATAGCGAACTGGTTTTCAAACATGAACTCCACCAGCTCCGTCAATACGCCGTCCTTGGCGCGAAAAATGTTCTGGAACTGGCTGAAAGACACACCGGCCTTTTCGTTGATTTCCGCCAGCGTGGTCTGCTTGTAGCCCTTTTCCAAAAACAGCTTCACGCAAACGGTCAGAATCCGCTTCTTCGTGGGCAAACTTGCGCTTGTGATGGCTATGAGGATCACTTCCTTTCTCTTGTGGTGTAAACACCATTAGTATAGCATATCGCAGAACCAAACGCAACAGGAACAAGTAACTTGTGCGTATTTTTTATGAGCGGTTTGCAATGCAGACCGTCCTTTTTTCGTCCTGCAAAACAATTTTCCGAAAATCTGGCCAAAACGCCCTGTTCGGATTGTAGTATGGGTAGAGGGGAAAATACGGGGGTACGAACGGGGGCAAGAAAGCGGCAAGCAATGCAAAGCGGTACCCACTTTACAAAAACAAGCGGATTCCGTTTACACGGAGCCCGCCTGTTTCATGCTTGTTGGGGCGCTGCCCCAATCCCCGCAGAACACAAAAACTGTGTTCTGGAACGATGGATAAATCCATCGGTTGCGCGATTTTTCAAATCGCTTGTGGGCGGGCAGCTCAGCGCTGCTCCGCCTCTTTTTCCCGTCGTTCATTCGCTTCCTCCTGCTCCTTATCCACCTCCAGAATACGGTCGATATTGGCCTTGGCCGTCAGCAGCTCTTTCATTTCCTCACGGGCTTTTCGGTAGTCGGCGTAGGCCGCTTTCTTCTCCGCCAGCAGCTCGGCGTACTCGGTATTCAGCGCCTTGATGGTGGGCAGCTTCTTGAAGCCCAGTCCATCAAAATAGTTCTTTGCGGCCTTGTGGATCGTGATCTCGCTTTCATGCTCTGCAAGAAATTTCTTGGAGTACCCGGCCTTGCGATAGGCAACGTAGGTATCGCGGGTCTTGGCGTAATTGACAATATGCTCCCGCAGCACCGCAATCTCGGCCATGCGTGTTTCCGCAGCCTTAATCCTTGCGGAAAGCTCGTTGAAGTGAGCGGACGCTTCCGCCGCTTTCTCTGAGAGAACGGCGTAATCTAAAAGCTCATGGTCTTGCAGATAGGCCACCGTCTGTGCCATCTGCTTCAAATTGAACAACGTCGCCCAACGCGCATAACCGGCACCCTTGCCAGCGCGTAATTTGGTCTGAATGTCCACCAGCAGATTCCCGCTGCGCTTTTCCGGTTTGACCGGCGCTGCGGCGCTCTTTCGCGGCGTATGCGCCTTTTCACCTGCAATCACCGCACGAAGATCTGCGGGAGTATAACCGTCGCCGAGGGTATCCATGCGAATGGATTTTTTCTGTTCGCCGCCTAACAGGGACGGGACTTTCTTGCCCTTGACCTCATACCCGGCCTGCCGCAGCAGCTCCAGCAGCGTTTCAAAGCTGTCGGGCTTTTGCGCCAGCGCATCGTCAATGGCCGTGCATATCCGCTCCCGGTGGGAGGGCTTCTTTTTGTCGCCCAGCCACTTGTTGTAGCTCTTGCCGTGGCGCTTCGGATTCTCCACGATGGAGTAGCCGTTCTCGATGCAGATAGTATCGTTGAGCCGCCGCACGGCGCGGCTGCTACCCCAAAAGTTTCTGAATTTCCGGGTCTGGCTGAGTGCGGTGGAGTTCCAGATCACATGATTGTGAATATGGGCTTTGTCGATATGGGTGCAGACGATATAGGCGTGATTGCCCTTGGTGAAGCGCTTGGCCAGCTCACAGCCCAAACGGTTCGCGTCCTCTGGTGTGATCTCTCCGGGAACAAAGGATTGCCGCAGATGGTAGGCGATCACATCATCCTCGCCGCGCACTCTGCCGGTCTTTTGGGTGTATTGATTTTTGGCGAAAAGGAACTCGGCATCGGCGATCCTGCTGTCGCACTGCCAGCTTGTTATCAGCCTGCCGCCGTCTGTCTTTTGCGGATTTTCGGTGTAGTCGATGATAGCGCTGATGGCCTGTCCCACCGTGCGGCCTTTGCCGGTGTGCAGAGGCATCAGGCGCGTGGTTGCCATGTTGGTCACCTCCTTGAAAAGTCAAACGGCCTGCCGAAGCAGACCGCTTTACACTATTCTATTTCTTCTGCATCATCCAGCTCATCACAAGTGTGCGTGTATCCAAAACGCACTTCGTATTGCTGCTGGGCAAGTGCTTTGACCTCGGTGCGGCGATCATGCGTCCTGCGCCTTAACCAATCTTTTTGTTCTTTGGAAAGCTGCCACGGGAGATTCAGCAGCCGGTTGATTGCCAGCATCTCAGCTTTCTTTTCCGGTGGCAGAGTAGAACAGGCTTTGCAGATATGGGCGGCATGACCTTTGCCAGAGAATTTTTCGTTTGCCTTATACTCGCCGCAGATTTTACAGTAGGGGCACACACGTTTCGCCGTGTGTGCCGTTGTGTGCGATCTTTCTCTGAAAGCCGATACCCACTTTCGGGAATGAAAGCGAACGTGGGGCGTTTGTGCGAGAAGTTAAAAAGCGAGATGAAAAGCGGTTGGGGGATAAAATTTATGGCAGCAGCTTTGCCAGATTTTTCTCTTCTGCTGATAGTGGGGGTTCACAGAGAACCGGGAAATGTATGTATATAAAAGCACGGTGGAATAAAAGGTATTTCGCTGGCAGCGCAATGCCACGCTGTGTTCGCAGAAGGGAAGGCCCCCTGTTTCGGCGTGTGAGCCGTTGTGTGCGATCTTTCTCTGAAAGGCGAGTGTGTACCCGCTTTCGGGAGTGAAAGCGAACGTGGGCCGTTTGTGAGAGAAGTTGAAAATCGCGATGAGAAACGGTTTGAGATAGAGTCTGTGACGGTAACTTTTTGGCGAGATTCGTGGAAGTGATTTTAAGTGAGACTTCGAACTTTTTGAGTCGATTTTCTGGATGCTTATAGCCGTTCGATTAAAGCACAAGATAAAGGGCCGCAGTCGCAAGCGCCCGCAGCCCGGCCACAAAGCCCCGCAGTGCGGGGCTTTCCGGGGTTTTGGAACCGCAGTCTAAGGTGCACCTTGAGAGGCACTTTCGCAGTCATAGGTGAACGTCAGGCACGGAAAAGGCCCGTGGCGGCGGACTTTTCAAGGTGGACGTTCCGCAGGCGTTTGAGGAAATCGCAGTTTTCAACAACTCAAAAAAGTGCTCTTTGAGCAGCGGCGATTTTCGGAGGAAAACGTGTATATTTTGCGCCGCTGTAGTCAATGAAAAGGCTTCTTGACCGTTCAAAAATCGCACCGCTGTAACCAAAGAGGATGTCCCCGGCAGCGCAGAAATTGCGCCGCCATAGACAAAGATAGGGCATCCCCTTCAAATGATAACTTTTTGATAACAGTCCGGTTTTCCGATAGCTTTGTCCCCTTGGTTACGGTATTGTTCGTTGTCGAAAGGGGCTGATACCATGCCGAAAAGACGAGCAAACGGGGAAGGGAACATCCGAAAACGAAAGGACGGTCGCTGGGAGGGGCGATACACCGCGGGCTATGACCCGGAGAGTAGGAAACGCATCATCAAGAACGTATTGGGTAAAACGCAGGCCGAAGTGAAGGAGAAACTCAAAGCCGCGATCAGCGAAAGCCAGCGGCTGGACGTATCCAAAGCTGGCAACTATACTGTTGCGTCATGGGTACGGACATGGTACGAGGTCTACGCCGAGCCTCACATCCGGCCCAACACAAAATCCTACTATACCAACTACATCGAGAACCACATCATCCCCGGAATCGGCAGCATCCCGCTGGACAAACTAACCACCATTCAGATCCAGCGGTTTTACAACGACCTCCAAAAGAGTGGACGGGTTCAGCGCAAAAATTTTCCTGAACTCAAGGACAAAAGCCTCAGCCCCAGAGTGGTGCGGGGCGTTCACACACTGCTGCACAACTGCTTGGAGCAGGCGGTGGCGGAGCGGCTCATCCTCGCCAACCCCGCCCAGGGCTGCAAGCTTCCGCAGCTTGAGAAACGGGAAATGAAAATTCTGCCGCAAGAGAAAATCGGGATGTACCTTGCGGAAGCGGAGCGCCGTGGGCTTCTCGCAGCCTTCTATCTGGAACTGACCACCGGCCTGCGCCGGGGCGAACTGCTGGCCCTCCAATGGACGGACTTGGACGTTGAAAACCGGACACTTTCCATCACAAAACAAGTGAACCGCATCAACGGCGAACTGGTGGTCAGCCCACCAAAAACGAGAAATTCCATTCGCACTTTAGCCCTTCCGCAGCAGGCAGTCGACCTGCTGGTTTCCGAGCACAAAAAGCACCCAACAAACCCGTATCTGTTTCCATCGCCCAAGACCGGAACCATGTATGACCCGGACGCTTTCCGTCGAACCCACGACAAAATTCTGAAGGCCATCGGTGCGGAGCACATTCGATTCCATGACTTGCGGCACACCTTCGCCACACTGTCCCTGAAAAGTGGGGTAGATGTGAAAACGCTGTCCGGCGCGCTGGGCCACTACTCGGCGGGATTCACCCTGAACACCTACACCCACGCCACGGCCCAGATGAAGCAGGACGCGGCGGACGCCATCGGTGGGGTCATCAGCCAGCAGATGCGGTAAATACGGCAAAAAATACAGGGCCGGCCAGGAAAAATCCTGTCTGGCCCTGTCCGGTACTTTCCAGCCCTTTCCCCGTGTGGGTCAGGTTGTGAGTCTTGAAGAAACGGCAAAAATTAAGCGCCAGAAAAAGTTGCGAATTGCGAAAGAAAATCACCGGAATCAATCGATTCCGGTGATTTTTGGTGGAGACTACTGGACTCGAACCAGTGGCCTCATGCGTGTGAAGATTCGATAGGGCCGCCTTCTGCCGGATTTCGGGGGAATAAAGCGGGTTTGCCGCGGGATTTCCTCACCCACAGATACGCTTTTCTCCGTTGTTTCTGCCCCGGTTTTTCTGTTCGTGGGTCACAGCGTGGGTCAAAACGCAAGCCTCGTTTCCTGTTTGCATCGGGCAAGGCGCTTTCATATGGCAAAGCCGGTTTCTTGACAGAATATGCCGAACTTGGTAAAATGCAATCAGGCGCTGCACGAACGGCAGGCGGTTGGTCACATCTCCGAGAGGAGGTGGTTGATATGCCTATTACGATCACACTACATATCTTCGGATATACGGTCACGATTCGTATTAAAGGCGAAAACCGCCACCCTGGGGTAGCTGCCCATAAAACAGGTTTTGAGAAACAAATACTATGGCAGTTGCTGGACAATGGTTGCTGACAAAAGGGGTATGTGTCATTAAGGCACATGCCCCTTTGCTTTTGCAGTTGCCTTTGTTGATGGTAGATGGATAGGATGGATTTTGTACGATTTAAGGTCGATAATCCGGAATTAGCTTCCCTGTGAGCAACGCAAAAATCAGGGGCAATGATGCGTCCATGCCCTTGCACAAGTACAGCTCATAGGTCAGTTAAATGCCGATTTCCAACCTGTTTCATAAGGGTACTTCTGAGATGTCATCTTTCAGAAAAGTAGGCAGAAATCCCTCACTTAAACCAATCCTTGTGAGGATAGGAAAGAAGTTTGCTGAAACGATAATTTTGTTCCTTATTCCGCGCTTCTGCAATCTGTGTACTGCGCTCACCGTTCCGTTCGCTATTGCATGGTTACAATTAGTTGTTCACCATCCAATGAACAGTGGAATCCTTTTCCATAAGCAGCACATCATTTACAGCGATAGAAACCGCTGAATTTGAAAACTGTTTTTGCTTGTCCGGCCAAGTAAGTAGAATAGACAAGGACAAAAAAACATGCTATAATTTTTGTAAATACTCTAAAAGACCACGTTAACATGTCAGGTCGCTGTCTGGCGGCACTTATTAACGGAGGTTTGGGTTATGAATAACAAACAAATGAAAAAGGCTACAGTCGATGCAATCAATGTGATGATCCGCCACGCGGACAAGGGTCCTTCCGGATTTTGGGTGGAGGATCACGAGGGCTGCGGCAATCCGGCGGTCTTTCCGGAATTTGAGGAGGGCTTGAAGCGAGGACGGCTCGTCCAGAAGGAGCACTATTTTTGCCCATGGAATACCGCCATTATGTACGGCGATGGGCATGGCAACATAATCACGGGGTGTTACCATAGCTGTTCTATTAGCAAGGCAAGGTATCTGACCACTGAGGAACTTAAAGAAGTTCTTGTCCGCTTCAAAACGCGCATGGAGAATGGCGATTACGATTGCGTTGACCGCATATCGCCGTTGCTGACAAAAGCCGAAAGCAGACACATAGAGGATCGCATTCTTGAGGAACAGCATGAGCGCGAACGCCGCGAAAGACAAAAGCGGCAGGAGCGGCTAAAAAAGGCAGCTGCCCTGATTGCCAAGTATCCAGATAAAAAATCGCTTTTGGCAATCAATTATGGAGAAGATACATGCGTAGATGAGGAAGACGGCCTCGTATTTTTCAATCCGGATTCTCGTAAGGATGTCGTTGGCGCAGAAAAGATGTCCTATGATGAATATCTGGATGTCCAGCTTGCTTCTTTAGGGCACGCTTATCGTTCCGGATTTGCAAACGGCATATTTAATTATCTGCTTGAATTCAAAGGACAGATTGAGAAAGTCAAGCCAAAACATATTTGCTTCAAGCGGGTCTTCATTAGTGGAATGTACACCGATGGGACAATGTTTGATGATAAAGAGGATCACGTCTGGATGGACAAATCCGGCTTTGAAGAGTACAACGTTGGTGACAGTGTTTCATTCGGTGCCGAGGTCTACCGCTATGTAAAAACCGGAAATGGAAAACTGATTGACTACGGACTGCGTAACCCGACAGGCATCCAAAAGATCGAAGCCTACGAGCTTCCCAGCGATGATGAACTGATTATGCAGGAAGTTGAACAGCTTATCTGCGAGACTTGCTTTCTAAGCGAGCAGTGCAATCGCAATTACTGCATGATAGATCCAAAGCAAAAGCGTTTGCTCAAACAAGAAATGTTCCGTGTAATAAAGGCACAGGCAGATAAGGAGACGCAGAAATGAAACGATTCTTTCTTGTGTGTGGACTTGTAATTGCATTGTTGTTAAGTGGGTGCGGATCGTCAGCATCCCGTGTTGAAACACTGAAAAGCTGGTCTTTCCAATATAACGAGGGGACAAGTGATTACAGCCTTTTCTTTGGCTTGGCTGATAAAAATGATAAGTCCCTGTCAGCCGATGTCGATGTGGATATTCGAATCGTAAATGATGCGGATGAAGAGGTCTATGCTGGTACAAAGTCCGTTTCTCCTGATGATTTCAGCTACTATACCAGCCAAGCTGCCGGAGAGCAATATCTTGCCAATGTGAGAATCCCTGCCGCTGAGATCAAAGCCGGAAAATCCGCAAGCGGGAAGGTTTATTTCACCGTGTACAAGGAAAACGCAGTTCAGTTTGACGAAGTAAACTGCGATGCTCTGTATTGCTTGCCTATTGAAGATGTTCAAGTGACGTTTGATTCATTTCCGCTGGATCTGAAGGTGAAAGACTTCATGGGGAGTTCGGCATCCGTGATCCAAATTCAAGGAGCCGAATTTAAGTTTGACAAAGACTATTCTCCACAACTAACCATTACGATTACCGGAGAAAAGAAGAGCGGGAGCAGTGATTCCGGGTATGATATGATTAGTTATAAGCTGTATGACAGTGCGGGTTATCTGGTAGACTCCGGCAATATATACCTATCTTCTCTGAGCGCCGGAGATAAATTCAAGGATGACTCTGTTGTGATCTATGACATTACTCCCGGCGAATCCTACACATTCCAGTTATCAGAGTATAGCTGGTGAGCTTTCGTAATTTTTCACGAACATAAGGGCTTGGGACTATCCCAAAAATGAAAACAGGGCGTTTCGGCGGTCAGCCGGAACGCCCTGTTTTTTCGGTGTGAACGGGGAACGGATGGAATGCAGGCACCTGCTCCCGAT
>OGWT01001925.1_pt1 | contig 14944 bp, 13 predicted proteins | sample 1576101 | NCBI WGS metagenome assembly OGWT01 (sample SAMEA3541481, study PRJEB24748) | human gut metagenome | biome: human gut; feature: human-associated habitat; material: faeces | place: China | collected 2012 | reverse complement strand
CCCATGGCCTCTTGGTCCCGAACCAAGCGCGATACCAAACTTCGCCACACCCCGAAGTGCTTTAGTATTATATTATATCGGAGCGATAAAATCAAGTGGTATTTTGATTTTTTATTAAATGTTTTCAATTTTTAGGCAAATCGGAGAAAAAACGAGTTTTAAGGATGATGCCGAGATATACTAAAGCAAGCCTAAATTTTTGTAGGCAGGGCTCAAATCGCAATCAAATTACACAAGCCCGTAAGGCTTTAAGTTCGCCTCACACGGGAATAGGAAGTTTAAAACTATATTATATCCGTCTATTCCTCACTCTGCTCACCGTTGGTTTCATCATTTTCGCTGTTTGTGGTTGGCTCCGCCAAAAATCCCAGTTTGTTTTTCAAATTCTCAAGCGCATCAAAAAGCTTTGCTTTTACTTCCGGCTGATTAACAAAATCGATGTCCGATTGCGCGGAATTATAAAGTGTTTGTGTTCTGAACAGCTGATATATCTTTATGCTGTTCTCCGCATTCAGAGCGTTTTGAATATCCGTGTCGGAATCAAAGAACGCCACGCTGCCGCCCCTGTCGCTCATATCGTCATTATTGCCGTAATCAAACAAAGCTATGTTTATGTCGGTGTCATTCGGAATTCCGTTTACCCTACCCTTGGGTGTATACTGCCATACCTTATAGTCATATTTAAAATCCGTGGTTTCACTCGTATAATGCGCAACCCAAATTTCATAATTTGAAAGACGCGAAAAATTCAGCTCATCGGTATAAAACGTTTTGCTCGCATAAATTCCCGGTTTGTATCCTGCATTTTTTACGGCCTCGCAAAATGCAACGGCAATGTTGGTTCGCTGACTTGCCGTGAGGCGGTCTGCTCTGCCCGAATGCTCACTGTTTGAAAACTCCGTATCAAAATATATGGGTAACGTTATATTATATTTTCTCGAATAGTTTACAGCTACGCTCGCTTCCTCAACAGCCTCGTAAACCGTAACCGCCTGGCTGTAAAAATACACGCCTACCTGTATGCCGTTATTTAAAGCGCCCTCAACATTTTCGTTAAAGCGTGAATCAAGCTTGAGTGTTCCCTCGTCGCCGTATCCGCGAAATCCGACACGTATTGTAGCAAAATCAACGCCTGCAGCTCGCACCGCCGCCCAATCTATCTTACCATTATGATGAGACACATCAATACCTACCATAGAGGAAAGAGCACCGTTATCGTTGAAATAATACTGCACATCGCTTATTGCTTTATGCCCTCTTATCTGGTTGTGTGACGAATCGAAATTAAAAAGTGTACCGTCTATATCGATAAGTCCCGACATAAAATCACGGTTCACGTATTTTAAAGACAGCAGAGAGGACGTGTACATACTGTCTGATGAAAGCGGAACGCCCGTTAATCTGCCGTTCAGCCGCGGAGATTTTGCCGGCGCAAGGCGCGATGAATTGGTACCGTAATCACGGTTGATTTCAGCGTCCTCATCTTTTTTGCTGTCGCCGGTGGCAATCTGCACATTTTTCATTTTTTCATCAATTTCAAACATAATTGCCGAGGTGGTTTCTTCCTCTGACGAAACAGGCTCATCCTCGCCGAAAACTTCTAACTCCGCATCGGTAACAGCGGCCTCGGTCTGAGTCTCGCCGATTACTGCAACACGCTTCTTTTTATTGCCGCGGACAATTAACACCGACGTCAATACTATTGCCGCCGCTAAAACAAAAACAGCCGCAATCAGCATTATTTTTTGCGAAGGCTTTAAAGCTTTAAGTTTTTGCAAAGACTTTAAAGCTTTAAGTCTTTTCTTTTCATTTTTCGGGTCGCTGTTTTCAGTTGTATTCTGTGTTTTTTCAGATGTGTTTTCCAATTATGTATCCCCTTAAAGCCCTTATCAACGCTTGAATAATTAAAGAGCAAACTTCTTTATTGCTGCCGCTACGCCATTATCATCGTTGGAAAGAGTAACAAAGTCGGCTGCGTTTTTCGCAGGCTCCTGAGCATTCTCCATAGCTACACCGATACCGGCTTCGCTTATCATTGTAATATCGTTGTATCCGTCTCCGCATGCCATAACCTGCTCGCGCCTTATACCGAGACTGTCGGCAAGCCACATAAGCGCAGTGCCTTTATCTACCATAAGAGGCGTTATCTCAAGGAAAAACGGTTCGGAGCGAAATACCGAAACTCCGCTAAGCTCGTTTTTAAACAGCTTTTCTGTCTCGGTTATATAATCTGGCTCACCCGTTATAAGATATTTAGGCACGGGATAAGCAACCTCTTTCCGCAGACTTTTAACTCTTTGCAGTCCCAAGTTATTGAGATTTACCTCAAGATAAAAATATTTGTCATCCGCATTGTCGGTAACCGCTGTATCGCCCTTGTATGTGGTTATCGGGACATTATACTTTTCGGCGACATCGATAATACGGGCACTCTGCTCCGCCGAGAGATTTTTTTCGTACAAGAGTTCACCCGTGCGCGCGTCAAAAATGCGCGATCCGTTATATGTTATAATGTAACCGCCGCCGACGTTAAGCCCCAGCTCCTCGGCATAACGCGTAACGCCGCTTATCGGTCTACCCGATGCTATTGTTACCAATCCGCCGTTTTTCATAAATCTCCGTATAGCCGTCTTATTGCCTGCCGGTATATTTTTTTCGGTGGTAACAAGAGTTCCGTCTATATCAAGAGCAAGTAGTTTTATATGCATATATTTCACCTTGGAAGAAAGAATATCGGTATTGCATAACCGCGATACCGATTATAATTATATCAATGGGCAAGCAAAACATCAATTTGTAGAAATGCAAATAATTCGGTTAAAAAAACGAGAATTTTATATATTATGCGTCATACGGCTTTTCTGCCTTATTTTGATTTTTCATCAATACATTCGATTATCCTGTCAAGCTTATAATGCATATTTTTAAGCAGAATCTCACATTTTAAATTTATTTTATAATCATTTTCGCTGCGCCGACGATCTTTTTCGTCCTGTCGCTTTTGACTCATCATAATAAGAGGCGCCTGTATTGCCGAAACGCACGACAAGACAAGGTTCAACAGAATAAACGGGTATGGGTCGAACGACTTTGCCGCCAAAACCGTATTTACTGTTATCCAAACGAGTAAAAGCAGAGTGAAGCCTATAACGAACGTCCAACTTCCGGCAAGAGAGGAGAGCCTGTCGGAGGCCCTTTGCCCAAAGCTTTCTTTACACTCGTTGTTTTCTGAAACCGTTTTATTCAAAAGCAGATGCACTTTTTCTTCATCGTCGAGATCCTCGTTTATATCGTTTAGGATATACTTTATAATCTCATAATCGCTCATTTATATATCACCGCCGCACATAAAATATTAAGGCTTCGCAAATAACGAAGCCTTAATATTTTCGGTATAATTTGTTTTTATATACACATGAGAAAAACGCAAAAACCGATTACTTTATGCGCTCAACCTTTAACATATTTGTTGTGCCGGAAATCCCGAGCGGAATTCCCGCGGTTATTACAACAATATCGCCTTTTGAAATGAGACCGTGCTTACGTGCAACCTCAACAGCGTGAGAGAAAAGTGCATCAGAGTTGTTTTTTTCTTCGCACATAAGCGGTATCATACCCCAAGACATATTCATCTGACGGCAAACGGTTTCATCGGTCGTGCAGCTGATTATCATGGAGGACGGGCGATGCTTTGAAATCATACGGGCAGTCGAACCGCTCTTCGTTACCGTAATAATCGCCTTTGCGCCGAGGTCGTGAGCGGTTGTAACGGTGGCGTGTGAAATAGCGTTTGTTATGCTGTTATCGTACTCAGACGAATCATTTTTGAATTTAGTGAGATAGTCTATATCCGCCTCGGTGGTCTCGGCTATAAGTGCCATTGTTTCAACAGCCTCGACAGGGTGCTTACCGGCGGCAGTTTCACCGGAAAGCATAATTGCCGAAGTGCCGTCATAAATTGCATTTGCAACGTCGGTAATCTCTGCTCTTGTTGGACGGGCATTCGTTATCATCGACTCAAGCATCTGAGTTGCGGTTATAACCTGCTTACCTGCCGTATATGCCTTTTTGATGAGCTTTTTCTGTATTGACGGAATAAGCTCAAACGGTATTTCGACGCCCATATCGCCACGCGCTATCATAATACCGTCCGCAGCGGCAATAATTTCATCAATATTGTTGACGCCGCTCATATTCTCTATTTTTGCGATTATTTTTACCTTGTGAAACCCCACAGAATTTGTAAAATTACGAAGATAATCAACATCCGCGGCCGAGCGAATAAATGAAGCCGCTATGAAATCGAATCCGAGCTTTGCCCCGAACGCCAAATCGGACATATCATGCTCGGAAAGATAAGGCATTGATAAATTTGTATCCGGAACATTTACGCCCTTTTGGTCTGAAATAACGCCGCCGTCAACAACCTTACAATAAATATCGGGGCCTTCGACCTTTTCGACCCTGAGAGATACAAGACCGTCGTTAATTCTGATAATCGTGCCCATTCTGACATCCTGCGGCAGTTCCTTAAAGGAAACGCTAGCCTGCTTTTCGTCGCACTCTATATCTCGCGAGGTGAGAATATAATCATCGCCCTCTTTCAGTGTTACGGCTTTGTGGTCTTTAAAATAGCCTATACGTATCTCCGGACCCTTAGTGTCAAGCATTGTAGCTATGGGGAGATCAAGTTTGTCTCTAAGAGCCACCAGCTCATTAAACCTTTTTTTATGCATTTCATGAGTGCCGTGCGAGAAGTTGAATCTCGCAACATTCATTCCGGCTTTTATCATCTTTTCAAGGACTCCGTCTTCATCGGTAGCCGGACCGACGGTGCATATTATTTTTGTTTTTCTCATTTAAAAGCACCTCCAAAAAAATATATATAAATATGTTTTTCAAATTTTCCTCGAATACATTGTATAATTAGTTTTGTCAAATGTCAATCATATCAGGCATATTTTTTAGGTTTGTACGTTAATATATTTTTATGCTACGAAAGAACATTATTTTGTATTATTTTAATTTACAATACCTTGTTCGACAAATGCCGAAAGAAAAATAAAAAAGACAGCTTGAAAAACAAATCAAGCCGTCTTTAACTTAAATTACGCATTGAATTTAAAACAGAATATTCCCTAAATTCAAAACCTGTCAACCTTCGTAATCGTCCTCGTTTTCCCAATTATGGAAAACATTTTGAACATCGTCGTTATCTTCAAACATTTCGAGCATTTTGCCCATATTGTTTATATCCTCTTCACTTTCGAGCTTTGTATAGGTAGATGGAATATAATCGACCTCAGCTGTCAGATATTTATACCCCTTAGCCTCAAGAGCGTCACGTACAGCACCCATATCGTTAGGCTCTGTGCGAACTTCGAAAACATCGCCGTCTGTGAGGAAATCGGTGGCGCCAGCTTCGAGAGCGTCCTCCATAAGTTTTTCCTCGTCAACATCCTCTTTGTCTATAATAATTACGCCCTCACGGGTAAACATAAACGAAACGCAGCCCGAGGTTCCCATATTGCCGCCGAACTTATCAAAATAATGACGCATATCGCCTGCGGTTCTGTTGCGGTTATCTGTAAGAGTCTCGACTATTACGGCGACACCCGACGGACCGTAGCCCTCGTAGATTATGCTTTCGTAATTATCGGTATTGCCGTCTCCGGCAGCCTTTTTAATGATTCTTTCGATATTATCGTTCGGAACATTGCAAGCCTTCGCCTTAGCTATGCAATCCTTAAGCTTTGAATTACCGGCAGGGTCGGGTCCGCCCTCTCTGACGGCAACAGCTATTTCACGGCCGATTTTAGTAAATACCTTTGCACGGGCATTATCGGTCTTTTCCTTTTTACGTTTGATAGTACTCCATTTTGAGTGCCCTGACATATTTTTCACCCTCTGTCAAAATTTACGGAAAATATTTTAACATACAATCGCTTTATTATCAAGATTTTTTTGTTTAACGAAACGCAATACGATTTTTAAGCCGCCGATTTTATGAGAATCACACCGAAACGAGTAAAAATACGAAAAATCAATTCACATATAATAAGCTCGTCTTTAAAAGAGTTTTATATAGAATCAAACAACGCATTTGAAATATCCGCTTATTAAGTTACAAAAAATAACATTTTTAGCATTTATTTTTCGGTTTCACTCCCACAAAAATCGGCAAATGGTGGGACAGAAAAGATACAGAAATTGATATTGTCGCAACAGATAATTCCAATAACATCATCTTCGGCGAATGCAAATATACCAAAAAGCCACTTGATGTTATTGTGTATTACGACTTGCTTGAAAAGGCAAAAAAAGTAAATTGGAATAAGCAAAACAGGAATGAGTACTTTGTGTTCTTTTGCATCAACGGCTACACGGAAAAAAATGCAAAACCTTGCAAAAGAAAATTCAAATATCGTTTTGTACTGAAAAATACAAGTCTTGTGAAACGGCACTGATGCTTAATTGAGCATTGGTGCTGTTTTTCTTTTCACCGCGAAAGAAAAAAGCCTTTACCTTTGGCTGAGTGTTCATAAGGAAGTATTGGTTTCTCGCATAAAAACCCATTATGCTTTTGCCAAAAAGCCTCGCAAGGCGACAGCCTTGCATCATTTCTTGGCTTCAGCATAAAAGAATTTTTATAACTATGAAACTGCAACGCACTTCAAAATAATATATTTTTGATGCAAGAAAAGGCAAACCCCGCAGATAATGCTAACGCATATCTGCGGGGTTTAACGAATTATTGTGCAAAAAGATGTTGTTTTGAAGCAAAACTGCCTTATTAACACTCAGCCTTCGGCAAAGACTTTGTTTGTATGAGAGTCAATATTTTTTGGTGTTATTTGCTTTTCTTTTTTGCCTTGATAACGCCTTTTATCGTTTCAATGCCGTGAATGGTACCCACAAGCGGATGATAAAACATAATTCTCGGCCCGGAATAGCGCATAACCTCTTTTATTTTTGAACGCATATCGGGTTTGTAGCAATGGCAGGGACATTGCGAGCAGAAGTTTTTATCGTTTCCCCAGCGGCAATGGTCAAGCCTGAAAAGCGCATAATCAGTAAGTTCTTGGCATTCCTTGCAAAGAGTTCCTTTTTTTGATTTATGCACACCGTGGCAATAAATTTTTACCATTTCGGGTAACATTTCTTTTTCTCGTGTGATTCTGTCTTTTTTCATGATAATCTTCCTCTGTAAACGGTGTAAGCTTCGTCAGCGATTTTTGCCGTTGACTTTCTGTGAGAAACCAAAACAATGCTTTTGCCGTGCTTTGCTTCGTTTATGGATTTTAAGATATTGCCCTCGTTTAAGCTGTCCAAATTGCTTGTGGGTTCGTCAAGCATAATCATAGGAGAGTTGCAAAGGAACGCTCTTGCAAGACCTATACGCTGTTTTTCACCGTCCGAAAGCAAATCACCGAGTTCGCCTACATTTGTGTCGTATCCCTTAGGCAAAGTTATTATAAAATCGTGAATTGAGGCTTTTTTTGCGGCAATTTCAACTTCTTCTCTTGTTGCGTTGTAATCTGCAATTTTAATGTTATTTTCAATCGTATCGTTAAACAGTTGAGTTTCTTGGCTTACAAGGCTCTGATTGTTACGAAGTGATGATGTTTTAATATTTTTAATGTTTTCACCCGACATATCAATTTCGCCGCTGTTTACATCCCAAAAACGCATCATAAGTTTAAGCGCAGTCGATTTGCCCGAACCGCTCGGTCCGTTTATAGCAATGATTTTGTTTTTTGGAATTTCCATATTGAAATTTTCAAGAATTTGATCTTTGTCATATGCAAAGCCTACATTTTTACATTCCATACCGTCAAATTCAACTTCTTTGCCGCTGATGTTTTCTTCAACAACAGGGCTTTCATCAAGAATTGACAGCACTCTTTCACCGCTTGCAAGAGTGTGAGTCAAATTGCCTGCAAGGTTTGAAAGTGCGGCAACCGGACCGAATGAACTCATCATTGCAACGGTTGAAACAATAAGTCCGTCAAATCCGATTGTGCCCTTTTGGTAAAGGCAAATTGCAACTAAAAGCATTGTGATTGAAAAGAAGATAATCGAAATATCCGTAATTGAAATATTATGCCCCTCAATTTTCTTTAACTTCTTTTGAAGTGAATTAAGTTCATCGGTTTTTTCGTTCATTTCATTAAGGCGGGTATCGGTTGAATTGTATCTGATTGATTCCAAAAGTCCCCTCATACTGTCAAGCACATAGCCGGAAAGTGAACCCGAATTTTCACGGTAGGTCATACCGATATTTTTGTTAAATTTTGATGATACAAGCGGAATAATAATGCCGACTGTAATGTAAGCCGCAAGTGCAATAAGCATAAGCCAAATACTGTATCTTCCGATAAATATCAGCATAACAAGGCTTGTTAAAAATGCAATGCATACAGGTGAGATTGTGTGAGCATAAAAAACCTCCAGCAGTTCAATATCGCTCGTAATCAGAGATATGAGATTGCCTTTATCCTTACCTTCAAGCTTTGCCGGAGCAAGACGACGAAGTGACTTGAACACCTTATCTCGAATTAATGCAAGTAGCTTGAATGCAATATAGTGGTTGCACGCTTGCTCGCCGTAGTGAAGAAAACCACGCAAAACCGCAAAAATAATAATGCAAATACATCCCGTTTTTATTGCAAGTCCACCGTTTATACCTGCGGCTGTAAGAAGCGTCATACTGCCGACAACCGTGATTTGAATAGCACACAAAAATCCCGTAACGCCGAGTATAACTGCAAGTACCATGAAAAAAGCAAGCGGCTTAACAAGTTTTATCAACCGCATCATAATTTTGAAACCAGATTGTTTTCTTTTCATTACGCTTCCTCCTTTGCATATTTTTCAAGTTCTGCTTGAGTGGAATACATCAGCTTGTATTTTTTATTAAGAGACATAAGTTCAGAATGAGTACCGCTTTCCTCAATTTTGCCTTTATCAAGCAGAAGAATTTTGTCACTGCCTACCACATTTTCAAGCCTGTGGGAGATAAGAATAACGGTTTTGATTTTAGCCATATTGTGAATAACAGCCATAATGTCGTTTTCGCTTTCGGCGTCTATGTTTGAGGTTACTTCATCAAAAACATATATCGGTGTGTTGTGAAGCAAGGCTCTTGCAATGGCAAGCCTTTGCCTTTGTCCGCCCGAAAAATTGCTGCCTTGTTGATTAAGTTTAGTATCAAGTCCGTCTTGCTCACTTAAAAATGACCAAAGGTTTACCATTTTCAATGCTTCAATCATCTTTTCGTCACTGGCACTTTTGTCGGCTATGAGCATATTTTCCCTAACCGTTCCTGCAAAAATGTAGGAATTAAAGTTTACGGCAGTGATGTTGTTCATAAGTGTTTTTTCATCAATATCTTTTATTTCAACACCGCCGATTGTTATACTGCCGATGTAGCCTTTAGTTGTTCCGCAAAACAGGGAGGCAAGCGTGCTTTTGCCGCAACCCGATTCGCCTACTATGCTTATAAGCTCGTGCTTTTTAAAGGTTGCCGAAATATCGTTAAGTACGGTTTTTTCGCCGTCATAAGAAAAGGAAAGGTCTTTAATTTCGATATCCCCGTCAAGATTTTCAGGAATCTCCGCTCCGTGTTCGTCCTCTTTTGTATCAAGCAACTTAAAGAGTTTGTCGCTTGCCGCCATACCGTTCATAGCCACATGGAAAAATGAACCGAGAAGCCTGAGCGGTAAAAAGAAATCAGCCGCAAGCATAATGATTAAAAATGCCTGAGGTAAAGTGATTGTGCCGTTTTTTACCTGAATGATTGCAATTACTACACCTACTGCACTTCCTGCATATGCAACAATATCCATAACGCTTACGGAATTGAGTTGCATTGTAAGAACTTTCATAGTAATTCTTCTGAACTCTTCGGCTTTTTCATTCATCTCAACATTCTTGCGTTCATCCGCCTGATAAACTTTGAGTGTTGTTAAGCCTTGGATATTTTCAAGGAAAGTATCGCCGAGGTTTGTGTATACTCCCCAATATTTGCTGAGAAGTCTTTTTGCGATTTTTTGAACTGCAACAATAGAAAGCGGAATAAGGGGTACACAAATAAGAAGCACCACCGACGCTTTCCAGCTTACGAACACAAGCACGGCAAAAAGCGTTATCGGTGCAAGCATAGCAAAGAAAAACTGCGGCAGATATTTGCCGAAATAAAGTTCAAGCTGGTCTACACCCTCAACAAAAACCTGAAGCACCTCTGATGTTGATACCTTTTCGCTGTAAGATGCTCCCATTCGTGTAAGCTTTTTATACATTTTTTGTCTAAGCACTTTTTTTACTTCGCTTGAAGCGAAAAACGAAGTCTGTGAACTTGCGCATCCGCAAAGATAGCGTAAAAACATAATCGCCGCAATTGCGCCCAAATAAGGCAAAAGTCCTTTAAAATCAAACGCTTTACCGTCGAGAATTTGCGCAAGTAGATTTGAAAGAATGAAAATCATAACGATGTTTGCAACCGTTTTCAACCACTGCGCAAGAACTGTTAGGGCAATGTACTTCTTTGAAGAAGGCACTTGCTCTATAAGTCTTGTTTTAATCATTTCTTTTCTCCCTCAATTAAGTTATTTATCCAAAAATTCATCTGCGAGGCGGTAATCGCCTTGCCGTGATATTTTACCGTTTTCCATAATCAGCACTCTGTCTGCAAGAGCACCGGCACATCGTTTATCGTGTGTTACGGTAACAATTGCCGTGCCGAGGTTCTTGTTTATTTTATTTACGGTTTCAACCGTTTTACAAAGGTTTTTGTAATCCTGACCCACCGTCGGCTCGTCAAGAAACAGTACGGTCGGCTCGCTTGCACAGACGGCAGCAATGGAGGCACGCCGTTTTTGCCCTTCGGAAAGTGATTGCGGATGCCTCTGCTCAAGTCCCGAAAGTCCAAAGGCATTTATCATTTCCCTTGCTATTTCCTCGCTTTTTGCCTTAAAGGAAATCTCGCTTAAAAGCGTTGGCATAAAAAGCTGATAGACCGGATTTTGGTAAACATATCCCACCTTTGAAAACCATTTGCTGTTTGCTTTTTTGCTTTTTGTTATTGTTTGGCTGAGCATACCGTCATTCGGCTTATTCAGTCTTGCAAGCATGCGCATAAGGGTGGTTTTTCCGCATCCGTTTTCACCGAGCAAAACTATTCGTTCGCCTGCCCGAATTTCTATATCAAGTCCATCTATAATATTTCTGTCACCTGCGGCAAAAAAGAGTTTTTCGCCTTTTATAAGCACTTCGCCGGGCAAAGAGCCGTCGGCATGAGGAATTGTTTTTATTCCGCTGTTCAAGTCGTTTATGTCCGTACTTGTAAAAAGCTGTTTGTTTTCGATTCGCATAACTTTATCTATGTAGTTTTTCACAACATCAAGCCTGTGCTCAACTATTAAAACGGAATATCCGCTGTTTGCCAAATTACGAAGTGCTTTCAGCAAAATGTGTGCTGTATGAGTGTCCAAATTTGCAAGCGGTTCGTCAAGAATAATGATTTTTTGCTCCATCGCAAGGGTAGAAGCGGTTATCAGGCGTTGCTTTTGACCACCGGAAAGTGTTTTTGTTTTTGCGTTTTTTTCTATTTGCATAAGCGTTGTGAATCGTTCAATGCGTCTGTCGATTTCTTCGGACGCAATATTAAGATTTTCGCAGCCGAAAGCGATTTCTTCGTTTACTAAATCATAAATAATTTGTTCGTCCGCATTTTGAAGCACAGTGCCGATTAGCTTTGAACGCTCGCTGATTTTTAGCTTTGTAACATCCTTGCCGTCTATTTCCACACTGCCTGAAAATTCGCCCGAATTAACGAACGGAATAACACCGTTTATTATCGAAAGCAGGGTGCTTTTTCCCTCGCCGGAAACGCCCGACAAAAGCACGGTTTCGCCGTATTCCACGGTGAGATTTATATTTTCAAGCACATTTTCTTTAGCACCGTCATATTTAAAAGAAACTTCTTTCAGTCTTATCGCTATGCCCATATCATAACACCTCCACCTGCGCAAAGCACGATAACACAGGCAAGAAATACGAAATCCCTTGCTTTTATTTTTATTACTTTATATACCGAGCTTGTACTGTCATCAAGTGTAAATGCCCTTGTTTCAAGCGAAAGGGAAAGAGTGTCCGATATTCCGATGATTCGCATAACGAGCGGAATAATAAACGCACGGTAAATGCAACTCGGTCGGTACCAATTCATATTTGCACCTCTGACCTTCATCGCCTCCCAGATCTGCTTTATTTCACCCACTAAAACCGGAATAAATTTAAGTGTTACAAGCATGCCGAGCGTTATAACTCTCGGGCATTTCAGCTTTGCAAGACAGCGTGTTAGATCGCAGGGCGATGTGCTTACCATCGGCACGGCACACAATCCCAAGAGAATCATTCTTAAAAATGTTTGCCAAAATGCGTCCAAACTTCTGTTTGACAAAAATGACAGACCGCCTATAATAAGTCCGCAAATCGCCATTGCAACGGTCATTTTCCATGTGCTTTTAAAAAGACCGAATGCTGAGTAAAGCACAAAAATTGCCGTGGCAAAAGCAAAAGCCAAAAGATTTTTGGAAAAAAGCATTCCGAATATCAGCACTATTACGGAAACTGAAAATGAAATCAGCGGATAAAAAGGCTTTTTAACCTCAAATGTTTCAAGCATTATCATCTTCTCCGTACGGTTTTAATTTGCCTGCCTTTTGAAGTTCTGCGGCGATTTTCATTCCGATTGCCGCACCCAAAAATGCCAATGCAATTGTGCCGATTGATGTTAAAACAGAAATTTTCGGATTTGCTATAAGCTGAGCGTAACTTTGCCCATTGAGCCAAAGACTGAACAGAACCGAAATCGGCAGTGAAAACGGCATATATATTCCCGTTGTAACGAAAACGGAAACTTTCTTTTGATAGCCTCTGAAAATCAAAAGCATAATCAATTCCGCTATGATTGCGGAAACAAAATTGTTAAAAAACATAACCGTCGAAAAGAAAATCAGCGGTGCGCCCGAAAAAAGTCCGATAATTGTGAGAGCACCCGGCTTTCTTACTTTCATAAGTCCGATTGCAACGAAAATCGAATAAATCGGTGCGGCTGCCATGTTACGCAGTCCGAAAACGGTGGTGTGCATAACAAGCGGCATCGTTATTCCGCCGCACAATGTCATCGCTGCGGATAAGACAGCCAAAAACACAAAATCCTTAACTTGAAATTTCTTAAATATTTTTTTCATACTTCACCCTAATCAGTCATGTTTATTTTTCTTGATAACAGCAGTCATTACAAGCACAAATGCAACCGCACCCACTGCGCCGCAGGCAATGGCGATCGGAACTTTTTTATTTTTAACCGTTTCCTCTTTAGGCTCGGTAACGGTTAGTGCTGTTGTAGTTGTAGTTGTAATAGTTGTTGTTATTGGCGTTGTAGTAGTTGTTGTTGGCGTTGTAGTAGTTGTTGTCGTTGTAGTGGTAGTGGCTTTTTTGGTGGTTGTTTCTTTTTTTACATCTCTGATTTTTTTTGCACTGTCATAATCTATTTTAATTCTTGCAGAAGGTGATAAAGGCATAGCCGAAGCGGCAAATTTTACGCCGACAAATTCATTGTCGCTCTTAATCGGAAATTCAAAAGCCGTTTCATATTCAGTGCCGTCAATTTCAACATTATTCTTTTGCTCAACTTCTACTGTGTCGCCCTCAACAGAACCGTCCTTGTAATACCAAAAATGCATATCGCTTGTTGTTTTGGCAGGAGCTATTGTAAGCGTTTTTTCATCACCGTCAACTGTAAGAAGTGCGGTGTGAACAATATAGCTGTCACCCATAGATGTTCTTTCTTTTTCTGCGTGCCACATTTCAATCGGCACTTCGTAAACACCGTCCTCGCTCGGACCCATTGCAAACGCACCGAACGAAGTGCAGGTAAGTGCAAGTGCAAAAACTATTGCAGTCAATGAAATCGATAATTTTTTAAACATATTTGTCCTCCGTATTTTATTAGCCATTGCTAACTTGACATTAAAATTTTTAGTTAGCACAAGCTAACCGCGGTTATTCTATCAAATGACAAATAAAAAGTCAATATTTAAAACTATAAAATAATTAAAATTTGGCACATTTACAGCCTGCATTTGATAGACAGTTTAATAAGTCATAAATCATCTTACAGCCCAATTATTAAGCAGCGGTATCCTTTTTCAAACAATATTATTCTGGTAACTTTTCCATTCATGTGCACCTCTGTTACTTGCCTACATTTTGGGCAAACCTACTTTTCAAGTTAAAAAAATATAATTTTAATTTGAATGCGCTATCGTATTTTGCATATAATATTTCTATAAGAATGCAATATTTGCACATTTACGGTTGACAATGTGCAATTACTGCATTATTTTTCAATCAGAGGTGCAATTATGAATGTTCTAAAAAACTTGAGAATTGAGAAAGTTCTCGTAAAACGACATTCCCGAACTGTTTGATATACTAAAAAATTAAATATCTAAATTGTAAAATGATATTGATAATCCTTGCCTGTATGGTGAGGATTTTTCTTTTGCGTGAAAATAATTTGTAAATTTTTTCTGAAAACGCCCGAACAAAACGGAAATTTTTCTCCGTATAGTAGAGGGAGTTTTTTCTAAGCACTTTTTCTTTTTGGTTTTCACTTTATAAAAATATTCTCTCGAATAATTTTAAAGGAGGTTTTCGTATGCGTAAAAATTGCAGCGGGCAATTTTTTCTTTTGCCGAACAGGATTTTTGATGAACGGTTATCGCCCAACGAGTTCATCGTTTATTCCTTTCTCGTTCGGGCAAAGGACTCGGCGGGGCAAAGTTTTTGGTCGGTGCCGATGATTGCGAAAAGCTGTTCGATGTGTGCATCCACTTGCAGAAAAGTTTTGCATTCGCTTGAAAGCGGCGGGGAC
>OGWT01001920.1_pt1 | contig 14968 bp, 17 predicted proteins | sample 1576101 | NCBI WGS metagenome assembly OGWT01 (sample SAMEA3541481, study PRJEB24748) | human gut metagenome | biome: human gut; feature: human-associated habitat; material: faeces | place: China | collected 2012 | reverse complement strand
ACTGGCAGCACGATTGAATGTCGTGAGGCAGACCGTTTCAAAATGGGAAAAAGGGGTTTCCCAAACTTAAAGATACCACACTAAAAACCCACGCTTACATTACTTCCAAACAAAACATTTTTGGAGGTAAACCCTATGAAAAAGCTGATTTCCTGCGAATATAACTTCGATAACTGCTGTGTGGAACTGAAATTCACCGATGGCAGCATGATTGCGATTGATACGATTGCCGTTGAGAACGAGGTTGCCCGAAATATGTATGAACGGTCAGAGCTTGATTATCTTATCTACAATGACCCGATTGCATACGCCGATCTGATACTCAACGGCAATCCCGAAGCCTATCTAATGGCAGTAACAGAATACAAACCGCTTGAAAATTTTCTTATCACTATGGTATAATGTGTATACACACACCAGATGTAAATTGAGGTAAGATAGATGAAAATGCAAACCGCAGAGCAGATTACAATTTCAAATATTCCGGAAATATCGGCAATCTACTTTGCGTTGCTGCAAAGTGGATATGACTATTATACTATGGAGCGAAGTCAGAATCATATTTCATATATTCAAGAGTATATTGGCGCTGAGAATACTACTCTTTTTTTCGCAGGGGTGAAGCAGAACACCTGTGAAGTCTATCCATATTGGCCCCGTGCTGCAATTTTGGAAACAGCATCATTTTATCTATCGCCAGATCGCTCGCATTTCCGAGACTATGATGCTTTACGCAATCAAATTATGAATGCTACCAACATTGGAGACCTTGAGCGAGATCAAAGATTGTGGGATTGGATAGCCGACTTTCCAACACAAAACGCGAAGGAGCAAAGAATGGAAATCGGGGTGGAGTGTTTTATAAACTTCATATGCTCTATAAGATCGTTGAATACGCCCAGAAGAAAAAATTATACAACGTGAATTTGGGAGCATTCGATAAGTTTAAAACTTACATGAAAGAATCGCCGGTCGTGACCAAAGCCGTTTCGCATGAAATAATAATGAAGATAGAGCAAGTCGATAGAAGCATTTTGAAGAAATGCGAACACCTTTATCTCGATCTGTTCCTGTTCAGTTACTATGCCGGTGGAATGTCGGGAATAGACATCTGTTATCTCGAACGGCATATGATTAACGGCGACAGCCTTAAGTATGAACGTATTAAAACTGATAAGATATGCAGGGTTATTTTGACAGAGAAAGCGTTGGCGTTAATCGAGAAATACAAACCACTCGCCTATATGAACTACTTGTTCCCAATATTCAAGCTAAAGAATATGTCGCAGCATAAAATGTATACCAGGGTAAATTACACAACCCGTATGGTTGCCGAAACGTTGCGGAAAATTTGTGCCGAGCTCGGCATCAATCATCACATCACCTGGAGTACGGCTCGCAGCAGTTTCATCTGCAAAATGCTTGATGAAGGCTATCATGTCTACCAAGTTGCCGAAATGACAGGCAATTCACCAATGGCCATATACAAGCATTACTATGGGATAACAGATAAAGAAAAAATAAGCCTAATGATGAATAATATGTTTTGATAGACCTTGTGTATTAATATTATGTAAGCCTATTTCATATTATTTCAAAGTATTTGGCTATATTTGTAAATAGCTGCATTATAATAATAGTAAGGAGCATCAATGATCTAAAATATAACAAATAATTATATGGGCGAATATTCTAAAAGAGTAGGTGAAGTTGGTGAGTCTGTTGTTGCGGACTTATTACGTTTGCTTGGCTGGCAAAATATAATGAGGAATGAGGATATCGACAGTATTGATACTGACTTCAGAAAGAAAACAAATGGTGTTGATGGGTATTATCATTACAATAATCCAATGATTAGTAATACTATTGAAAATGTTATTTACTCGTGTAAATATAGTACTTCGCCGTACCCTACATCACAGGCACAAATTGTAAACACATTTAAAAGCTATTATACAGATCTTGCTAAGGCCATAGAATCATTTAAGAAATCAATATTGAAACAAAAAACTTGTGAGGGATATGAGTTTATAGATAATTGTTTTGATCGAGGAGTATTGTTTTGGTTAAATAATTCTAACGATAGAGATAAAGACCTTATAACCAAGCTCGGTAAGATTGAATTAACGACTGAAACCAACCACGATGGCATATTTTTGGTTGATAATAAAAGGGCCGAATTCTTATATAACGCAATGAGCTATGCTTTAGCTGCTTATAGAGGTTACGACATTGACTTCATCTACTTCATTAATGGCTTGAACTTGGCTGATACAAATTTGCGAAATGGGAAAATAATGCCGGTTGAATACATTAATTCCAGCATCTTGCCACTACGCCTTAGTAAAGAAAAGGAAACAATGGTTATGTTGTTTACAATAGACGACTTCGATGAAAATGACTTGATGAAATATTTTGGAATTGCAAATAAGATTGGTTGTAATACTCAAGGTTCAACGGTAATATGCTTCCCGAACTACCTTGAGACAGAGCACAAAACAATAGTAGAAGCTAAAAAACAAATTTTCCAAGAGCCGTCATTTACCACTAATCTCCATATTGTAAATTATAATCAGCCTCTCTTAAGATAAAATCTATGGAAAAATTAGATATTAATAAGCAAGTTCCTTATGGAGCCTCATTGCAAGAGGTATTGGATCACCCATCTCTCAATGAGTCCAAAATCAAATATTTTCTGAGATTTAAAGGAGTCTTCATCGAGAATAGTAAACCAAATGATACTTATCCAATTTTATTGTCGACGCTCATTTCTCCCAATGAATTTGAGTATATAAAAGAACACATAAGAACTAAAGAAGCAAACCAAAAGATACAGTCTCGTACTATCGAATGGCATGATAGAAGAGATTTGATAGAAATCGTTCCGGATAGCATTGACTTAAAAAAAATGGTTGAAGAGTCTGGTGCTCGTTATAAAGTCATCAAACAAACCAACTTTGCTACTGTCGATGGAGATCGCAATAAAGTTAAAATGACATTTAAATGTGAAACAAACAACTACAACTCGGGATGGTATAGAACGAAAAATGAATATGACGGAGAAATATTAGTTGAAAAAACTGGAGAAGGCGATGAAGCTTATCTTCGAATGATTTATACATCTCCGGAAACTATGAATATTGCAGATATTGGCGTCAAATATTTAGCAAAAGAATTCAAAGATAAAAAATACACTAAACCAGATAAGGATATAGAAAGAATCTTGTATGGTAATTTCACTAATGAAGAGAGAGTTTCTTTCTTTATGAGTCTTACAGGAGCAAATGACGTATTTACATTTCAACGATTTACCAATGTCGATATTGCTCCTGATAAAACAAAAGACCTCCCTGCAGAAGTTCATAAATTAATGACTGGAAATGTTAACAGTCTTAATATAGATGGCGAAAATCTTCATGAGAACTTTCTACTTAGGGAAAGAGAAAATCATCAATTTGTTGAATTGGCTGATATTGAGGCACGATATGATTTCTCATATCACGTAGCAGAAGGAAGTTGTATTGTAAGATTCGGATTTAGTAAATACTTAAAAAAACGTCTACACAACATAGAGTTCTCCATAGACATATCGTCAATAAGCCTTAAAGATGAATATCAACATCTTAACAAGGAGAAAATAAGATCTTATCTTCTACAAGAGTTTGAGAAGTTTAAAACGGAAAAGTATAACCAGATAAAGAAACAAAGGGAATAAATATGTCCGCATTCGATTTTACCGAAATAGAATTTCATAAAATAATTACTCACCATATAGGAAATAAATTGAGAGATGAAGGATACCTTTTATCCTCTGATATATCAGCCATTGATGGGGCAACTACAGAAATATTATTAAAATATTTCATTCTACCATTAAAACAGGAAGAATTATTTACATTTACCCATCCTGTAAACATTGAAATGAATGAAATATATGCATTAGCATCGGATTTATTTGCTCGGCATGAGCTAGCATTTATTGAAACATCACAAAGTATTGCAAAGTTGTTATATGAAAATTCTCAACATCCCAAGATTAAAGAGGGCGAATTTAATGTTGTGTATTTCAGGAACGTGTGTTATAATGGCACCTACACTGATGCAATAGGATTGTTTAAATCCGAGACTTCTGTTCCTTTTTTGAAGATGAACGGAAAAGATAGCCATTATTTTATAAACCATGATTATGGTTTTGATGTGAAAGGAATTGACAAAGGATGCCTAATTCTTAATGCAAACCAGGATAATGGTTATATAGTATTAATTCTAGATAATGCTAATAAGTTTGGAGAAACACGCTATTGGAAAGATGCTTTTTTAAATGTAAAGCCATTGAGCGATGACTATTTTCAAACAAATGAATTTTTAACTATTACTAAGCAATTTGTTTCTAAAGAGTTATTAAAGGATGAGTACAACATAGACAAAGCTGATCAAATTGATTTGTTGAACAGGTCGGTAGATTATTTCAAATCTCATGATACTTTTGATCGGCTTGATTTTGAGAATACAATTTTTCAAAACGACGAAGTTATTGAATCTTTCAGGCGATTTGATGATGTGTATCGTGAAAATAAGCAGATTGAATTAAATAATCAATTCGATATTTCAGCTAAAGCCGTGAAGAAACAGGCACGTGCTTTTAAAAGTGTTCTAAAACTGGATAAGAATTTTCATATATACATTCACGGCGATAGAAATATGATAGAACAAGGAATTGATAATGATGGTCGTAAGTTTTATAAAATATATTATCAAGAAGAAAACTAAGGAAATCATAATTTCTTCTCCACTTCATCTAACCTTACTTCATCAATCGACACTATCCTTAAGGGCGTTTAATTATAGGATAGAAAATGGAGGTCATAACAATTGAATCAAGAGCTTTTAAGCAACTAATGGATAAACTGGAGGCGTTGTCGGAATACGTTTATTCGATGGAGCCCTCTGTCGAGAACGAAGATGAAAATTGGGTAGGGAGTCAGGATATCTGCCGGTTTCTGAAGATCAGCGAACGAACACTGCAACGACTGCGAGCAAACGGTAAGATTACTTACTCCTGCATGGGTGGGAAGTATTATTACCAGATTGGTCAGATTAGAAAATTGCTCCGGGCACACATCATAAAGAGTAACGACGAATGTTTACAGGATTTGATAGCACATCACAAAAAATAAAACTATATTTGCATTAGTAAACCGAAGAAAAGCAGTTTCCGAGAGGGTAAAATCCTATCAGGAAATGGTTTGCAAAAATGTCCCCGCCGGTGTCCCATTTTGGAAAAACAACCCGGCGAATCAAAGGGAAGTCATTGATGAGCAAAACATAAGGAAGACGTAGGTCAGACTCTCGTTTTCCGCTCTTAAAGCCTTGATAAAGAGGCTGCAAAAGACAGAAAAATCCTTATGTATCAATGATATGTAAGGATTTTTTATTTGGGGGGCCGCTGAGAGAAAAAGCAATGGAAAGCAGCTTCGCGTGACCTTGTTCGCGACCTCTCGGCCGTGAGCGGAAAAAGGTCACGATTTGAGGGTTATTTCGCTGTATTGCTGCATCTTAACCAGTAACATTTCTGTGCTGCAAACGTATAACTATTAAAGCCGAGCAGTCATGGAAAGAAAGACTTTCAGCGTGGTTTTCTTCTGCAAGAAAACCAAGGTAACACCAAGGGCGTCGCCCCGATCTACGTCCGGATCACCGCCAACGGACAGTCCACCGAGATTTATACCCAATGTCAGGTAGAGCCGAAAAAATGGAATCAACGGCTGGAACGCATCCCGTTCCGCGACAAGGTATCGATGCGGATCAACCAGATCGTTGCCAGCTATCGAGCCAATATCCTCGCGGCATACGATCAGCTTATCTGAGAAAACAAAGAGCCGACCTGCTTTGCCATGAAGGAACGGCTGTTTCGTCCCGGTGCGGATTCCCGCCCCTTTCTTACCAAGCTCGCCAAATATTGCGACAAGCGGCAGAAGGAAGTCGGCGTCCGCATTACCCAACTGACCGCAAACAAATACCACCGCCTGCTCAGGTACTTGCGGGAGTATACACGGGTACAGTACGAGAAGGACGACTTACCGCTATCGCTCGTGGATTATGAATATATCGACGGTTTCAATACCTTCCTGCAAACGGCGCATAACTGCAATAACAATGGTGCAGTGAACCTGCTTTGCTGTCTGAAAAACTTTAATCCTCTACGCCATCCGCAACGAATGGATCGAAAAGAATCCGTTCCGGCATTACAAAATGAAGATCGATAAAACCAACGTAAAAACGCCTTTGACTAAATCGGAGCTCGATCTGTTGATCCGTAGACAAATGCCCAACGATCGGCTCGACCGCATCCGTGACGTGTTTGTCTTTTGCTGCCTGGCAGGATTGGCCTTCACCGATACCGATCATTTGCGCCGCGAGCATCTCTCGACCGACGAACAGGGTACGCAGTGGATACACAAGCCCCGCGAGAAAACAGCCGTAATGAGTCGGATTCCGTTATTACCGTATCCGATCAAGCTGCTTGACAAGTATGCGAACGATCCGGAGCTTCAGGTCAAAGGCAAACTATTGCCCGTGCCGAGCAACCAGAAGATGAACAGTTACATCAAAGAAATCGCCGCAATCTGTAACATCGGTAAAAACCTGACGACACATGTGGCTCGGCATAGTTGGGCTACAGCAGCACAAAAGCATAATATTCCCATTTCCGTCATTAGTGCCGGAATGGGCCACGCTTCCGAGCGAACGACTCAAATCTATATGGCTGCGTTGGAAAATTCAGAAAATCGACACTGCTAATCAAAGAATTACAACCATTCTGACTAAATGTGTCTCTACACAAGAGACCATACAAATGTATATTAATAAATGTTAACAGCCAAATTTCCGGATAAATTTTAAAGTTAAAAACTCCTTTTGCATCGATGTAACATACTAATAAATAGAAATATAATTGCGTATTACCCGATTGTTTACGTCAGAGTATAATTATCCATCATTCAGTTTCTGCATTCCTTGAAATATCTGAGTTTTCGTTTTCAAATAATGACATGGCCAAACACATCATAAAATATATGCGTTCATTATCAATCATTTAACAGCTTGTATGGTCTCTTGTGTAGAGACGACCATCATAATTGTCTGATTAGGTTGTGCGTATAAAAATTGTTCGCATAAAATAATTCGGACTTGTATGGAACAGGACGGAAATAAAGGAAGGAATTGAAATTTTCAGGTTTATCTCCTTTATTACAAGTAATGCATTATTATCCAATGCTTTATATAATAGCAGTGGTATGGCATAGAAATGTCTATAACTGAAAAAAACAATCGTTTTTCGGGAAGCAGATATGGATCTCCGGAAAAAAATGTTAGGGACTATCCTCCCATCTTAGCTGAACAATCCGAAAGCAAGAGAAACAGCCAAGCTGTAAGGTGGTACGTGCTGACGCTTCCTTCCTGTCACCGGGGACCGGCCGTCGGTCTGCAAAGGGAGTTGGACCGCCGCATCCGTTGCGGAGAACCGGAGTTCGAGTTCTTCGCTCCCTCGTACGTGGAAGTAAAGAACGAGGACGGACATTTCGTCAATACCCGCCGTCCGTTGCTTTACAACTACGTTTTTGTCCGCTCGTCGGAAAGCGAGATATATCGGATGAAGCAGGAATTGCCTCAATACAACTTCCTGCCGCGAGTGCGGGAAGGGCTACGCGGATACTATCCTTACCTGTCCGACGAGGCGATGCGCAACCTGCAATGGGTTGCACGTTCCTACTGCGACGAGCTTCCTGTCTATATGCCCGAAACGGAGAGGCTCGCCAAAGGCGATCGCATCCGTATTATCGCGGGGAGATTCAAGGGTGCTGAGGCACGCGTAGCGATCCGACCCGGCGGAGGACGGAAAGATGTCGTCGTATGCGTAGAGAACTGGATGTGGGTTCCGTTGCTGCATGTCCGTCCGGGAGAGTACGAAATCATCGCTCTGCATGAAAGCGGGAAACACGTATATACCCGGCTGGATAACGACCAATTGCTGGAAGACCTACACGAGGCTTTGGGGCGTCGCTGTACTCCGAACAGTGTAACGGACGCAGATCGTACGTTGGCTTCCGAAACGATCAGGCAGTATGGCAAATTGGAAATGAATAGCGACGTATTGCGCTGCAAACTCTATTCCATACTGCTTTCGGCTTACACAATACTCGAAGCTACGGACGAGTGCGAAAACCTGATCGGAATGATCCTCAAAATACTCCCTTTGGTCAAAGCGGAACAGGCACGTGCAGGATTGCTCGTCACACTTTACGGATGCACGGACAGCAGTCTTGATTACGAACGGGCCCACGAGATCGTCGACCGATGGAAAAAGGAAGAATCTCCCAAGAAGAGCAAGTTGCGCCTGATCCGGTGGCTGGACGATTACGACAGCTGGCTGGGACACTGAATGCTACGCTCTTATACACTTAATTTTCCGAGTCCCTGCTTCAGGTATAGTTCTCGGACTTGTATAGAAAACAGATACGGAATAAACCGGTAGCCGGACTCGATCGAAACATCACTTTAAGTCTGGGAAGCCAGTATGCGACAACCTATGGAAAACGCAGAAATCATGGCAGGAAGACCGCAACGAAATACCGAAGCCGAACCATCGGGAGTACGTCTGATGGCCTTCCTGGCAGCTCACCGAACGGAAGTGCTCGCTCGGGAACAAAGTAACGAGCGATTCATCCACTTGTATGGCACAGGCGGGTACTGGGCGGCTTTCGAACGATCCGCCTACCAGCTATGCCGGTTGTTTCCCCGAAACGAAACCGCGATTTTCCATTTCGCGACTTATCCTTTCCCCGTCGTCATGGCATCTATTGCGGACGGCGAGCTGCGGGCCTACTCTCGGAGACATATACTGCGGACCGTTGATCCGGATCATAAAGTGCTGACGGTTCCGGTACTCGCGCCCGAGGCGTACAAACGATGGCGTGGCGAAAAAATAGAAGAATTCGCGTAACGAGATACTTTGCTCATTTCACGAACGGCATTGCTCGTCCACGAGATATCGCGGAAAATCGGTTGTTCGGAGAGCGAATGATTTGCCCGTTCCGTCATAGCCTGGGGATGATAATTGGTCGGCTTGTGCTGTAAAATTTAAGTAGAGCCTTATGACAAAGTATGCGGGCGTACACATGCCACATTCAATCTACCAAACACAATAAACACGAACCTCAAATCTGTAACAAGAATTGATTCGCCATAAAAAGCACGCGCTCTAAGAAATGAGAATGCCGAATCGTTGCATTGCGGAAACAAAAACTATGTATCGCCTCCCGAACGATGCTTGCTGGCCGGCAATCCGACTTCTCTAAGCAAGATCTATATTATAGATCGCAACAACGGTCGAATCGATTATTTATTCTACTTATGAGCCACAACATCCTGATTACCGGCGGTGCCGGCTTCATCGGAAGCCACGTGGTCCGCCTGTTCGTAAACAAATACTCCGGCTACCGCATCGTCAACCTCGACAAACTGACCTATGCGGGCAATCTGGCCAACCTCTCGGACATCGAGCGTGCGCCGAACTACACGTTCGTCAAAGCGGACATCTGCGATTACGAAAAGATGCGGGAGGTATTCCGCAACTACGACATCGACGGAGTGATCCACCTCGCCGCCGAAAGCCATGTGGACCGGTCGATCAAAGACCCGTTCACGTTCGCCGGGACCAACGTGATGGGAACGCTTTCGCTGCTTCAGGCGGCCAAAGAGTACTGGAACGGAAACTACGAGGGGAAACGGTTCTACCACATATCCACCGACGAGGTGTACGGGGCCCTGGAACTCACGAAACCCGACAGAGACCCCAACGGCAACGAATGCGGGGGAGTACCCTACGGGGACGGCTTCTTCACCGAAACGACCAAATACGCCCCGCACAGCCCCTACTCGGCCAGCAAGGCTTCCTCGGACCATTTCGTGAGGGCTTACCACGACACCTACGGGATGCCCACGATCGTCACCAACTGCTCGAACAATTACGGACCCAACCAGTTTCCAGAGAAACTGATCCCGTTGTTCATAAACAACATCCGGCACAACAGGCTCCTGCCCGTGTACGGCAGGGGAGAGAACGTACGCGACTGGCTGTATGTCGAGGACCACGCCCGGGCGATCGACCTGATCTTCCACGAAGGGAAGACCGCCGAAACGTACAACATCGGAGGCTTCAACGAATGGAAGAACATCGATCTGATCCGTGTAATCATCAAGACCGTCGACCGCCTTCTGGGCAGGCCGGAAGGTACCGGCGAAGCACTTATTACCTACGTCACAGACAGAGCCGGACACGACCTGCGTTACGCGATCGACTCCTCGAAACTCAAATGCGAACTGGGCTGGGAACCTTCGCTGCAATTCGAGGAAGGCATCGAAAAAACCGTCCGCTGGTACCTCGATAACCAAAAGTGGATCGACAACGTTACTTCCGGAGAATACCAGAAATATTACGAAGATATGTACCAAAATAGGTAACCGGGAAAGGGGAAAGGGGAAAGGGGAATGCTGAAAGCCGAGAACAACCGCCGAATAGCAAAAAATACAGGCATACTATATCTCCGGACGATACTCATTCTCGTCATCACGTTGTATACGTCCCGTATCGTGCTGAATACGCTCGGCATCGAAAATTACGGAATATACGATATCATAGGCGGATTCGTCGCATTTTTTTCGGTCGTCAGCGCCACGATGGTTGCCTCAACGCAGCGGTTCTTGACTTTCGAACTCGGAAAAAAGGAGGGTCATTCTCAGGAAGTATTCGGAGCCGCAATGACGATTCATATCGTCCTAGCGCTGATTCTGTTGTTGCTGTTCGAGACCGTCGGTCTGTGGTTTCTGAACGCCAAGTTGAATATCGCCGCGGAAAGAATGCATGCGGCCAACTGGGTCTACCAATGTTCGGTTCTGACTTTTCTGATCAATATCCTGAGTATTCCCTACAACGCGACGATCATCGCCCACGAGAAAATGAACGTCTTCGCCTACATCAATATTCTGGAGGTGACGTTGAAACTGCTTATCGTTTATTTTCTGCTTATCTCGCCGGTCGACCGGCTAATCCTTTATGCGGTGCTCGTACTCTGCGTAGCCGTGTTCGTCCGCTTTATTTACGGCGCTTACTGCTTGAGACATTTCCCGGAAACCCGATACATGCTGATTCGAGAAAAATCCTACTATAAAAAGATTTCCCAATTTGCCGGGCTGAACTTTTTGGGAGCCAGCTCGTATATCTTGGCAGGACAAGGTATCAATCTCCTGCTTAATCTGTTTTTCGGCGTGACGGTCAATGCAGCACGGGGAATCGCCTTGCAGGTCGAAGGAGCCATCATGAAGTTCGTCAACGACTTTACGACAGCCCTGAACCCGCAGATTACGAAATCTTATGCCTGCGAAGACAAGGATTACATGATGGAATTAGTCTGCCGGGGATCGAAATATTCATTCCTGCTCTTCCTATTTCTAGCGCTTCCCGTGATGGTCGAAACTCCGCTGGTACTGTCCATTTGGTTGAAAGAAGTACCGGAGTATACGGTGATTTTCGTCCGATTCTCGTTAAGTATCGCGATGCTCAATACGCTCTCCGCCCCTTTGACGACTTGTGTTTTGGCCACGGGCAACATCAAGGCAATGTCGCTCTGGATCGGGACGGTGCGATTGTGCGTGCTGCCGTTGGCCTACTTGTTTCTGCGATGGGGCTATCCTCCGTTTATCGTATATGCGGTCGTTCTACTGACGGATATGTTGCTGTTGTTCGTTCGTATCGGCATCGTGACGAAAGTGGTCCGGTACAGCGCCGGTTTTTTTATGAAAACCGTCATATTGAGGCTCATTCCGGTATTACTTCTTTCGGGGCTGTCGGCCGTTCTGCTGTCCCGTTTCATTGCGGCCGATAGTTTCGTCGGGCTGGTAGCTTTTACTGCAACTTGCTTATGCGTGACCGCAGGAGTGGTCGCATACGCCGGATTGAACGATACAGAAAGAATGTACGTCGTTACGATGGTCCGTTCGAAATGGGGTAAACCGAAACGTTGAATACTTAACACCCTAATAAACAATGATAAAAGAGGCCATTGTACGGGCCCTGCGATGGATAGTGAAAGGAACCCCGAACGTTCGAATTACGGCGAACATCGTCGAAACAGCTCCGCAGAACAGGCTCGCAGGCAAAAAAGTGATCGTTACCGGAGGCGGACGAGGCTTAGGTTTTTACATCGCACGGAAGTGTCGGCAAGAAGGAGCGTCCGTCTTGATCGCCGGACGGGACGAGCGAGTGCTGCAAGAAGCGTCGCAACGGCTCTGCGACTGTCCTTATCTCGTATTCGATGTCCGGCGAACGGCAGGTATCGCCGTTTTCCTGTCCGAAGCCGACAGACTGCTGGGAGGCCGAGTTGATTGTTTGGTAAACAATACGGGTATATCTCTGCATGAAAAATCGTTCGCCGATGTGACTGAGGAGGGGTTCGATCGCCAATTCGACACGAACCTCAAAGGCCCCTATTTCCTGACTCAGACTTTCATCGACTACATGAACAGAGAGAAAATCGGACAAGGCAACATCCTATTTATTACTTCGGAAAGAGGTCTCTATTGCGACGACATTCCCTACGGGTTGACCAAGGCGGCGATCAACAGTCTCACGACCGGCCTCGCCCGTCGACTGATCGCTCAGGGGATTCGGGTCAATGCGATCGCACCCGGCGTAACGGCTTCCGACATGACGGGGGTCGATAAGAACGGCAACCTCTATTGGCCCTCTTCCTGTGCCGGACGGGTTTTCCTTCCCGAAGAGGTGGCCGAAGTCGCGGCTTTCCTCCTGTCGGACGTTTCCATGTGCATTTCAGGTGAAATCGTGCCTTGCAACCAAGGGAACCACTACCGATGCGACTGGTAATCAATCGTTCGAAAAAATATAATATAAAATATCATGAATAAGTCGTATACGAACGAGCGGAATGTCCAGATCGTGATCGCGCTCCTCAAGGCGCACGGAATCCGCAAAGTAATCGTGTCTCCCGGCACGACCAATGTCGCTCTGGTAGGAAGCATACAATACGATCCGTGGTTCGAGATTTTTTCGGCGGTGGATGAACGTTCCGCAGCCTATATGGCCTGCGGATTAGCGGCCGAAGCGGGCGAACCCGTCGTACTCAGTTGTACCGGGGCCACGGCTTCGCGCAATTACATGCCGGGGTTGACAGAAGCGTATTATCGGAAATTGCCGGTACTGGCCATCACCTCGATACACGATTTTTCGAACGTGGGACATCTCATGCCGCAGGTCATCGATCGGACGGTCTCCCCGCGCGATGTCGTCGGACTGAAAATCGAATTGCCGTCCGTCAGAGACGACAAGGAAGCGTGGGATTGCGAGATCAAAGTGAACACGGCTCTGCTCGAACTCAAACGCAAGGGCGGCGGTCCCGTGCATATCAATTTGGCGACGGGAGCCAGTTGCAGCTTCTGCGTCAAGAACCTTCCTGCGGTACGGATGATCGAGAGGATCGGATACGGAGACATTCACCCGGAAATGCCCGCCGGTCGAATCGCCGTCTTTGCAGGAAGCCATGCTCGATGGAGTCCCGAACTGACCGAAGCGGTGGATCGTTTTTGCGCATCGCGCGATGCCGTGGTATTTTGCGACCATACGAGCGGCTATCACGGGAAATACAAAGCGTTGTACGCGCTCGTCGCCGGACAGGAACAGTACGATCCGGGATTGGGACAAGTCGACTTGCTCATCCATATCGGGGAAGTGTCGGGCGATTACTTCACGGCGGGCCGGATGAAAGGTTGCCAAGTGTGGCGAGTGAGCGAAGACGGTGAGATTCGCGACACTTTCCGTCGGTTGCGTTACGTGTTCGAAATGTCGGAACGGTCGTTTTTCAAACATTACACCGTCGGCGAAGGTACGTCCGACCGCTTTCTGCGGCAATGCCGGACCGAGTACGACAATTTGTACGCAACGATTCCCGATCTGCCTTTTTCCAATGTATGGATCGCCTCGCGGATGGCCCCTCGCATACCGGAACATGCTGTCGTGCATTTCGGAATCCTCAATACGCTACGTTCGTGGAACATGTTCCGGATGCCGGAATCGGTCGTCTCGAACTCCAATGTCGGCGGTTTCGGGATAGACGGCGGGGTATCGACTCTGGTAGGGGCTTCTTTGGCCGACCCCGACAGACTCTGTTTCTGTTTCATCGGAGACCTCGCGTTTTTCTACGACATGAACGCGATCGGCAACCGGCATGTCGGAAACAACATCCGCATTATGTTGATCAATAATGGGAAAGGCACCGAGTTCAGAAATTATTTCCATCCCGGACAGATGTTGCTCGGCGACGATGCCGACCGGTACGTCGCCGCAGCCGGCCATTACGGCAACCGGTCCCGCGTCTTAGTCAGACATTATGCGGAAGATTTGGGATTTACCTATCTGTGCGCATCGGACAAAAAAGAATTCGAACGAGTATATGAACAGTTCCTGACCCCGGAAAAGACACCTAAACCCCTGTTGTTCGAAGTCTGGACGAACAGCGATGAAGAGAGCGAGGCGCTGCGGATTTTGCGGAACATGAAATCGGACCCGACGGGAAAAACGAAGCATTTAGTGAAACAATACCTTGGTCCTAAAGGGATCAACTTCGTGAAAAACATTCTGAAAAAATAACGATATAATACCGATGAAAATAGGCATCCTGACTTTCCATTGCGCCCATAATTATGGAGCAGTATTACAGGCATACGGACTACAGGAATATCTTAGGTCGCAAGGACACGAAACGTACATAATCGATTATCGTCCCGGTTATCTGACTCGAAACTACAAAGCGTTCAATATTCGCTTCTGGATGGCCTCTATCGTGTTCCGTTGTTCCCATAATTCGTAAAGTTAGAGTTTATTTGTTTCCCTTTT
>OGWT01001903.1_pt1 | contig 15047 bp, 15 predicted proteins | sample 1576101 | NCBI WGS metagenome assembly OGWT01 (sample SAMEA3541481, study PRJEB24748) | human gut metagenome | biome: human gut; feature: human-associated habitat; material: faeces | place: China | collected 2012 | reverse complement strand
ATTTTATACTCCTATTTACTCTTAAAAAACTTGCAAAAACCATAAGAATATGGAATTTAAGGAAATACTCCGGCGCCGGCGCAGCGTCCGCAAATATCTTTCCCGCCCGGTGGAGCGGGAGGTGCTCGATACCGTTCTTCGGGAGGCTCTCGCGGCCCCGTCGTCGCGCAATTCGCATTCGACGCACCTGCGCGTGCTCACCGATCCCGAAACGATCGCCCGCATCGCCCGGATGCGGGATTACGGTTCGGCATTTCTGGAGCATGCCCCTGCGGTCGTACTGGTCGAGGGCGATCGTACGGCGACCGACCTTTGGCGTGAGAACGCGGCGATCACGGCGACGGCCCTGTTGTTCGCGGCCACCGATGCGGGGCTGGCCTCCTGTTGGGTGCATGTGAACGGACGTCCCTGCCTGAAGGATCAGCCCGACGGAGCGCAGGCGGAAGATTATCTGCGGGAGTTCCTTCCCGTCCCGGCGGAGCACGGCATCCTGTGCGCCGTCGCCCTGGGTTACTCCGACTTCGAGCCTGCGGCCCTGCCCCCGTTCGATGCGGGAACGCATATCCACTGGCCGGAAAAGTAGCGGGGTCGAATCGAGTCCGGGGCGGGCGAGTGTCGGGAAGGACCTCGTTCGGTCGTTTTATGTCGTTTGCCGGTGCTTGTATCGGGAACCCGGCGATTCGACTTTCTTGGGTTGAATTTATCTTTTTCGCGGCGAAAATCCGGTTCGTCGAATAAAAAAACCGCAACCTCTCCGTTGCGGTTTTTCTGTTTCGGTACGCCTTGTCATTTCTTGTTGAAGAGATTCATCGTCCGTTCGGGGCCGATCGCGGCGAACGAGAGAATCGCGTCGCCGAAGTATTTGAGTCGTTCGGGCATCGCCTTGCGCTCTTCGTCGTTCCAGTGCCCCAGTACGTAGTCCACCTGGTGTCCGCGCGGGAAGTCGCCGCCGATGCCGAAGCGGATGCGGCTGTACTCCTCCGTGCCGAGCAGTTCGGTGATGTTCTTCAGTCCGTTATGCCCGCCGGCGCTCCCCTTCGTGCGCATCCGGAAGGTTCCGAACGGCAGGGCGATGTCATCGACGACGACCAGCAGATTCTCACGAGGAATCTTCTCCGCGTCGAGCCAGTAGCGGACGGCCTTGCCCGAAAGGTTCATGTAGGTCGAGGGCTTGAGCAGCACCAGCGTATGCCCTTTGCTGCGAAGCGTGGCCACGGCGCCGTAGCGGTCGGTGGTAAAAGAGGTGTTGGATGCTTCGGCTAAAGCATCCAACACGTCGAATCCAATGTTGTGCCGGGTATCGGCATATTCGGCGCCGATGTTTCCCAGACCAACGATCAGGTATTTCATAAGGGTAATCCGTTGAGATTACTTCGCAGCCGCAGCGTCGGCACCGCGCGAAGCACGGGTTACGCGCACGGCGCATACGGCCGTCGTTGCCGGGGTGAGGAATTTCACTCCGTCGAAGTTCAGGTCGCCCACGAAGATCGTCTTGCCTACGCCCAGCGGAGTTACGTCGATAACCAGTTCGTCGGGCAGCTTGTCGAGCTGTGCGCTCACGGTCAGCTTGCGGGCCGAGAGAACGAGCTTACCGCCGATCTTCACGCCTTCCGCATTACCGGTCAGACGTACGGGGATCGAAATGGCTACGGGTTTGCCCGGCTGTACGCGATAAAAGTCCATGTGGAGAATCTCCTCGCGGATGGGGTGGAACTGCACGTCGCGGAGTACGGCTTTTTCGGTTTTGCCGTCGATCTCCAGATCTACGATGTAGGAGTTGGGCGTGTAGATCAGGGGTTTGATCTCCCGGGGATCCACCGAGAACGAAACCGTTTCGCCGCCGCCGTAGAGAACGGCCGGAATCTGACCTTCGCGGCGTACCGCCTTTGCTGCTTTCTTGCCGTAGTTTTCACGCTTGACGGCCTTTACTTGGATTGTTTTCATTGTAATTTGTTTTTTGTATGTGTTACCTTGGGCGCTACTCAGTCCGCCTCTCGACGGGCGGACCCCCTAAACGCTTGCGGGGCCAAAGATAAGCATTTATTCCCGGAAAACAAAAAACGGCACCCTGCTTTGCGGGGATTCCGGATTCTGCGGGCGTCGCCGTCCGTGGCGGCGGAGAACGGCGGGCCGCTGCCGGAGTCGGGTTCGCTATGGCTTCAGGACGAGGCCGCCCGCGATCAGCACCCGGTGCAGGACGTTCTTTTCGGGAGCGTATTCCGGGTAATCGGACGGGTGTGCGTCGAGGTGATCCGAGAGGGCGTGCAACAGCGCCGAGAGCCGGTTCCGCAAGGCCCGGTGCGATGCGGCGAGCTGCTGTTGTCCGGCCGGCTGGCAGGCGGAGGATTTGGTGACGGTCGTGCCGCCCGCTCCGCCGTGCAGATCGAGCGCGGGTTGCATGGCGACGCGCACGGCGCAGGCGGCAGCCGGCGCTGCGAACTCTTCGCGCAGGGTCGGGTACTCTCCTTCGGCGAGTTTCTGCCAGAGTGCCGGGCCGGTCACGGGGAGGAGATAGCGGGCTTCCGCCGCCGCGATATCGACGGTGCCGATCGCTTCGGGCGGCAGGTAGCCGCCGTCGGCGAAAGCGAGGTCGATGACCTCGCGCGGGGTTACGAGGGTGGTCATGGTCAGTCGATGCTTCGGAGGTTATACTTGGTGATTTCGGCCAGGAAATGTTGCTGGCGTTCGTCTTCGGGGTCGTAGTCCAGGCCGTCGGCTTTGCGGGCCTCCCAGACTTTCATATAAAGGGGTTTGGAGCGGGTCGGCGGACGATTGACGATTTCGAGCGACGAGGGGTCGGCGCCGAGGATGCGTCCGATGATTTCGCGGATCGGCTCCAGCAGCTCGGCCTGTTCGCCCAGGATGACCGTGTTGAGGGCGATTTCGTATTCGTGCAGGATGCGTTCGGCGCTGAAGCCCGAGGCGTAGTCCAGTCCGCTCAGGGTCCGGAACCACGAATGGGCGACCACGATGTCCGAAGTGGCCTGTTCGTGCAGCGACCGCCAGTCGCCTTCGTTCTGCGAGGCGATGGGGATGAAGCGCGAGTGGTCCTCTGCAGCCCCTTCGCGCAGTACGAACATCACCTGCCCGGGGTTGCCGGCGAATTTCTCCTCGGCCGTGCGCATGATCCGTTCGGCCTGCGCCTCGTCGTCCATCGTGCTGTCGAGCATCATCACGCCCGAGAGTTGGAACGAGTTGTCGAGCCGCGAGATATTCCAGCGGTCGGTCTTGTAGGCGATGGCCGACACGCCGAACCCGGCGATGTAGGGCGGTACGCCGTAGTGCTCGAACATCGGTTCGTAGTCCTTGTAGTGGACGATCGCGCGGAGCGTGCCGTCGTCCTGCCGTTCGAAAAGCGGGTAGAGGGGCAGCGTGCGGGCGTCCGCAGCCGAGAAACGGGACCAGTCGTGGTGGAGCAGGATGTGCCGTGAGTCTTTGGCTACGCGGCAGCGCGAGGCGTCCTGATGGTAGAGGGCCAGGAACGAGTGCTTTTCGTCGGTGACGACTTCCAGGAAGGCGTTGCCGAAGAGCGACTTGTCGAAGGACAGCTTGCTGCATACCTGCCGCAGGGATTCGCCCGATCCATTGACTTGCGCGACGAAGGCGCCCAGCAGGGGGACTTCCGGATCGAACGTGAAGCCTTTGCCGGAGATGTAGTCGGCCTTGTCGTTGATGATGCGGCGGTGCGTGGTCGAGCGGCGCGACATAAGGGCCAGGGCTGTGGGGAAGAGGTTGTCGTCGCCCCAGCGCCAGAATTTGTCGCTTTCGACCCGTGCGGCGCCGAGCGTGAGGTAGGGGTCGTCGCGGCGGACGGCCTTCATCAGCGCCGTTTTCTTGAGTTTCTGTTTCGTGTTCATGGGTATTGGTTTGAAAAACAGAGGCTGCCGGACGGGTTGCCGGACAGCCTCTGTCGGTTATTGTTCCCGGATGGGCGGTGCCGGGGCCGTATCCTCGCCGGCCAGCGTCAGGACGAGGACGGGACGTGCGGCGAATTTCGTTTGGGATTCGTACCGGATCTCCGTGAGCCGCAGGGGTTGCTCGGCTCCGAATTTTTCCGACCTTCCCGCCAGCAGGAAGACGCCCGATGCGGTTTCGATGCGGGCGACCGTGCCTTCGGTCGCGAGCCGTGCGAGCTGTCGTTCGCCGAGGCGGTCCCGGATTTCTTCGGGATCGGCGACCAGCGTGAGCGTATGGCGGAAGCGCGGAGGTCCGTCCGGATTCAGGTTCTCTTCCCGGAACGACGAGGACTGTTCCAGGATCAGCCATTGATCGGCCGATGCCCCCGCTCGCAGCGTCAGCCCTGTGCAGCAGCCGTCGCCGTAGGTGGCCGATACGATGTCGGAGGCCGGGATCAGCCAGACGGCTTCGATGCCTCCCGCAGGCTTTAGGGGCCGGGCGTAGGGAGTGGTTCCGGACATGGTCAGATGCGCGATGCGAATGCGACCAGTCCTTCGTCGAGCACGTCGCAGCCGGCCATGAAGACGGCGCGCTGGCGGTTCTCCATTTCGTCGGGGTTGTACCACATGCGGATTTCGTTGCCGGGGAAGTCGGCCGTATTGACGGCCAGCACCAGGTTGCGGCGGTCGGTCAGGATGCAGAACGACTTGGGTACGGGCGACGAAGAACTCAGTTTGGCCAGGTAGGACGAGATGCGCAGATCCACGACGGGAATGCCGTGATACAGCAGGTTTTGACGGCCGTTGATATAGTCGGTGTAGGCACCGTCCGTGCTCATGCTGTCGAGGTGCTTCTCGTAGGCGCTGTAAACGTCCGACGAAACGAAGAAGGCCAGTTGCCCCTCGGCTTTAAGGTCTTTCAGGCGTTCGTCCGCATTTTTCCAGAGATCGTCGAACATGGCGACCGAGTTGGCCGGTGTGTTCATGGCGTCCGTTTCGTAATTGTAGGTATAGACCTTGTTGTTGTTCGAGTAGGTGGCGATGGTTTTGAGAAAGCCGTCGAAGGTGTTCGCGCCGCTTTCGGCCGACGTGTCGCCCACCCACATCGTCGAGCGGATGCTTTCGGCGATGGCCTGTTTGAAGAGCGTGGTTTCGGCCTCTTCGAGTTCGGTGCCCGTGAGATCCTCCATATTGACCTCGGGACGGTTGGTAATCAGCTCATAGACCAGCGAGAAGTAGTCTGCGGCCGAGTAGCCCAGTTCGGCTTTCACGCGGTTGAGAGGGATGGTTTTCTGGAGTTTTTTCGAGCCGGCGCCGCCGCTCCAGCCTGCTGCGGTGAATTTTTGCAGGATGTCGGTTTTGGGCTCCCACATCTGCACCGTCGTCGGTACGGGCATGTTGTAAAGGACGCGGACGCCCAGGTCGATGGCCGAAGGACCGCTCAGCATCGGGCGGAAAAAGATCGTTTCGAGGTTTTTGCCGGTGTAGGTTTTGGCATTTTCGAGTGCGCTCATAAGATAATTTGATTTTTGGTGATTGAATGGGTTGTTCGAACGAATGGAATCGGTTCGGGTGTAGCAGTTTTGCGGAGGGTGTCCGAAGGCGGGGCGCCGGATCCTCAGCGGGCGGGTTTTACCGGATCAGTTGCTTTGCATCTTCGGCATAGGCTCGCTGGTTGGCCGAGGGAGTCGTTTCTCCGATCGACGGATCTTCGCGGGGGAGCGTGCGGGTCGGAGCCGCGAATTGCTGGCCTTCGTGCAGGGCGAGTTCCGAAGTGCGGGGGCCGGACCCTTTTTCCGGGTCGCCGAAATGGAGGATGTTGCGGTCGGGGGGAAGGGCGTCTGCCGGACGGACGAGTCCCAGCTTGCCGAGCAGCTTGCGCCATTGTCCGGCCGGCGTCGCCTGTGCCGCAGGCGTTTTTTCCGTAGCGGCGGGTTCGATGATCCGATCGACGAGTCCGGCGGCGAGTGCCTCCTGCGGAGAGAGCCAGCGGCCGGAGCCGTTGTTTTCGGCCATCAGGAGGGTGAACTCCTCCGGAGTGCGGCCAGAACGGGCGGCATAGACCTCCGCCAGGCGTGCGTCGGTTTTGCGGAGCAGGTCGATGCGGGTCGCAAGCTCTTCGGCATTGCCTTCGGCGGTGCAGATCGAATTGTGGATCAGGTAGAGGGCGTGGGCCGATATTTCGCGGCATCCCTCCGATGCGGCCTGTGCGATGACTGTGGCCGCCGAAGCCGTATAGCCGTAGCAGCGGGTGACGATGTGTCCGTCGAGCGACGAGAGGGCCTCGTAGATCAGCAGGGCGTCGTTTACGTCGCCGCCCGTCGAGCGGATATTGACGACGATTTCCGGGGCGTCGATTTCGCGCAGCCGGTCGAGGCTGTCCCGGAATTTTTCGTAGGTGGCTACGCGCGACGAGGGTTGGTCGAACTGCCACTCCTCGGGGACGCCGATCACCCCTTCGATGTCCACGAAGCAGGTGTCGTTGCGGTTGGTGATTTGAATGTCGGATTGCATGGAAAGTTGTTTTTTGCCGGCTCGCTCGCCGGCGTTCGGAATGGGGTTGGCTGTGGGCGGGATCGTTGCGGTTTCGCGGCGTCCCCGCTCCGGCAGGAGGGTTGGGCGGATTTTCGAGGAGTGCATCCCGTGAGAGTGCGGGGAGTCGTACGGCTGCGGTCCGCGCGGATGAAGGACGGTCGAAGGGCTATCCGTTGGGCAGACGGGTGAAGGTGCAGCGGGTCGAGGCGGCCGAGGGGTCGTAACCCTCGATGCGGCGGAGCGTGCAGCGGATCTCTTCGCCGCCGATGCGGAACAGGAACGTCGAGGCGATGCAGGGGGCGAGGCGCTGTATCTGAAAGAGCCGTTCGATGTCGCACGGTTCGAGCCGCAGGTGGAGCGTGAGGTGCTGGCAGAGTTTCTCCTGTTCGGCCTGGGTGTCGTAGAAGCGGTGCAGTCCCTGTTGTCCGTCCCGGTCTTCGAAGCAGAGCGTGAACCCGTTGTCGGGATCGTTACGGTGGAATGCGGCCAGGGGGTAGCTGTCTCCGGTGGAAGGATAGCCCCAGCGCTCGCCGGCGGGCAGGGGCTGCATGCCGCAGTAGCGGACGATGCGGGGCGTGAAACTGTTCCGGTCGGTGGTGTCCGGGGCGTCGCGGTCGCCGACCCGCAGGACGAGGGCCGAAGGTGCATCCGCATAACATTCCGTTTCGCTGACCGTCGGCGAGAAGAAGGGGTTGGCGAGGTTTCTTTCCCGGTCGATCGCCGCCGCCGAGTCATTGACCAGACGCCACTGGCCGAAGGGCTCTTCCAGGGTCGCGTTCAGCCGGGTCACCGCACCGTCCGCCTCCCGGTACTTGTAGATGCGGACACGTTCCGCATCCTGTGCCGCATCGCCCAGCAGGATCGGCTGCGAGCGGTCGATCCGGGAGCTCCAGTCGAAGGTCTGGCCGAGGCGGTAGAAGTCGTCGGCCGGTTCGACGTAAACCGTGCGGGTTTCCTCGTCGGTGTAAAAGCGCAGATTGAACAGGTGCCGCAGGGCGTCGAGTACGACCCATTTGCGGACGCGGTGCCGGGCGACGTCCTCGAAAGAGATCGGGGTGTTCAGACCGGGTGCGCCGGTGAAGTCGGGGCGCAGGGTGCATTGGCGGCTCAGGGAGAATTTCATCCCCGGTTCCGCACCGTAGAAATAGATGGTCGAGAAGGTTTTGGGCGAGGTCGGCGTGACAGTTACCGGGTTGGTACGGACGGTCATTTCCACTTCGGTCTGTCCGGTTTCTCCGATGTAGCCGTCGTAGAGTGCCCAATCTCCGGTGTAGGTCGTGTAGGTCGTGCTTCCGGCGGCTTTGCAGAGCAGTACCGGGGCCGTGACGGTCGAGCCGGAAGGGGTCGTGACCAGAGCCGACCGCGAATCGAACTCTCCGATTGCGTGCCCGGCCGTGCCGTTGACGGTGCAGGTGAGGCGGTAGGAGTTTCCTTCGGTGTGGTTGAACACGATGGCACGGTACTGGAAGGCGGGTTTGGTCGAGTTTCTGCGGTCGGCGTAGCGGTTTGCGAGGGCGCCCTGTACCTCGGTGCCGTCGCCCAGGTAGAAGGAGTCGATTCCTTTGAGGCGGTTGCGGTCGAGGATGCGGTGGTCGGTGATGTAGCGGATGTGGTATTCGAAGGCTACCGTCACCGAGGTCATGGGCCTGAAGACGATCTCCCCGTCTTCGACGGTGAAGCAGTGGTTGTTCGAAAAGACATCGGTGAGGGTTTCTCCCAGATCGTTTTGGTCGTTCGGATTGACCGTTTCGACGAAATTGCCTACCGAGTTGATCGACTTGTAGGGGTTGGCGTACACACGGCCGTCGCTGTTCGCCGTCGTCGCCGCCGTCGTCGTACGCCGGGCCAGGAAATCCATGTGGTTCCGCAGGGCGTTCGTGTCGCGCGAGGAATAGGCGCCGCTCAGGTAGAGCGAGCGGAAAAATTCGCCGTTCAGAAAATCGCTTTCAAGGGTGTAGCCCGCTTCGGAAAAGAGTGTCTGCACGACGGTTGCAGCCGAAATGAACGGGTGGTAGTCGTCCACGGAGAGGAATCGTTCTACGGGAATCAGTTCGACCGACGACAGTTCGGGGGTGTATTCGTCGCGGCATACCGGGAAGAATTTGACCGGGGTGTTGTTGGTCCAGGTCTGGCGGATCATCGTGGGCGTGAGCCGTCCCGAGAAGGAGATGCCGAGGGTGTTGAACATCTCCGCAGCGGCTTGCCGGGCCCATTCGGAGGTGCCGCTGCGGATCTCTATCAGATACCCCTCCGGGTCGGAGTCGTACGCTGCCGAGAGCAGCCGGACGGAGCCTTGCAGCAGTTTGGCCTCTCCGTCGCTCAAAACGGCCGTGTGCTGCGCGGCATTGAAGCGCTGGCCCGTGTAAGGCTCGGCGGCGAATCCGAAAATGCGGTCGTTGGTCCGGGTTGCCGGCAGCCGCAGTCGGAGGGCGTGCCCTTTGTTTCCGCTTCGCACGTCGGCGAGATCCTGGGCATCGTAGTCGAGGGCGATGCGCTGCGACGGGTCGAGGTCGCAGGGAATTTGGTCGATAGTGAGTTTCATAGGCAGCGGGTTTCTTGTCGGGGACGCAGGCTGATTTCGATACAGCCCAGGGAGCCGTGCCGGCCGATCGTCTGCTCCCGGGTCAGGATGTCCACCTCTTCGTATTTGTCGCCGTCGATCTTCCAGACTTGGGGCGATGCGGCGATTTCGGCCAGCGCTTCGATAACGGCGGCGGGTTCGAAGGCCGAGGCGAGGGTCGTCGTCCGTTCGTCGCGGATACTGATATCTTCGTAGCCCGCGTCGTCGGTGAGTACCTGTTCCTTGCGGATTTTCTGGACGACGCTTTTCACCACCGGAAAAGTGTAGTGTTCGATCGAACCTGCACGGCTTCGCCAGGCGATACGGCATCCTTCGTCGCATTTCGGAACGACCGTGTAGCCGATTTCCGCTACGGTCTGTCCGGCGGTGGCGATCCGGACGGTGATCGTGCCGACCGAGGGCAGAAAACTTCGGGTGTTGAGCCGGAAGAGGGTCAGCTCCTCCCCTCCGATCGCATTGTACGTAAGAGCTTCTGCCGTAATGTCGCTCGTGACCGTTACGGTGTGCTGGCCCGGGATGCAGCAGGTGATTTCGTCGCTTTCGCCATAGGCGATGATGCGGTGCGAAGGCATCGTCGTCAGAATCCGGGACGGTTTCACGGAGTCGTGTGCCGCGACGAAGGTCCGGACTTCGGAGTAGGTCGTTCCGACGGCCAGTTGCACCGAAGCGCTCCGGCTTTCCGAATTGCAGAATCCGGTCATGCCGGACGAGGGGACGAAGCGAATGTTTTTCCGGACCATCGGGGCGATGTTCAGGGTGCCGGTCGGGGTGTTGTAAAACCGTTTGGAGCCGATCCTGGAGCCGTCCCTGGTGCTGAGTATTTCCAGAAACAGTTCCGTTTCCGCCGCGTTGGAGAACGTGTAGGCGAGCGGGCCGAATACGGAGGAAAACATCTCCGGCAGAGAGGTGAATGTCATGTGAAAACGGGTTTGGAAGTGGATGATTGTGTGCGGTCCGAGATACCGTGCGGTCGCCGGTGTCGGGGCTGTGGGCGGAGTCGTGCCCTTCGCTTTTTTTCGAAAGATACGGAGGCGGCATCGGAAAGGCCGATGGCTGCTGTGCGGGGTGTCCGGGTGCCTAAAAACAGGTGATGACGTCGGCTTTGGCCGTTTGGGAGATTTCTCCGTGCGGGGTGTAGGCTCCCGATCCGGGTTGGACGGTGAGGTTTTCGACGGCTATGACCTTCGGGTCGGTGCTTAACTGGGTGAAGAGATCGAAGAGTTGCAGTTCCGTTTGGCTCCACACCTCGTTGCGCCGTTCGGACGAGAGCTTTGCCCCGGGGTGCAGCAGCCGCAGTTCGACGCTGTAGGTCGCACGTCCGTGCAGACGGCCTTCGACCTCCTTGAGCCGGATGGGTGGAAGCCAGGCTGCGGGCAGCAGGACGATCTCGCGCGGGGTGCGGTCGTCGGTATCGATGTGGATCGTGTAACCATACACGCCTGCGAGCTCCCGGATCGCACGGGTGAGATAGGTGCGGTTCATGTTGAAAAAGTTTTGATAAAATGTTTATAGATATTGAAAAGTCTGGATAATTTCCTGACAACAGAATTGTTGCGATTGTTGAAAAGGTCGGAAATATCCTGAGGCCGTCTGTTGAAAAGCGGATTTGTCGGGACAAATATAAACAATCCGAATACCCCTTGTCAAGAGATTCGACCCGGAATAATTTCGATCTGCGGCAAATAAAGTCGGCGGATAATTTGTTCGGACTGGGGTTCAATCTGTTGCGGTGACGGTCGCAGCGGTCTAATTTGGCCTTGAAAATTGGATATTTGAAATATAATAGCTACTTTTGCTCCATAATATCTTCGTGAAGCCGGAGTCTTCCGGCCGAAAAGTGGAAAATATCCGTATCTTCCACGGCGGCGAAGAGCGAAGTTCAACGAAAAATTCAACGATATGGATGATGGTGTCGGTTCCAAGCATAGCGGCAGTGTCGTATCTCAATACGATACCATTCATCTACGGTATCCGTCACGAAGGTAACTTTCGTGCCGATCTGTTGTTGTCCCCTCCTTCCGAGTGTACGAAAAACTACGTCGAAGAGCGTGCCGATCTGGCGCTGCTTCCGGCTGCCGCCGTTCCCTCGCTCAAATCGACGGAGGTGATTACCGAGTATTGCATCGGAGCCGTCGGCCCCGTGCGAACCGTCGTGCTGTTGAGCGACGGCCCGGTTTCCGAGGTTCGGCGCGTCTTTCTCGATCCCCACTCCCAGACCTCCGTGCAACTGGTCGGTTATCTGGCCGCCCATCGTTGGAAAATCGCTCCCGAATGGTACTCTCTGGATGACTACGAACAGCTTCGTCATGCGCAGGAGGGGGACGCTTTCCTGTTGATCGGGGACAAGGTGTTCGATCACGAGGAGAAGTTCCGCTATAAATACGATTTGGCTGCCGAATGGCAGGCCGCGACCAAACTGCCCTTTGCCTTTGCCGTCTGGGTGGCTCGCAAGGGAACGCCCTACGAAGTCATCGAATCGCTGCAGCATGCCCTCACGTTCGGTTTGGAACATACCTACGAAGCGATCCTCGAAGCGGGATTCGACAAAAAGCCGTACGATGCCTATGAATATTTGACGCGTAATATCGACTATATCTTCGATAATCAGAAGCGCCGGGCCCTTCAGAAGTTCTGGGATTCGGGACTCAAGGTGTCGCCCCGTGTAAATCCCGGCTGAAGGGAGTAGGCAGGGCTCATGCCGCCGGGCGGCCCCCTGTCTTGACCAGTTCACGCAGAAAGCAACCCGGGGAACCGGATTAATACAGGGTGCTTTATGATTACGATTTACCTCAAGCAATACAACAAGATCATCCGAAACGCCGATACCGGGCTCTTCGAGGAGTTGGGTTACGACGATATCTTGTGGATCGATATGCTGCAACCCACGATCAAGGAGCAGAAAGCGGTCGAGAATTTCATGGAGATCAACCTTCAGACCAAGCAGCAGGTCGAAGAGATCGAATCGACCTCGAAATATTCCGAAACCGAGAATGCGATCATTTCGAACGCCAACTTTTTCGTGCCGACGGGCGAGAGTTTCGTCATCGAACCCGTGTCGTTCATCATTTCGAACGAAGGTGTGCTGGTTTCGGTGCGCCAGGCCGAGTCGCGGACGTTTCAGGAGACGGAGAAGCGGCTCCAGATCAACTACCGCAACTATCCAACGGGCTATCATATTTTCATCACGTTGCTCGAAGTGCGGATCGACTACGATGCTGACATGGTCGAGCTGATCGCCCGTCAGGTGTCGTCGTTGAGCCGCAATATCAATGGCGAGGATTCGATCGACAAGGAGGTGCTTCGTCGCATCAATACCTTGCAGGAGAGTACGATGTTGCTGCGGGAGAACATCTTCGACCGCCAGCGCGTGCTGTCGGGCATTCTGCGCAGCGAACGGTTCCCGAACGATATCTACCCGCGTTTGCAGTTGATGATCAAGGACGTAAATTCGCTCATCAACCATGCCGATTTCAGTTTCCAGCGTCTGGACTATATCCAGGATGCGGCACTGGGTCTTATCAATATCGAGCAGAACGAGATCGTGAAGATCTTCTCGGTGGCAGCCGTGATCTTTATGCCCGCCACGCTGATTGCAAGTATTTACGGTATGAACTTTTCGATCCCGGAATTGACCTGGAAGTACGGCTACCTGTTTGCCATCGCATTGATGATTCTCTGCTCGGGTTTGACCATTTGGTTCTTCCGTTTCAAAAAGTGGTTATAAAGACAGTCCGCTTCGACTTCGGCTTCGTTTTCGTCGATCGGGGTGTTTTTTACCTTTTCAGAAAGTCGTTCCCGAAACCGGGGAGAAATAAAGTACGGATACGACAAGACAAATAGCCGATCCACTGCGGATCGGCTATTTTACAATTACCCGAATTTGTGCTGCCGGCTATTGCAACGCAGGATCGACCTCCGGCGTGCAGGTTATCGAGGCGGTCTTGACCGTGCCATCCGAAGTGGTGAACTCCACCGTAAAAGTATGCACTTCGCCCGGATTGTCGGGAACCGACGTAAAATAAAGTATAAACGAGTAAATCGACAAGGAGGAAAGAGTGTATTCGACCACCCGCAGATCGTCGGGTTGCAAAGCCGACAACGGTTTGTTGTATAGAAATAGAATTTCTTTCCCAAGATCGGAATAAGAATGATAATCGTTCTCTATGTATTCGGCATAGCTTACATACCGAACTCCCATTTTATCGTTCAACGGCGATCCTGCCGGGTATTTGGCGCTCCAATCTTTGTCGCTGGTAACTTTTATGCCGGTGAAATTGTCTGCGAATGCGGTCAAATCCGACCATGGAAGCGACTTCAGATTGTTGTATTCCGTATCGTGATTGCGCTCTGCGATTCGAAGAAAATCGTCGGTATGCTGCGCCCCCTCCTGTTCCGGTGTCTGATAGTACACCGGATCCTCCAGAAGTACCTGAAATCCGGACATGGAATAGAGCGTCGATGGTTTTTCAGCCAGCATGCCGTATAAAACATAGCTCCCGTCCACATAATTTTGAACGAGATATTTCGAATAGCCGGATCCATTTCCAATCCACTCCTCCGGTTCGTTGCAACCAACCAGACTACTCAAAAAAATATAAATCAATAACTTTTTCATTTGCTCAAATTATAAGTGACGGCCGAAAAATCATGATCGTAATCTCTGTCTTCTATTGACTGCGGGCTGACAGGTCCCCTGTCTGTATAGAACGCATTGAATGTATAGTATCCGTCTTTTTGTCCTCCCCAGCCGAAATTGGCATGCACAAATTCTTTCGACTCTGTGTGGTATTGAGTAGGCAAAAAAGCATATCTGGTTATCACGCGTCTTTCACGGAGCAACCAACCGTCCAATACCCATGCGTGACTATTAGTACTGCTCTTCCCGGAATAATAAAATGGAAGTTTTTTCACGAAAATCATATCCCGAACTTTGTCGGTAGTTATAGGCGATAAAGCTATATTTGAATAGCCTAATCCTATGTCACCCAAATATTGGAGTAACTTCACTACGTTTTTCGTTGGGGCGGGAGAACCTCCGTCGTCACTGTGGTATTTCACACCAACTGCCTCTCCCATTTTATTGATGAAATAGGCTACAGCCCATGTTTGGGCATTCATGGATTCCCCACTTACAACAGGTTTCACTAACTGGGGATGTGTTACCGCTTCTTCGATATTAAGCCACATGGCTTCATTCAAAAGCTGATCTCCTATTTGATAAAATTTTTTATTATAATTTAAAGCGTTGAAAACTAAAATTTGTGCAACTGCTACCGGGACACATCCGGCAAAACAGTTTTTGCCATTTTCAATTGGGCATAAATAATTATATGGTTTGGTTTGGTTCCATCGGGTTTTGAGGAGAATGCCTGATTGTTCTTTGGTTTCCCAAGGTTCATAGTCAATACCGACAGGTTGTTGTCCTTCCGGTTCGCCATGCTGCGGATCATGTCCTCATTCAGAGAATCCGGCACAGAAACGCCGATGAACACGTCCGCGCCCTTGATGGCGTCGGCAAGCGTGCCCTTCACCTTGTCGGGATTGGTCGCCTTGGCGATGGCGTCCTTATACTTGTTCATGCCCTCGGGGCGGCCTTCCCAAATGGGGCCCTTGGAGTCGCACATGATGACGTTCTTGAGCCCGACGGCCATGAGCAGCTTGATGATCGCCGTTCCGGCAGCGCCCGCGCCGCTGGTCACGACTTTGATGTCCTCAATGTTCTTGCCCACAATCTTGAGGGCGTTGAGGAGGCCCGCAAGCGTCACCACGGCGGTCCCGTGCTGGTCGTCATGAAAGATAGGGCCTTTAAAGACGCCGCGCGCCTTCAGGCTGTCCTCAATCTCAAAGCATTCTGTATTTTTCATTAAGTTTTAACAATGTTTCTCCTACCCCAATACGACTTAAAACCCAACCATCATAATTATTTGTAGGATCTAAAGATGTTGAAATCCAAAACATAGCAGCATTAAGTGTTTTACTTGATTCATTTTTGTTTGAATTAGCTGCTTTTCCATCATTAATACATTACTAACGGG
>OGWT01001891.1_pt1 | contig 15154 bp, 10 predicted proteins | sample 1576101 | NCBI WGS metagenome assembly OGWT01 (sample SAMEA3541481, study PRJEB24748) | human gut metagenome | biome: human gut; feature: human-associated habitat; material: faeces | place: China | collected 2012 | reverse complement strand
TATGGCAGTTCATGCCCTTAACAAGTTCAATCAGCTGCTTTGCACATTCCATTGAATCATTGACACCTTTAACAAGACTGTATTCAAATGAGATTCTTCTGCCTGTACATTCTATGTAATACCTGCATACATCCATTATCTCCTCAATTGAATACTTATTTGCTATAGGCATCATTGTCTTTCTTAGTTCATCATTAGGAGCATGAAGTGAAATAGCAAGTGTAATCTGTAACTTAAGGTCAGCAAATTCCTTTAACTTAGGTACTATTCCACATGATGATACAGTAATATTTCGCTGGCTTATATTAAGCCCCCTCTCATCATTGAGAAGTTCTATAAACTTAATAAGATTATCATAGTTATCCATTGGCTCTCCAGAACCCATAACTACAACATTGCTTACTCGCTCCCCTGTAATCTTCTGTATTCTGTATATCTGGTCAAGCATTTCAGATGGTCTTAAATCCCTGACTTTGCCGTTAAGTGTAGATGCACAGAAACGGCATCCCATACGGCATCCAACCTGTGAAGATATACATACTGAATTACCATGATGATATTTCATGAGTACACTTTCAACATAATTACCATCCGATAATCTGAACAGATATTTTTCTGTTCCGTCAAGCTTTGAATGCTGTACCCTGACAGGCTCTAAGCATACATATTCTGATGTTTCCTTTAACTTCTGTCTTAATGTATTAGAAAGGTTGGTACATTCATCAAAACTGTCTGCCAGCTTTTCATGCATCCACTGATATAGCTGCGAAGCCCTGAACTTCTTTTCGCCAAGTCCAGCCATATATGTTACAAGTTCGTCATAATTAAGTGACTTAATATCTGTCATGTCTATTCTCTCCTAAGTTTTGCAACAAAGAACCCATCTGTTCCGCCATTCTTTCCCGGCAGAATCTGTCTGTATTCTATCTTCTTAAAGCCATATTCTTTACATAACCAGTCAGCATTGGCTTCATTCTCTTCTGAATTAATTGTACATGTACTGTACATCATTATACCACCCTGCTTAACATATGCCTGTACAACAGAAAGTATGCTCTGCTGAAGCTCTTTTAATGAAACAAGCTTGTCCTCTGTTATATTATATCTGATATCAGGCTTTCTTCCCATAACGCCGAGTCCTGAGCATGGAAGGTCTGCTATAACAACATCTGCCTTCTCTCTCATAGATTCATCCATTACGAGTGCATCTTTTACCTGAACTTCTATATTATTAAGTCCTAGCCTTGATATATTTTCTTCAATAAGTCCTGCCTTATAATCTGATACATCCCTTGAATATACTTTACCATCAGTGCCAACACTTATTGCAGCATTAACACTCTTGCCTCCTGGTGCTGCACACACATCAATTACTGTGTCCCCAGCCTTAAATCCAGTCATATATCCTGCTGTCATGGAGCTTATATCCTGTATCTGGTACAGACCATCCCTGAAACTCTTAAGACCGGCTATATAATCATAGTCCTTAATCTCTAAAGCATATGGTATACCTTCAACATCTGCCACAGATACATTTTCCTGTGAAAGAATCCTCTTTATCTCTTCAACCGGTGCCTTTGCTGTATTACATCTTACATAAGTCTTTTTTTCCTGCTTAAAGCCTGCAAGAATTTTCTCAGTCTTATCAATACCTAGCTGACTATGCCACATTTTAACTATCCATAATGGCATTGAGTATTTTACAGAAAGGTACTGTTCAATATCCTTATTCCTGTCAGGATATGTAATATTGTCTTTATTTCTTGCAATGTTTCTTAAGACTCCGTTCACAAAGCCCTTAAGTCCTGTGAATCCACGTTTTGCAGCCAGCTTTACAGCCTCATTGCACACTGCTGAATCCGGAATATTATCCATATATATTATCTGGTATACAGACATTTCACATATATTTCTTATAAGTGGTTTCATCTTTCTTACAGGAGTCTTTGAAAACTGGTCTATTATATAGTCAAGTTCAATTCTGTTCTCAATCGTTCCTAGTGATAATCTGCTTATAAATGCTCTCTTATTCTTATCAAGATACTGGTACTTTGTCAGTGCATTATTAATGAGAAGGTGTGAAAATTCACCCTTCTCATTGATTTCCATAAGTATATCCAGTACAACTGCCCTTAAATTCACCGAATCAGTCACGGCGTCTTCCTCCAAATAAATAAATCAGTCTTAAAAGCTGTAAAATTGCTGTGGCTGCTGCCGCAACATATGTCATGGCCGCTGCTGAAAGCACTTTTCTTGCCTGTCTGTTCTCATCTCCATATAGGAATCCTTCTGATTCAAGAAGCTGTAATGCTCTTGCCGAAGCATTAAACTCAACTGGTAATGTTACAAGCTGGAAAAGTACTGCCAGACTGAACATAAGAATACCAATATCTATAAGTATATTAGTTGAGCCAAATATAAGTCCAAGCACAATAAGTATCCATGATACCTGCGAACCGACGCTGGCTAACGGAAAAAGTGCTGTTCTGAAGCTTAAAGGACCATATCCGTAAGCATGCTGTATGGCATGTCCTGTTTCATGGGCTGCAACTCCGATAGCAGCAACAGATGTTGAATTATACACAGAATCTGACAGGTTAAGTGTCTTATTTCTTGGATTATAATTATCTGTCAGGCTTCCTGATACTCTCTGAATAGATACATCGTATATTCCCTGGCTTCTTAAAAGCTGCTCTGCGACCATTGCACCTGTCATTCCTTTTGAAGATGACACCTTGGAATACTTGTTAAATGTGCTTTTTACCTTTACCTGTGCTATCAGTGCAATAACGCATGATATTATTATCAGAATGTACATTGGATCATAGTAATATCCATATCCATAATAACCATATAAAGCTACCATAATACCTCTTTTCTGAACCATTTAAGATTCTGCTTATTCTCCTAACATTACACCTGCTTCTAACTGGTTGCCTCTTAAGAACGAACCACTGTCCATTCTCTTCTTACCTTCTAACTGAACCTCATTAACAACTAAATACCCCTGTCCACAGGCTATTGTAAATGTGTTCTTTCCTACCGTAACAACCTGTCCCGGCTTAACTTCTTCTGTCTGTACTTCACTGATATTATCTGCAACATCTGCATCCCATATCTTTAACATTTTACCGTCTATATAAGTAAATGCACTAGGCCATGGATTAAGTCCTCTTATAAGTCTTTCAAGTTCAGCTGCACTCTTATTGAAATCCATCTTACCAAATGACTTATGAAGCATCTTAACATAAGTGCTTTCTGAATCATCCTGCTTAACAGGAGTAATAGTTCCAGCTTCAAGTCCTTCAAGTGTCTTAACCAAAAGATGTGCACCGACATCACTTAATCTGTCAAAAAGACTTCCGCCCGTCTCTTTAGCATCAAGCTTCACCTTTTCAACCATCAGGATATCTCCTGTATCAAGACCTTCATCCATCTTCATGGTTGTAACACCTGAATACTCACAGCCATCAATAACTGCCCACTGGATTGGCGATGCACCTCTGTACTTAGGAAGAAGTGATGCATGAACATTGATACAGCCGTATCTTGGCATGTTAATAATACTTGCCGGCAGTAACTGTCCAAATGCAACGACAACAATTACATCTGCATTATATGTTCTTAATTCTTCTACAAATGCTTCATCTCTTGCTCTCTCCGGCTGTAACACTGTGATTCCATGCGCCACAGCTTCCTCCTTAACTGGAGAGAAAACAAGTGATTTGCTTCTTCCTCTTGGCTTATCAGGCTGTGTAACAACTGCTGCCACATCATGTCCTGCTTCGATTATTGCTTTAAGTGTCCATACAGCAAAATCGGGTGTACCCATAAATACTACTCGCATTCTGTTCCCCTTTTCATTAATTATTCTTCTTCAATGTCATCTGTAGAGAGAAGTTCTCCTTCTACTTTATCAACATACATTATACCATCAAGATGGTCAATCTCATGAAGAAGGCATCTTGCAAGAAGCTCCTCTCCTTCTACTATAATCTCTTCCATATTCTCATTAAGAGCCTTAACCTTGGCATAATTAGGTCTTGTAACCTCACCTGTCTTTCCAGGTACACTCAGGCATCCTTCAAGCCCTGTCTGACTTCCGCTTGTCTCTAATACAACAGGATTGATAAGAACAATAGGATCATCTCCACAGTCAATAACAACAAGTCTCTTTCTGATTCCAACCTGAGGTGCTGCAAGACCTACACCGTTAGCCTCATACATTGTATCAAACATATCATCAATAAGCTCTTCAATTCTTGGTGTCATCTCTGTAATCTCTTTTGCCTTGGCTCTTAGTATATCATCTCCAAGTGTTCTAATATTTCTTATTGCCATATATTCCTCCTCGCAATCATCCATTAATATCGTATTGTACATTAATATTCTTAAAAGCCTGATTTCCAACAATATTAACATCAAGCTTTTCATGTATACTGTTAAGAACTTCCCTGTCTTTATGTTTTACATAGATTATCTTACTATACACATCTTTAATCCTATATATAGGTGCATCTGCCGGACCTATACACATAAGTCCTTTATACTTACAGTTGTTATCCACAAATGCTTTAACCCACGCTGCACTCTTTGTCAATAACATCTCATCTGGTGAAGATAACATAATCTTCATAAGATTATCCGCCGGCGGATATCCACACAGCTTTCTGTAAGCAATTTCCTGCTCATAGAAAGCATTATAATCCTGATTAGCCGCACTAACAATACTAAAATGCTCCGGCGTATAAGTCTGTATAACTACATTGCCGCTTTTTTCTGCTCTTCCTGCCCTTCCAGCCGCCTGTGTAAGAAGCTGGAAAGTTCTCTCAGAAGCCCTGTAATCACTGGAATAAAGTGACATGTCTGCCGCAAGCACTCCCATAAGCGTTACATTTGGAAAATCATGTCCTTTAACAATCATCTGAGTTCCAATAAGAATATCCGCATTACCATTGGCGAATTCCGACAGAATCTTTTCATGTCCATCCTTGCCTCTTGTAGTGTCCATATCCATTCTTAGCACTCTCGCCTGTGGAAATGTTTTCTTAACCTGCGCTTCAACACCTTCTGTTCCTGCCCTGAAGCCCGAAACATATCTTGAACCGCATGAAGGACATACAGTTATCTTAGGTGTTGTATATCCGCAGTAATGACACATCAGCCTTCCATCAGCATGCTCCGTAAGTGAAACATCACAGTGCGGGCATTTCATAACCTTTCCGCATGAACGGCATGATATAAAGCCAGCCACGCCTCTCTTATTAAGGAAAAGCATTATCTGCTCATGCTTTGCAAGTCTGTCACTCATCAGTTCTCTTAACCTGTTGCTGAATATCGTCCTGTTTCCAAGCCTTAATTCTTCTCTCAGATCAACAATATCAACTGCTGGAAGTCCTCCGCTTCCCGCCCTGCTGTCAAGTGTAATAAGCTGTATATGTCCATTCATTGCCGCATAGTAGCTTTCCATTGAAGGAGTCGCAGAACCAAGTATCACTGAAGCGCCTGCTTCCTTTGCAATATGGCATGCAACCTCTCTTGCATGATATCTTGGAACAGTCTCTGACTTATAAGCTCCTTCATGCTCTTCATCTATTACTATAAGGCCTATATTTGAAAATGGTGTGAACAACGCCGAACGCGGTCCAATCATTACACTTATATCACCTCTCTGTGCCCGCAGAAACTGGTCATACCGCTCTCCCTTTGACATACGGGAATTCATAATAGATACCTTATCCCCGAATCTGTGGTAAAACCTCTGCACAGTCTGAAATGTAAGTGCAATCTCCGGTATAAGCACAATTGCCTGTCTTCCATGATTAAGGACATGCTCAATTGTCTCAAGATACACCTCAGTCTTTCCGCTCCCTGTAACACCATGAAGCAGATATGTCTTATAATCACCATTATCATAGTCAGCTATTATTGTATCCACAGCTTTTTTTTGCTGCTTGTTAAGTTCGATATGCTTTCTTTCTCCCAAAACATTCCTTACAGGATTCCTATACATATCTTCTGACCTGACTTCGGCAATCCCCATATCTTCAAACGCCTTGACCGTCTGTGCCGTGATATTAAGCTTGGATTTAATAATGCTTTCATCTATTACAGGTTCCTTAATCAGTGCCTCTAACAGTCTGTATCTTGCTTTTGCATTTTTCTTTGCAAATGCATCAAGATACTTCTGCGCCTGTGCCGTGTCAATAATAAGATTGACCGAGCGTTTTTCCTTCTGTTTAACCTTATCTTTTACAGGAATAACCGTCTTAATTGCCTGATTCATGGTACAGCCATAATTGTGCTTCAGCCACGCCGCAAGCTTTAACATTCTGCTTACTGCAGTGACCTTTCCCTCAGTAATCCCTGTAATATATTTTATCTTTTCAACAGGATATGCAGCCTTGTCTCCCAAACCTACAACATACCCTGTTATCTGCCTGTTTCCTGCTCCAAAAGGAATATCAACTGACATTCCCAGTTCAATTACATCCACCAATTCATCCGGAACTGCATACTGGAATGTCTTATCAAGCTGTTCATGTGAAATGTCTATTATTACATCTGCGTACATTAATTACCCTTCAATTCTTCAAGCACTTCTTTGATAAGCACCCTCTCATCCATAGGATACTTCACACCCTTAATCTCCTGATAATCCTCATGACCTTTACCCGCAAGAACAATAATATCACCTGGTTCGCCATGTTCTATCGCATACTTAATAGCTTCTTTTCTGTCTGTAATATCAACATGCTTTCCAGTAGTCTTAGCAATTCCAGTCTTGATATCTTCTATAATTGCCTCCGGCTCTTCAAATCTTGGATTATCTGATGTGATAATAGTAAGGTCAGCAAGTTTTCCTGAAACCTCGCCCATCTCATATCTTCTTTCCTTGGAGCGGTTACCACCACATCCAAACAGGCATACAAGTCTGTGAGGGTGATATTCCTTAAGAGTTGTAAGTATACTCTCTAAAGCCATTGCATTATGAGCATAATCTATCATTAATGTAAAATCATCTGAAACCTTTACAAGCTCAATTCTTCCCTTAACCTTAACATGCTTAAGAGTTTCCTTAAGTGCCTCTTCGTCAACATCGAAATGCCTTGTAATTGCTATTGCACATAATGAATTGTATACAGAAAACTTACCCGGAAGATTAAGTTCAACCTTCATATTAACAAGTCCTGTACAGTCATATGTAAGACCAATTTTACCCGGTTCATGTAAAAGTTCAATATTTTCAGCCTTAATATCAGCATTATCTCCGATACCATAGCTTTCAACCTTACATATTGCTCCCCTAAGGATATCTTTGGTATGCTTATCATCAGCATTAACAATACCAACCTTGCACTGCTTGAATAACTTTGCCTTACAGTTAAGGTAATCCTCAAATGACTCATGCTCATTAGGTCCGATATGGTCGGGCTCAAGATTAGTAAACACTCCTATATCGAACATAATACCTGCTGTTCTGTCAAGCTTAAGTCCCTGTGAAGACACCTCCATAACAACTGCCTTACAGCCAGCGTCTACCATCTTTGCAAATGACTGGTGAATCTCTATTGATTCAGGTGTTGTATTATGTGCCGGAATCGCTTCATCCCCGATAATAGTCTCAATTGTTCCAATAAGTCCAGTCTTAATGCCGCATGCCTCAAGCACATTTTTAACCATATAAGTGGTTGTTGTTTTTCCCTTAGTTCCTGTTATTCCTATTGTAAACAGCTTCTTATCAGGATTGCCATATATTGCTGCCGACATAAGTGCAAGCGCAAGCCTTGTGTTATCCGTGCTAACAACTGCTGCCTTGCAATCCTTAGCTTCGTACTCGCCATCAAGAACAACAATTACAGATGCCTTATCCTTAATCTGGTCAATATATTTATGTCCATCACTCACAGCACCCTTAATGCATACAAATGCATAACCATCCTGCATTTTTCTTGAATCAGATGTAATTCCTGTCACTTGCGACTCAGTACTGCCGCATACAACACTGTACCTGAAATCTGCAGTTTCATTTTCTGAACATATTTTTAATATCTCTGAAAGCTTCATACATTAGTCTCCTTATTTTATAGTATATATTACTTACATTACTGCTGCTTTAGAAGTGTTTCAAACTCTTCCATTGTCATCTCAACCTTTCTTGGCTTAGTTCCAAGCTCCGGTCCTACTACCTTTGCATCAGCAAGCTGGTCCATAATTCGTCCTGCCCTGTTAAAGCCAATCTTAAAATGTCTCTGCAGACTTCCTATTGAGCCTTTTTCATTCTCAATAACGAATCTTCCTGCATCAGCAAAAAGTGAATCTCTCTCATCATCGCCTTTACTGCTGCCAGGCATGCTCTCCTGACTTACAGTAGCCTGTGCAATACTCTCATCATAAGATACTTCCTCTGCATTCTCCTTAAGGAAAGATACAACATTTTCAACCTCTTCATCAGATACGAATGCGCCCTGAACACGCAGCGGCTTTGGAAGATTAGATGGGAAGTAGAGCATATCTCCCTTTCCAAGCAGCTTCTCAGCACCATTCATATCTATGATAACTCTTGAATCAATTCCCGAAGATACTGCAAATGCTATCTTAGACGGAATATTTGCCTTGATAAGTCCTGTTACTACATTAACAGAAGGTCTCTGCGTTGCTATAACCATATGTATTCCGGCCGCTCTAGCAAGCTGAGCCAGACGGCATATTGCATCTTCGACCTCACCCGGTGCAACCATCATAAGGTCAGCAAGCTCATCTATAATAATGACAATCTGTGGAAGCTTCTCCATTGGAGGGTCTATTCCCTCCTTATTCTTCTTGACAACAACATCATTATATCCCTTTATATTACGAACCTGCATTGCCGCGAACTTCTTATATCTGTCTGTCATCTCATTAACAGCCCAGTTAAGCGCCCCCGCAGCCTTCTTAGGATCAGTTACAACCGGTAATAACAGATGTGGTATTCCATTATATACACTTAGCTCAACAACCTTAGGGTCAACCATTATAAGTCTTACATCCTCCGGCTTTGCCTTATAAAGAATACTCATAATTATTGTGTTGATACATACCGATTTACCTGAACCAGTCGCACCTGCAATAAGCATATGAGGCATCTTAGCAATATCAGCAATAATAGTCTTTCCTGCAATATCCTTACCAACACCGAATGATATTGCTGACTGGCTTTCCTTGAATTCCTTAGACTCAACCAGTTCCCTGAAATATACACTTCCGGCTTCCTTATTAGGAACTTCAATACCTATAGCTGCCTTGCCCGGAATTGGTGCTTCAATTCTTATGTCGGCGGCTGCCAGATTAAGCTTGATATCATCTGATAAAGAAACAATCTTGCTTACCTTGACACCCTGTTCCGGCTGTAACTCATATCTTGTAACTGTAGGTCCGCAGCTTATATCAGTTATAGTAACTTTAACACCGAAAGTAAGCAGTGTCTCCTGTAACCTCTGTGCAGTTACTCTGTATTCAGACTTTCCACCAGACGCTGCACCTGGATTTCTCTTTAATAAGCTTACCGGTGGGAACTTGTATGCTTTCTTAGGTTTATTCACAGGCTTGACCTGTACTTCAGTCTTCTGCTCATCACTTAACTGTTCACTGCCCTGCTGCCCATTATTCTGGTTCACACTATTTTCTCTGTATTCTTCATTAGTCACATCATTTTCATATATATTATCATTATCTGATACATAATCATTATCATATGATGCAGTATTATCCTCTGGCATGTTTCCGGCCACTTCATCATCAACCATATAATCATCTGGCTGTATCTGCTGCATATGAGACTCATAGTCAGCATACACTGGCTCATCAGCCACATTTCCTGCTACACCTGCATTACTATCGCAATCATAAGCAAGCTCAAATGCATCTTCATCAAGCTCATAGATATCCTGTGTATACTGGTCATTACGTTCAGTATCAACATGAATTTCATGTATATCAATATCCTGTGCCAGTTCTTCATCCGTTCCTGTTATAAGAGTATCAGATGTTACTCCACGGACAACATTATTCATACGTGCATTGGCAAGATATTCTTCTCTTGCTTTCTTTTCCGCAAGCTGCTTTTCTTTCTTTTCAATCTTCTTAAGCCTTGCCTTAGCACGCTCTTCTTCCCTTAACCTGCGGTATTCATCATCAGACATGTCATTCTGTCTGCCTGCTGAATGTTCTTTGTATGCTGAATAATCCTCTCTTGCTTCCTGCATAATGCGCTGGCTGCCGTTTCCAACCTTCTTAAGCCCGGATATAAAAGACCTCTCCGTAATTATAACCAGACATATTATTGCAAGTATCATAAGTATTACGAATGCTCCAATTGAACCTATAGGGCTAAGTACCTTGCATAGCAATCCGCCAAAAAATCCGCCCCCGGCTTTATAATCAGCACAATATGTAAATATACTTCCTAATCCATTATCTGCAATATCCGGTTTATTATATAAACACTGAATCATTGCACATAATACAACAAACAATCCATATCCTGCTGCCGTCTTAATTCTCGCGACACGAAGCAGTTCTCTGTTTACCATAAGAAAGATTATGCTTACCGCAAGAATTACAGGAAATATGTATTCCATAACTCCAAATAAGCCAAACATAAGCCATTTAATTCCTCTTCCCAATGTTCCTGCAATATTAAAATTACTTAATACCATTATTATTGCACAGGCAATTGAAAAAAGAATAATACAATCATTCTTCAACTGGTCGGCCTGTGTCTGGACATTTTTCTTAGTCTGTTTCTTTCTCCCCTGAGCAGTCGTCTTTTTCCCTTGAGTATTAGTTTTTCTGCTTTGACTGGTATTCTTTCTACCATTATTGCTGGCTGTTTTTGCCATAAACCTTCACTCCTTCATATATTCATCACGCATCATGATATTATACCATTTATCTAATCTCAAGGCAAATAAATGTGCATTCTCCAAAACACAGAAAAAGCGGAATACACACATAACTGTGCATATCCCGCCTGTCATACATATGTATTTAATTACTCATCAAATATACTTACAATCTCGCCTTCCATAATCTTGTTCATATTCTTTACTGCACAGAAATTACCACACATAGAACATGTATCTTCCTTCTCAGGCTTAGATGAAGCTCTGTAAGCTCTTGCCTTCTCAGGGTCAATCGCAACGTCAAACATTGCTTCCCAGTCAAGAACCTTTCTTGCCTTGTCCATCTTATAATCCCAGTCCATTGCACCCGGTACGCCCTTTGCAATATCAGCCGCATGTGCTGCAATCTTAGAAGCAATAATTCCTTCCTTAACATCATTAAGATCTGGTAATCTTAAATGTTCTGCAGGTGTTACATAGCACAGGAATGAAGCTCCGTAAGTAGCTGCGATAGCTCCACCAATTGCTGCTGTAATGTGATCATATCCTGGAGCTATATCAGTAACAAGAGGTCCTAATACATAGAAAGGTGCTCCCTTGCATATTGTCTGCTGAATCTCCATATTAGCCTTAATCTGGTTAAGAGGCATATGTCCTGGTCCTTCAACCATAACCTGGACATCCTTCTCCCATGCTCTTCTTGTAAGCTCGCCAAGTGTAACAAGTTCTTCAATCTGTGAGATATCTGATGCATCCATAATACATCCCGGTCTGCACGCATCTCCAAGACTCATTGTAACATCATATTCTCGGCATATCTCAAGCACTCTGTCATAATATTCAAAGAATGGATTCTCATTTCCTGTCATCTCCATCCATGCATATATGATAGAACCGCCTCTTGATACAATATTCATAAGTCTCTTATCTGCTCTGAACTTCTTAGCTGTAGCCTTGTTGATACCACAGTGTATAGTCATGAAATCAACGCCGTCTTTAGCATGCATTTCTACAACATCAAGCCACTCCTGTGCAGTGATATCCTTAAGTGCCTTATGATAATATACAACTGCATCATATATAGGAACTGTTCCAATTGTTGCCGGACATTCTGATGTCAGCTTTCTTCTGAACTTCTGTGTATCTCCGAAAGAAGAAAGATCCATGATAGCTTCCGCACCCATCTTTACAGCGTTATTAACCTTGTCAAGCTCCATATCAAGATCCACACAGTCTCTTGAAGTTCCAAGATTAACATTAATCTTAGTTCTTAACTTATTTCCGATACCATTAGGGTCAAGACATTTATGATTCTTATTGGCAGGAATGATAACCTGTCCCTTAGCTATAAGCTGTCTTAAACTCTCGACATCTATATTTTCTTTCTTTGCAACAATTTCCATTTCTTTAGTAACAATGCCTTTTCTTGCAGCATCCATCTGTGTTGCGTATTCCATATGTATTCCTCCATTCTGGGTAATTAACAGGAAAAATCATAAGCCTTGTGGAAATTCGATATTGAAACAATCAAATGAAGAGCTAAAAAGCCCTTTTAAGAATCCCTACGGTGGCATTATCCACATCAGGTTATGGGTCGGAACTTAATCCCTCTCAGCAGCCACTGCTTACACAGCCCTTATGCTCCCCTGCAAATATAATATGTGATAAGTATAACAAATGTGTTGTATTTGTCAATCATTCTTATTCTCATCTTGACTCTGTTCGCAGCTCATACGCACAGACAGCCGCACATAAGTGCGGCTGTCCATTGCTGTTTATTAATCTTCATCATCAGAAGCTGCTTCTGCAAAGCCCTGACGCTTTCTTGCCATCTCATCACTTGCAAGATACTCATCGTATGTTGTTATCTTATCAATAAGCTGTCCGCTTGGAACAATTTCCATAATACGGTTAGCAGTTGTCTGGATGAACTGGTGATCGTGTGATGTAAATAATGTAACACCAGGGAACTTAATAAGTCCATTATTAAGAGCTGTGATTGACTCCATATCAAGGTGGTTAGTAGGATCATCAAATACTAATACATTAGCTCCACATATCATCATCTTAGAGATAAGACATCTTACCTTCTCTCCTCCTGATAACACCTTAACCTTCTTAACACCGTCATCTCCGGCAAAAAGCATTCTTCCGAGGAATCCTCTTACATAAGTAGGATCCGGATCTGGTGAATACTGTGTAAGCCATTCAACGATAGTATCTTCTCTGTTAAACTCTGCAGCACTGTCCTTAGGGAAATAAGCCTGTGAAGTTGTAACACCCCATTTGTAGCTTCCCTCATCAGGTTCCATGTTGCCTGTAATAATATTGAAAAGAGTAGTTGTTGCAAGCTCATTAGAACCAACAAATGCTATCTTATCATCATGGTTTACGATAAATGATACATTATCAAGTACCTTAACACCATCAATAGTCTTAGAAATTCCTTCCACTGTAAGTACTTCATTACCAATCTCTCTTGCTGGTCTGAAATCAATATATGGATACTTTCTGCTTGATGGCTTAATCTCGTCTAATTCAATCTTCTCAAGAGCTCTCTTTCTTGAAGTAGCCTGCTTAGACTTAGAAGCATTGGCAGAGAATCTCTGGATAAAGTCCTGTAATTCCTTAATCTTTTCTTCCTTCTTCTTATTAGCTTCCTTCATCTGCTTGATAATGAGCTGACTTGACTCATACCAGAAATCATAATTACCTGCATAGAGCTGAATCTTCGCATAATCAATATCTGCAATCTGTGTACATACTTTATTAAGGAAGTATCTGTCATGCGATACAACAATAACAGTATTCTCAAAATTAATAAGGAATTCTTCTAACCATGCAATCGCATCAAGATCAAGGTGGTTAGTAGGCTCATCTAAAAGCAGAATATCAGGATTACCAAATAAAGCCTTTGCAAGAAGAACTTTCACCTTCTCACTACCGTTAAGCTCAGCCATTGTCTTATAATGAAGATCTGTTCCAATTCCAAGTCCGTTAAGAAGCTGTGCAGCATCTGATTCAGCCTCCCAGCCATTCATATCTGCAAACTCAGCCTCAAGCTCACTTGCCTTGTTACCATCTTCCTCTGTAAAATCTTCCTTGGCATATATAGCTTCTTTCTCTTTCATAATCTGGTAAAGTCTGTCATTACCCATGATTACTGTATCAAGAACATTATATTCATCATACTTGAAGTGATCCTGCTCTAAGAAAGATAATCTCTGACCCGGTGTGATTGAAACATCACCCTTGCTAGGTTCTATCTGTCCTGTAAGAATTTTTAAAAATGTTGACTTTCCGGCACCATTCGCACCAATAAGTCCATAACAGTTACCTTCTGTGAACTTAATGTTAACATCTTCAAAAAGAGCCTTCTTACCGATTCTAAGTGTTACGTTGTTAGCACTAATCATTAATAATCTCCTCCAAAAAATACGCATAACAGATAATAATCTATTATAAAAATAATCATACAAAGTTGATTATAGAGATTCTGGCACATAAATGCAAGCAAATATTAATAAAAAGCTATCCTGCTGACCTCAGGACCGGTAATCCATCTGTACCTTTCCGGTATAACCGTACCATTCTGAATCATTGCGACTATGTTTATATGTCCCTTTTCTTTAAGGCTCCGTAAGATATCCATATAATAAAGTACATTAATATCTGTCATATAACTTTCTGACATAACAATAAGCACATTCTTATATTCTCCTATAAAAGCCTCTTCCTCCTCTCTTGAAAAACCATTCATATCCTTTCGCATAATACTCCAGAAATCTTCCAGACAGTTACCCATTGACAAGAAATAACGTTCAAATCTGATACATTCTGTATCTTTCTTGCCAAACAAATTAAATACTAACATTGTCCCCCAATCATGATTATTATTCCGACTCGCTTATTATATCAGATTGCCATATTTCTGTGTTATATATGTCGTCTTCTGTCGTTTTTTCGTTATAACCTGTAACTTTTCCGTCACATTTAGATTTACTTTTTACAGTATATAGTTCAGTCCTATATTGCATATATCATGAAGCTGTACAATACATTTGTTCTTATATACTTTCAAGATACATCAAAAAGGAGATTCCCGTTTTTACAGAAATCTCCCCATTTTAATATATAATTATTCAGAATTACTTATTAGTCTCTCCTATAAATCTTTCAAGCTGCTTCTTAGCTAATCCGCTCTTAATAATTTCTCTTGCCTTCTCAACACCTTCCTTCATTGTAATACCATCTGAAGCAAGATATATAGC
>OGWT01001882.1_pt1 | contig 15203 bp, 9 predicted proteins | sample 1576101 | NCBI WGS metagenome assembly OGWT01 (sample SAMEA3541481, study PRJEB24748) | human gut metagenome | biome: human gut; feature: human-associated habitat; material: faeces | place: China | collected 2012 | reverse complement strand
CATCGCGTCAGCGATGACGGAGAGGGTGAGCCCGTTAAAGGGGGTGACATCATGCCCAAATTTCTCCGCACCCTGCCCGAGCGGGGATTCCGCCGCCGGGCACGGGCCGTGGCGGTGCTGTTCTGTGCCGTCTGCCTGGGGCTGGCCGTGCGGCTCTTTTTCCTGCAGGTGCGCACCGACGGCTTCTATGCCGACCGTGCACAGGGCCAGCAGCTGCGGGATACCGTGGTCCCCGCAGACCGGGGGCGCATTTACAGCGCCGACGGCCTTTTGCTGGCCGCCAACAGCAGCTGCTGGACCCTGCGGGCCTCGCCCCGGGAGATGCCGGAAGAAAAGATCACCCTTGCCGCCCACGGCCTTGCGGAGATCCTGGCACTGGACGAAGCGGCCCTGCTGGAAAAATTCAGCAACCGCCGCTCCAACGACTGCCTGCTCCGCTACCGGGTGGACCGTGCCGCAGCCGATGCTGTGCGGGACTTCTGCGAAGAAAACAGCATCACCGGCATCCGCATCAATCAGGACAGCAAGCGCTGGTATCCGCAGGGAGCATTTCTGGCTTCGGTGCTGGGGTTCACCAATGTGGACAACGCAGGGGTGGCCGGGCTGGAACTGAAATATGACGACCTGCTCACCGGGGAAAACGGCGTGGTGCTCACGGCTGTCAACGCCTGGGGCTACACGCTGGAACAGAGCTACGAGACCGAGCGTTTTCCCACCGAGGGGGACGGCCTGCGGCTCACCATCGACAGCTGTATCCAGCACTACCTTGAAAATGCGCTGTCCTACGCCGTGCAGGAGCACCATGTGGCGGCACGGGCTGTGGGGATCGTCATGGACGTGAACACCGGGGCCGTGCTGGCCATGTCCACCACGCCCTCCTATGACCCCAACGAGCCCCGCGTCATTGCCGACACCGCCGCCCGGAACACCGTGGAGGCCCTGACCGGTGATGCGCGCAAGGCCGCTTTACAGCTGGCCCAGCAGACCCAGTGGCGGAACAAGGCCGTCAGCGACCTGTACGAGCCGGGCAGCGTGTTCAAGCTCATCACCTGCGCGGCGGCGCTGGATGCCGGAGCCATCACAAAGCATTCCAGCTTTTACTGCGGGGAATCCATCTCGGTGGCAGGCACCCGCTTCCACTGTGCCAACCACAAGCGCCACGGAGCCCAGAGCGTGACCCAGGCGCTGGAAAATTCCTGCAACCAGAGCTTCATCCAGATCGGGGCCCGGCTGGGCAGAGAGGCCTTCTGCGATTATTTTGCCGCTTTCGGCCTGCGGGAGCCCACCGGCATCGACCTGCCCGCCGAACCGAAAAAGAGCCTGTACTATACCGCCGACCGGATGGGCCCGGTGGAGCTGGCCTCCTGTGCCTTTGGGCAAAGCAGCAAGATCTCCTATCTGGAAATGGCGGCGGCAGTCTGCGCCGTGGTCAACGGGGGAAAACTGATGCAGCCCTACGTCGTCTCGGAGATCCTGGCCCCGGACGGCAGTACCATTGAGCAGCTCTCCCCTGTCTGCAAACGGCAGGTGCTCAAGGCAGAGACCAGTCAGACCATGCGGGAGATGATGGAGGCCGTGGTGCTCCACGGCGGCGGGCGGAACGCCCAGATCCCGGGCTACCGGGTGGGCGGAAAAAGCGGCACCAGCCAGAAGCTGGACAGCGCCGACGAAAAAGCCCGTATTGCCAGCTTTGTGGCGGTGGCTCCCATCGACGACCCGCAGTTTCTCTGCCTGGTCTGCCTGGACGAACCCCACAGCTGGACGACCGCAGGCGGCAGCCTGTCGGCCCCGGTCTGTGCCGAAGTGCTGGAGCAGACGCTGGTGTACAAGGGCGTGCCCCGCACCGCAGAAGCCCCGGCTGCCTCCACAGCAGAGACTGCTGCCGACCTCCCTGCGGACGGCGACAGTTTTGACGGGGCCTGAAAACGGGCAGCAAAAAAGACCGCCGAAGCGGTCTTGAAGTGCTTGTTTTCAGTTCTGGTGCGGCTGCTCGCGGAACTTGATCTCGCCGGTCTCGCTGTTCATGGATTCCACAATGGCAAGGCTCTCCAGCTGGATGCCCTTGCTGCGGATGAGCTCGCCGCCCTGCTGGAAGCCCTTTTCCACGGCAATGCCAATGCCCTCGACCGTGGCTCCGGCCTCCTTGGCCAGATCCAGCAGGCCCATCAGGGCACAGCCGTTTGCCAGGAAGTCATCGATGATCAGGACATGATCCTCTGCGGTGAGGAACTTTTTGGAGACGATGACATTATAGATCTTCTTGTGGGTGAAGGACTGGATCTTGGTCTCATAGTTGTCGTAATCCAGGTTGATGCTCATGGACTTTTTGGCAAACACCACAGGCACATTGAACTCGCTGGCAACCACGGCGGCAATGCCGATGCCGCTGGCCTCAATGGTCAGCACCTTGTTGACGGGCTTGCCTGCAAACAGGCGCTTCCACTCCTTTGCCATCTCGCGGAACAGGGGGATGTCCATCTGGTGGTTGATGAAGCTGTCCACCTTCAGCACATTGCCCTCGCGCACGATCCCGTCTTTCTGAATGCGTTCTTCCAGCAGTTTCATATCCGTCTCTTCCTCCAAGCTTTGGTACAGCATTTTGATTTTACCTAGTATACCGGATTTGCCCCCCTGTTTTCAAGGTCTTTTGGCATTTTCTCTCTTGTTTTTCAGCAAAATCTGAGTATACTGGAAGCAACGGCTCCGGGTGGATTTCCGGGGCGCTCCGGGCACAGGGAAAGGTGCCCGTTTTCTGCATCCTGCCGTCTGTTCGGGCGGGATGCATTGTGAGGAGAAGGAGTATCACGCGTATGAAGACCGGATTGATCCTGGAAGGCGGTGCCATGCGGGGCATGTTCACCGCCGGTGTTCTGGATGTTCTGATGGAGCAGGGCATCACGGTAGACGGCATGGTAGGTGTTTCGGCGGGAGCAGTGTTCGGCTGCAACTACAAATCCCACCAGATCGGGCGGACCATCCGCTACAACACCACCTATTGCAAGGACAAACGCTATGCCAGCTTCCGCAATCTGCTGCGCACCGGCAACCTGTACAGCGAGGATTTCTGCTACCACGAGGTGCCCGAAAAGCTCGACCCGTTCGATGACAAGGCTTTCCGGGAATCCCCCATGGATTACTTTGTGGTCTGCACCGATGTCCGCACCGGCGACCCCATCTATCATAAATGCCGCACCGGTGATGCGGAGGATGTGCTCTGGATGGAAGCCTCGGCTTCCATGCCGCTGGCCGCAAAGATCGTCAAAATCGGCCATTACGGCCTGCTGGACGGCGGCGTTGCCGATTCCATCCCCATCCGCTTCTTTGAGTCCATCGGCTACAAGCGGAACCTCATCATCCTGACCCAGCCCAAGGGGTTTGTGAAAAAGAAGAACCCCATGCTGCCCGCCATCCGGGCACGGTATCTGCGCTATCCTGCCTTTGTGGAGGCTGTGGCCGACCGCCACGAGCGCTACAACGAAACCCTGAGCTACATCTCCATGCTGGAGCAGTCCGGCAAGGATTACGTCATCCGCCCGCCCATCCCGCTGGAGATCGGTGCCATGGAGCGTGACCCCGACCAGCTGCGCCGCGTCTACGAGACCGGCCGGGCCGTGGCACAGATCCAGGTGGATAAGATCCGGGCCTTCCTTGAAACTGCAAAGGCCGAAGCCGAGGAATGATCACCACACTGTGAAAACAGTCCATGGCCCGGTAAGAATATGACAAAACGCACCCGCTCTGCAATGCGCAGAGCGGGTGCGTTTTTTGTATCAGCGGAGCCATTGCCGCCCAGAACATCTGCCTTGCTGCACAAGAGCTGGGGCTTGGCGCAGTCTGGCTGGGCTTGTTTTGCTGTTCTCTCCGTCGTCCTCGCTGCTCTAATTTCAGCATTTGAATGCTGTTTGTCAGGGGCAGCGGTCGGCAGACGTATTTTTTCATTTTGGGTCTTGACTTTTAATAGTTAGTCTTTCACGCAGTTTTACTTGCACCCCCCCCCGAAAGTGGTATAATTTCCTTACAAGCCCATGTTTTACCGGATTTGAAACTTTGTAAGGAGGTACCACTTATGATCTCTTATCGTAAACTCGCCATGCGTGTTCTGGGGCACAGCCCGGTTTCTGCGGCCAGAACAGCCCGCCGCTCCACCGCAAAGCGCGCCGCCGCCCTCGCCCTCACCGCCGCCCTTGTGGTCGGGATGACGCTCCCCGCCTTTGCCCAAGACTGGTACATTGAAGATGGTGACATCTCGATTTCGGCTGGTGAAACCGGCAACAAGGTCACACAGGGAAGTACGACAAAAGAGAATGATACGGACACCGTTATTAAAAGCAAGGACTCTTCTACCGCGTCTTCGAATACAGTAACGATCAATGCAGATGAAGGCAAGACGGTGAATGTCACGCTGGATAACGTAACGATCAATGTAGACGAAGGGTACAAGTATGGTTATGAACCGAACGCCTATAAGACCGCTGTAAGCGTTACCGGCAGCGGCAATACGAACATCGAGCTGAACGGCAACAACACGCTGACAAGCGGATATGGCCACGCCGGTCTGGAGCATAACAAGACCGATGGCAGCGGCACGCTGACGATTCAGGACGAAAAGAATGATGATGGCTCCGCAAAGGGAAGTGCGTCCGATACTACTGGCAGTTTGACTGCCACGGGTGGTTACCACAGTGCTGGCATCGGCGGCAGTGACAAACAAGACGGCCAAGTGACCATTACGGGCGGTGAGATCACTGCCACGGGTGGTAATGGGGCTGCCGGTATTGGCGGCGGTGCCGGTGACAAGTACGCCGCCGTCGGCGGTGACGGCGATGTGACAATTTCCGGCGGTACGATCACCGCTACGGGCGGCAGTCTGGGTGCCGGTATTGGCGGCGGTGCCTACGGCAATGGTACTGTCACAGTTACCGACGGCGATATCACCGCAAAGGCTACGGGCAATTATGGTGCCGGTATTGGTGGCGGTTTTGGCGCGATACCGAAGGACACTCTTATTGGAGGAAATGGCACTGTCACCATCAGCGGCGGCACCATCACCGAAGCCTCTGGTGGCTATATGGCTGCTGGCATCGGCAGCGGCTATCAGGGTCTGGGTACAGTGACCATTGAAGGTGATGCCGTCATCAAAAACGCACAGGGCGGTGAAGCTGGAGCCGGCATCGGCAGTGGCACCTATGGTGACAGCGAGATCATTATCAGAGGTGATGCAGTCATTGAAAATGCGGAAAGCAGCGCAAACGGCGCTGGCATCGGCAGCGGCCAAGGCGATTTGTATCCCGATGGCGATGGCATGGTAATCGATCTAACTGTAGGCAACGTGACCATTGAAGGCAACGCCAAAATCGAAAATGCAAAAAGTGGTTCTGGTGGTTCCGGCATTGGTGGCGGCGCTGTTGGCATCGGCAATGTAATCATTAAAGGCAACGCTCAAATCGGAAACGCCACCGGCGGCGAAGAAGGTGCCGGTATCGGCGGCGGTGCTCTTGGCACTGGTGACGTGACCATCGAGGGCAATGTCACCATCGAAAATGCACAGGGCGGCGCTGGTGCTGCCGGTATCGGTGGCGGCGCAGAAACACAACCCGACACCGAGGATACCAGAAACAAAGTTTCCATCAAGAGCACCGAAGCTGGTTCTCCCAACATTACTGCTAAAGGCGGCGGCGTTCTGGATGAAAATGCTCCCCTTGCCGGTGCTGCGGCCATCGGCAGCGGCAGCGTTGCTGACGGCGCTACTGAGGTAAAGTCTGATATTACCATTGAAGGCAAGGTGACGATCGACACCACTGGCGGCGGCGATGTGGCCATTGGCGATTCGACCAACGGCGAAACGCAGTTCTCCGGTTTGCAGGTGGGCACGACCATCACCCGCCGCAATGCGAAGGGCGACGACGTTTCCCAGCCCGGCGATGTTGTACGCGAACCCGAAAAGCCCGCCCAGCCGACCGTGACGCCCACCGAAGGGGCAGAAGCACCTTCCAACGGCTCGGTGGAAGTGGAGCGCCCGGTCACGGTGGAGGGGCTGTATGTCACCAACGTTCTGGGCAAGCAGATCACTCACACCTGTACCCAGAACGGCACGACCCTGACCATCCGCGCCAACGGCATCGTGGCCTCGGCCCACCTGACGCTGGGCATGGTCCGCACCCTGAAGGCTCAGGGCGTGAAGACCCTTGTGTTCACCACCCTGCTCTCCCGCTCCACCACGGTCTCGGTGGATGCCCTGCTGGCGGCTGAACCCGACGCCCCCGATGAAATGGCCGTCGTCTGGACCCACACCGGCCCCCGCGCGGCATTGACCATTGGCGGCGCAGACCACAGCGCCCTGCTTAAGTAACCGGACAGAGCACACAACTTATAAAAACGCAGCCGGGAGGCTTCCGCTTTTGGAACGCCTCCCGGCTGTTTCGTTATGCCGTTTTGGTTTTGAGGTAGTACCCGATGCCGATGGCAGTGGTTGGCATCGTGATGAAGTTCTTCCAGATCGTCATCTCCATCGTGGTGGGCATGGCAGCAGAATCCACCGCCCTGTCCATGGTGCGTGAGGTGGTGTTTGGTGTGGGCTTTGCCCTGCTGCTGCCCCGGTTTTTCGGGCTGGATGGTGTGCTGTACTCCATGCCGCTGTCGGATATCCTGACCTTCCTGATCGCAGGCTATCTGATTTACAAGACCTACCATGAACTCAACTATCATATCGCGCTGGACAGCGGTGAACGGCATTGAAAAGTGCGCGGAGATCATCGAAAGCCTGGTTTGAATGAACCGGAGTCTGCTGCCATCCGGCTGTCACTGATCCAGAAAAAGAACCCCACGTCCAGACCGTTGTGTGAACGGCCCGGACATGGGGTTTTATGGTTTTTAATGCAGTTACGCCCAGTTCTTCCGCCCGTAGCGGGTGGTCAGCTGGCAGATTTCCTTTTGGAGCTTCTTGGTCAGCTGGAGCTTTTTCAGCCGCCAGCGCCAGTTCTGGCCCACGGTGGAGGGCTGATTGATGCGGGCGGAGTTGTCCAGCCCCAGCCAGTCCTGCATGGGGATGATGCAGGTCGCCGCTGCGCTGCGCAGGATCAGTGCGATCATACTTTTATAGAGCTGCTCCTCCGGGGTGGCGTAGTCGAACAGATAATCCCGCACCATAGCGCGCTCCGCACCGGTGATGGTCTGGTACCACGATACCAGCGTTTCGTTGTCGTGGGTGCCGGTATAGGCCACGCTGTTCACCGGGTAGTTGTGGGGCAGGTAGTCGCTGGCACTGCCGGTATCCCGGGAGTCAAAGGCAAATTCCAGCACCTTCATGCCCGGGAAGCCGCTGTCCCGCACCAGCTGACGCACGGTGTCACTCATGTAGCCAAGATCCTCCGCAATGATCTCCCGTTTGCCCAGTGCCTGCTCCACAGCACGGAACAGCTCGATGCCGGGGCCTTTTTCCCAGTGGCCCGGTGCGGCAGTCTCGCTGCCGTAGGGGATGGAGAAATACTCATCGAAGCCGCGGAAGTGATCGATGCGCACCACATCGTAAAGCTCGAAGCAGTACCACAGGCGGGTGATCCACCACTGATAGCCGGTTGCGCGGTGGGCTTCCCAGCGGTAGAGCGGATTGCCCCAGAGCTGGCCGGTGGGCGAAAAGCCGTCCGGGGGAACACCCGCCACCGCCGTGGGAATGTTGTCCTTGTCCAGTTGGAACAGACCCGGGTTCGCCCATGCATCCGCCGAATCCAGCGCCACATAGATGGGGATATCCCCGATGATCCGGATGCCCTTGCTGTTGGCGTAGGCTTTCAGCCTGCGCCACTGCTGGTCGAACTTGAACTGGAGATATTTGTGGTACTCCACCTCAAAATACAGCTCCCGGCGGTAGTAGTCCATAGCGGGCTGCCAGCGCAGACGGATATCCTCGGCCCACTCGATCCACGGCTTACCCTCAAAGCGGCCCTTTACCGCCATGAACAGAGCAAAATCGTCCAGCCACCACTTGTTTTTCTCGCAGAAGGCTGTAAACGCTTCGTTGTGGCCGATGTCGCTGCGGGAGTAGGCCAGCCGCAGCAGACGGCCCCGCTCGGTATACAGGCGGCTGTAGTCGATGTCATCTGCCTTGCGGCCAAAGTTTGCCTTTTTGCACTCGGCGGCGGTCAGCACCCCTTCCTCCACCAGTGCATCCAGACTGATGAAATACGGGTTGCCCGCAAAGGCGGAAAAGCTCTGATAGGGGCTGTCGCCGTAGCTTGTCACACCCAGCGGAAGGATCTGCCAGTAAGTCTGCCCAGCTTCCTTGAGCCAGTCCACAAAGTCGTATGCTTCCTGCGAAAAGCAGCCGATGCCGTAAGGGGACGGCAGACTGCTGACGGGCAGCAAAATGCCTGCACTTCTCTGCATCTTCATTTCCTTCTTCCTTTATAACTCGATCAGAACACCCGCGTGGTCGGATACCTGCGGCTCCCGCAAGCCGTCGAACACCACCCGGGTGCTTTTTACAGCGATTTCCCGGGAGCACCAGATCTGGTCAATGCGCTTTTTTGCCGCCGCATCCGGGGCATCCCGCCAGCCATCAATGGCCTGCATGACGGTGTAGCCCTCGTCCCGCTGCTGTGCCAGACGGTAGGTGTCCTGCCAGCCGCTGCGGAGCACAAGGTCGTAGCCCTCGCCCCGCACATCGGCCTCGCTGTTGAAGTCCCCCAGCAGAAAGGCGGTCTTTTTTGCGCCTGCCGCCCGGGACAGCGTTTCCCACTGGGCGGCAAAAGGTTCCACTTCGTCCTTCCACCAGCCCAGATGCACTGTGTAATACCAGACATCTCCTGCACAGATGCCCAGGGTGCGGCGGGTCCTCCAGTTGCTGTAATCGCCGGACTTGCTCAGCAGCAGGTTTTCAGCGGCGGTGATGGGTGCACGGCTGAACACCGCCATGCCCTCATCGTACCTGTCGTAGCCGATCTTTGCCGGAAGCCAGCTCCAATGGTACTGCACGCCCCGTTCTTCCAGCATCCGGGCTACGGCTGCGGCGTGGTTGTCCGCTTTCAGCAGCACTGTATTGCCGGAGCAGGGATAATATCCCGCCGGAGCCTCTCCCAGCAGCGGAGCGGCGGCGGTCTGGTTCACCTCCTGCAGGGCGAACACCTCCGGCTGCTCCCTGGCGATAAAGTCTACAAAGATCTCCCGTTTTGCCTCATAGTCCGGCTCGATGAGGCTGTGGGTATTCAAAGTCAGCAGTTTCATAGTTTTTTACAGAATATCATTGATGTCAGATTTCAGAACGTCTGCCTTGGGGCCGTACACAGCCTGAATGCCGTCGCCCTTCACCAGCAGGCTCAGAGCGCCCTCGGCCTTCCATGCGGCAAGGTCGGCCACCTTGGCGGGGTCCTTCACGGTAACACGCAGACGGGTCATGCAGGCATCCACCAGCACGATGTTCTCCCGGCCGCCCAGCAGAGCGATGATGCGCTCGGCCTGGCCGTTATCAGACTTTTTGTCTGCCTTCTTCTCGGCCTTGGTGTCGGCTGCAGCATCGTCTGCGTTATCATCGGTGTAGTTGCCCAGACGGCCCGGCGTTGCCAGCTTGAGCTTGCCGATCATAAAGTAGGCCACGAAATAGCCGATGACAAAGAACGCCACCACGCAGAGCACAAAGTTGATGATGTCGCCGCCCAGACCGGCCTGCAGGGACATGGGGATACGGGTGATGAATTCCAGATTGCCGAAAGAGTGCAGGCGCAGATGGATGATGCCTGCCATGGCAAAGGCACAGCCCTGCAGCAGTGCGTACACGATGTACAGCGGCATGGCGCAGAACATGAACATAAATTCCAGCGGCTCGGTCACACCGGTCAGGAACACGGCCAGCGCAGTGGAGATGAACATGGACTTATACTTTGCGCGCTTGTCGGCATCCACACGGCGGAACATGGCCAGCGCGATGCCCAGCAGCAGACCGGTTGCGCCGATCATCTGGCCCACCTTGAAGCGGGCGGGGGTAACGGTGGTCAGCAGGTTGTTGTAAGCGGCCATGTCACCGGCTTTCTTGAAGTTGATGAGGTCGTTGGCCCATGCCAGCCACAGCGGGTCCTGGCCAAACACCTGACTGCCCGCATTGACACCGGTTGCAATGGTGTAGGTGCCGCCGAAGGAGGTGTAGTTCATGGGGATGGTCAGCATGTGGTGCAGACCGAAGGGCAGCAGCAGACGCTCCAGCGTGCCATAGATGAACGGAGCCAGAACGGGAGAAGTCTCGGAAGAGTTTGCGATCCAGATGCCGAAGTTGTTGATGCCGGTCTGGACCACAGGCCAGAACAGTGCCAGCACCATGGAAATGACCACAGAATAGGCAATGACCACCATAGGCACAAAGCGCTTGCCGTTGAAGAAGGCCAGTGCATCCGGCAGCTTGCGGAAGTTATAGTATTTATTGTAAGCCACACCGCCCACGAAACCGGCAATGATGCCCACGAACACGCCCATGTTCAGGGCCGGGGCACCCAGCACGGAGGTGAAGTAGCCGTTGACAGCGATCTCCCGCCCGAACAGGGTGTGGGTCACGGCGTTGGGATCTTCCAGCATGGCGCTGGTGACACCGAAGATGTTGCCGGTGATGACATTGATGAGGGCAAATGCCAGCACAGCCGCAAAGGCACCGCCCGCACGCTCCTTTGCCCAGCTGCCGCCGATGGCCACGGCAAACAGGATGTGCAGATTGTTGATGACCGCCCAGCCAATGTTCTCCATGGTGGTGCCAATGGTCATAACTGCCGCAATGTCACCGCCGCCCATCTGCACCAGCTTGCCCAGACTGATCATCAGACCGGCAGCAGGCATGACGGCGATGACGGTCATCAGCACCTTGCCCAGCTTCTGTAAGAAGTCAAAGTTGATAAGCCCCTTTTTCCCCGGAGCTGCTTGTGTTGTTGCCATAATGTTCCTCCTTGTTTCCTTTTGCGCTGTTTTACGCAATCGTTGCGCTTCTGTTGCGTAACTTTACGCAACAAGAATAATCCAACTCTGCAATTTTTACAAGAGTTTTCTAGGTCAAAAATATATTTTCTTCTTTTTGCACAACAGCCCGCAAGTTTCTTTGTTGAAAACATCGAAAGTGCGCAAAGGGTGCGGTTGCATGATCTGCGCAAACTCGTGCGCAAATCATTGACATTGCGTGCAAACCGCTTTACAATAGACCTATTACATCAGGGAGGAACAGACTATGGCAGTTACCATCAAGGATGTGGCAGCGGCGGCGGGGGTTTCGCCTTCCACGGTGTCCCGCACCTGCAAGGACAGCCCTTCCATCAGCCGGGAAACCAAGGAGCGGGTACGCCGCATTATGGCACAGCTGGGCTATGAGCCGAACTTTGAGGCCGAACCGGTGGAGGCCTTTTCCAAGACCATCGGCATCATTCTGCCCTCCTCCCAGCGGGATGTCTACGAGAACGCCTTCCATCTGGAGATCATCCGCGGCATCGGGCAGTTCTGCAACCAGCGGCGGTATGTGAACACGGTCATCACCGGGCAGGACGATGCAGAGGTTCTGGATGCCATCCAGAGCATGGTGGCCAATGCGCAGGCAGATGGCTTTATCCTGCTCTATTCCAAAAAGGACTGCCCGGTGGCAGCCTACCTGCGCAGCGAAGGGCTGCTCCATGTCATTGTGGGCAAGGCGGCGCAGTCCGCCAATCAGACCATCTATATCGACAACGACAACGCCCTTGCCGGTGAGGAAGCCACCGATTACCTCTATGAAATGGGCCACCGCCGCATTGCCTATTTTGGTGTCAGCAACGCCATGCTGTTTTCGGCAGAGCGCAGGCGCGGCTACCAGATGTCCCTGCTCAAGCATGGCATCACTCCCCGGGAGGAGGACTGTGTGGAGGTCAACACCCTGAACGACGCTTACGAAGAGCCACTGAAGTCTCTTCTCACCGCACCGGACCATCCCACAGCCATGCTGGTCAGCGATGACATTCTGGCCGTGGTGCTGGAACAGTTCTGCGGCAAACTGGGGCTGCGCGTCCCGAAGGATCTTTCCATCGTTTCCTTCAATAATTCGCTGTTCTCCCGCATCACCAGCCCCCAGCTGACCACCGTTGACGTGAACCCCTATCAGCTGGGCATGGAGGCCGCCGGCCAGACCATCAACCACATCGAGAACCCGAATCTGCTGGCAACAAAGATCCTTGTGCCGCACAAGCTCATCCCCCGGGAGAGCTGCTGCCCGCCGGAAGTCTGATCAAAACAATGAGGCCGTTCCCTCTCTTTCTCAGAGAAGCGGAACGGCCTCATTTTGCTTATTTTTTCCGGTACTCCCGCGGAGTCATGCCAAAATGCGCCTTGAATGCCCGGTTAAAATAGGAGAGGTTTTCAAACCCGCATCGGGAAGCGATCGTCAGCACCGTCTCGTCCGTAGCATGCAGCGCTTCGGCGGCGGCATTCAGTCGGTATTCGTTCAGAAAGGCAACAAAGCTCTGCCCGGTCATCTGCCGGAACCAGCGCATGAAGTGGCTGGAACTGAAGGAGCAGACCCCGGCGGCATCGGCGACCCGAAGCCCCTCGGCATAATGGACAGAGATCCATTGCAGAACGGCTTTCAGCCGCTGGGTATCGGCAGTTTCCACGGGGAGCTGCTGTTTCCCCTGCGCAATGAGCAGGGAGAGAAAGCGCAGCAGTGCTCCTTTGACCAGCAGCTCATAGCCGGGAAGCTTGGCGCGGTTGGCTTCCTCCACCTCCCGCAGGCAGGCGGCGGCTTGCAGATAGCACAAATCGTTCGGGGTCAGGCGCGCAGGCAGCCGCAGCCGCCCGCTCTGGAGCGGAAGCAGATATTTTTCGGCGCAAAGGTCCTCCGCACCGCCCAGAAGTTCCAGCTCAAAGATGATATTCTCATATTCCATCCGCCGCCCCTCTGCCTGCCGCAGGGCGTGGAGGGTGCCGGGCGTAAAAATAAAGATATCCCCCTGGTAGGCCGGGCAGGACACCGCACCCACCTGCACCAGCCCCGCGCCCCGCTTGACAAAGACCAGCTCCATGCTCTCCTGCCAGTGGAGTGCCACCTGCGGGAAATCTCCCGGAATGGTGCAGGGATACAGATTGAAGGGGAACCGCACGGCACCGTGCTGCTTGGTTTCCTGCAAAGAAGCCTGATTTTGCATCTTCTCACCTCCAGATGATAGGATTGTACCACAATTTGCACTTTTAAGGCAAGATTTCGATTGTTTTATCTGGTATATCTTGCATTATAGATGTCAAACCTGTTTTCCGTAGCAAAGGAGGAGCCATTATGAGCTTTACCGAAACATTACAGAGTATCACCGGCAAGCTGCTGGCGGACTGCACCGATCAGGAGCTGTATCTGGCACTGCTGGAGCTGGTGCGGCAGAAGAGTGCCGACCGCGTGCAGCCCGTCACCGGACGCAAGCTGTATTATATCAGCGCCGAATTCCTCATCGGCAAGCTGCTGTCCAACAACCTCATCAATCTGGGGTTGTACAAAGAAGCCCGGGATGCACTGGCCGCTGCCGGAAAGCGCCTTTCGGACATCGAGGAGGTGGAACCGGAGCCTTCTCTCGGCAACGGCGGTCTGGGCCGTCTGGCTGCCTGCTTCCTGGATTCGCTGGCAACGCTGAACCTGCCCGGCGACGGCGTGGGCCTGCGGTATCACTTTGGCCTGTTCCGCCAGTCCTTTGAGGATGGTGTGCAGAACGAAAAGCCCGACCCCTGGCTCACCGCCCACAGCTGGGCTGAAAAGACCGATGTGACCTACCCGGTGGAACTGGCGGGCAAGGAATACACTGCCCGGCTGTACAAGCTGGCTGTTACCGGTTACGAGGGCCGCACCAACACCCTGAATCTGTTCGATCTGGATACCATCGACGAGAGCATCGTCCATGACGGCATTGCCTTTGACAAGACCGCCATCGACAAGAACCTGACCCTGTTCCTCTACCCGGACGACTCCGATGAGGCAGGCCGCCGTCTGCGGGTGTATCAGCAGTACCTCATGGTTTCTGCCGGTGCCCAGCTCATTCTGGCAGAGTGCGCCGCCCGGGGCTGCAATTACCACGATCTGGCCGACTACGCCGCCATCCAGATCAACGACACCCACCCCAGCATGGTCATCCCGGAGCTGATCCGTCTGCTGGGGCAGCGGGGCATTGAATTTGAAGAGGCTGTGGAGATCGTCACCAGGACCTGTGCCTACACCAACCACACCATTCTGGCCGAGGCGCTGGAAAAATGGCCCCGCGCCTATCTGGATGCAGTGGTGCCCCAGCTGATGCCCATCATTGAAAAGCTGGATGCACTGGCCCGCACCCGCACCGAGGACGAGAGCCTTGCCATCATCGACAAAGACGACCGGGTGCACATGGCCCACATGGACATCCACTTCACCCATTCCACCAACGGCGTGGCAGCGCTGCACACCGAGATCCTGAAAAATTCCGAGCTGCATGGCTTCTACGAGCTGTACCCGGAAAAGTTCAACAACAAGACCAACGGCATCACCTTCCGCCGCTGGCTGCTGGAATGTGACCCGCGCCTGACCGCCACGCTGGAAAAGCACATCGGTTCCGGCTTCCGCAAGGACGCTGCCGAGCTGGAGAAGCTGCTGGCCTTCACCGACGACGAAGCCGTGCTGGGCGAGCTGACCGCCGTGAAGAAGGCAAACAAAGAGGAACTGGCCGACTGGCTGCTGCGCACCCAGAAGGTGGCAGTGAATCCCGATGCCATGTTCGATATCCAGTCCAAGCGGCTGCACGAGTATAAGCGTCAGCAGCTGAACCTGCTGTACCTCATCCATCAGTATTATGAGATCAAGGCAGGGCACCTCCCTGCCGTGCCGCTGGTGAGCATCTTTGGTGCCAAGGCTGCTCCTGCCTATACCATTGCCAAGGACATCATCCATGCCCTGCTGACCCTCTCCAAGGTCATCGCCGCAGACCCGGAGGTATCCAAGTGGCTGCAGGTGGTATTTGTGGAAAATTACAACGTCACCGCTGCCGAAAAGCTCATCCCTGCCTGTGACCTGTCTGAACAGATCAGCCTTGCCTCCAAGGAGGCCTCCGGCACCGGCAACATGAAGTTCATGCTGAACGGTGCGCTGACGCTGGGCACCATGGACGGTGCCAATGTGGAGATCAGCCAGCAGGTGGGCGAAGAGAACATTTATATCTTCGGCCAGACCTCCGATCAGGTCATCCACCGCTACGCCGTGGGCGATT
>OGWT01001846.1_pt1 | contig 15424 bp, 10 predicted proteins | sample 1576101 | NCBI WGS metagenome assembly OGWT01 (sample SAMEA3541481, study PRJEB24748) | human gut metagenome | biome: human gut; feature: human-associated habitat; material: faeces | place: China | collected 2012 | reverse complement strand
CCTCCGCTGAGTCCGCCGCTTAATACGTTTACGCTCTTTTTAAGGAAAGATGACGGATATTCGCTGTATGCTGCGGCAGGTATGCCGTCCTCGGAAAGCATTTCGCAAAGAGCCTGAGCAGCTTTTTCTGTGCCTGCCATAACCGCAACGCACCATCCGCTTTGGAGAGCAGGAACAATATCCTCCTTTAAAAGAGAATAATCTCCGCCCCATGGTGCAAGAGTGCGTCCGTCCATGTTTATGAGAGTTTTAATGGGGGTATCAAAACTTCCTCTTGCAAAGGTGTCAAGATATATGGCTCCACGCTGCTCGTATTCGTCTTTCATTTCCGCCCATGTAAGAGCGAAGCGGTCAAGACCACGGCAAAGTTCTCCGCTTTCGAGGAAGTCCTTTATATCTTCCAAAAGCAGAGTCTGTGCTGCGTTTCCCCTTTCCTTGACTTTAGCCGTATCGCTTACAAAAAGCAAAGCGTCATCGGCATAATTCAGCACCGTGGAGGTGTTTTCATATATAAGAGGAATATATTTATCCGTTGAAGCGGGCTTTAATCCGCTGCGGAGCATTTCCGCATCCCTGTTTAAAGCCTGCCTTGCCTTTACCGCTTTGCCTCTGAGAGAAGCGGCAAGCTTTTCTATTTTTTCACTGAGTTTAAGTCCGTCTCCCGTGAGCACTTCAACAGAGGGGGTTATTTTTATTTTATCTACGTTTTCAGTTCTGCGCTGGGATACTATTTCAAAATATCCCATTGTGTCTATGCTGTCGCCCCAGAATTCAGCTCTTATGGGATTCGGAGCATCCGGGGGATAAAAGTCCAGTATTCCGCCTCTTACGGCAAACTGTCCGGAACCCTCAACCATTTCGCAGGGTGAGTATCCGGCGTTTACAAGGATTTCCCTTGCCTTTTCAATGGAGATATCCATGCCCTGTTCGATGACAAAGGAGCGGGAAAGGAGCACGTCCGGGGGAATTGTAAACTGCATGGCTGCCTCTATGGAACACACAACAGCTTTGTAATCGCCCTCGAGCATTCTGCCAAGAACTCCCAGACGCAGGTGCTCATATTCCCTTGACTGACCGGCAGTTGAGCTCAGGGAAAAATCCCTTGCCGGATAAAGGAGGGTATCCTCCGAAGCGAAAAGGGTGTTTAAGTCTTCTTTAATTTTAACTGCTTCTCCCTCGTCGCCGGTGATTATAATTGCTCTTGCTTCGCTCTCTTCACAAAGTGAGTGGATAAGATGCACCTTGTTAAGATAGGAAAGACCCGTGACTCCGGCAGGCAGCATGTTTTTTTCACTGGCCCTCAAAAGGGAGGCAAAGCCGGCATTTGAAGCCAGCATACCTGAAAAACATGACATGGCAAAATCTCCTTTTATCTTTACGTTTTACACATTCTTTTTAAAATTAAGCTGCTCTTTACTGCAAATATATCCGCATTTTTTATAAAACTCATGGGCTCCTTTTCGCTGTGCCCCTGAACAAAGACGTATTCCTGCACAGTCTGTTTCCTTTGCCCAGTTTTCGGCGGCTGCAAGAAGTGCTTTTCCGGCTCCCAGCTTTCTGTAAGCGCAGTCCACTGCAAGTCCCAGTATATTTTTCATAGACGGAGCGTAAATAACGTCGTAATCGCAGGCGTGGATATATCCAATAACCTTTCCGTCATATTCCGCCACAAAAATTTTATCTCTTTCGCTTTTTAAAATCATTTCGAGCCTTTTGGCGGTTTCCTCAATTGGAAAATCATATCCCAAATCATTCTTATTAAGTAAATATATGCTTTCACAGTCCTTTAAAGCACATTCTCTTATTATGATTTTATTTTCCATAGGACAGTCACCTTGGATTTAATTTTTAGCATTTTATTATATCACAATTTATATTTTTAGTCAGCAAAATAAGGTCAAAAACACCTGCGATGTGCTTTAATGCCGTCGCAGGTGTCTGATGTTTTATTTGATTGAAGCGTGAATAAAGCGAGAAGCTATGAGTTAATTCTCTTCAGACTCTTTCTTTGTCTCTTCGATAACCTTGAGAGCAACAGATGTGGGAGCCTCTTCATAGCGCTCAAATGTGAATTTGAAATATCCTCTGCCGTGGGTTACGGAGCGGAGAACTGTTGCGAAATCGCCCATTTCTGCCATGGGAACCTCAGCGATGATTTCTGACATCTTATCCTCAGCGGGACCCATGCCCAAAACACGGCCTCTGCGCTTTGTGATGTCGCTCATCATATCGCCCATCTTTTCGTCGGGCATATAAGCTCTCAGTGAACCGATAGGCTCAAGGAGTGCGGGGTTAGCATCCGGGATACCGTTTTTATAAGCGATAGCGGCAGCTGTTTTGAATGCCATTTCAGAGGAATCAACGGGGTGATATGATCCATCGTAAAGAGTAGCTTTGACGCCGACCATGGGGAATCCGGCAAGAACGCCCTTGGCCATGCTGTCACGAAGACCCTTTTCAACAGCGGGGAAGAAGTTCTTCGGAACAGAGCCGCCGAATACCTCTTCAGCGAAAATCATATCTTCACTGTCGCAGGGCTCAAAGCGGATAAATACATCACCGAACTGACCGTGACCGCCGGACTGCTTCTTATGTCTGCCCTGTACCTCAACCTTTTTGCGGATTGTCTCACGGTATGCAACTTTCGGCACTTTAAGGTCAACCTCAACGCCGAACTTTGATTTAAGCTTGGAAACTATAACATCGAGATGCTGTTCGCCGAGACCTGAAAGGACCTGTTCTCTTGTCTCTTTGTTTATTACGAAGCTGATAGTGGGATCTTCTTCCATAAGTCTTGCAAGACCTGCTGCGACTTTATCTTCTTCGCCCTTTTTGCGGACTTTAACAGCCATTGAAAGGCAGGGCTCGGGGAACTCAACCTTTTCGAGAGTAAGTTTTCTTGAGGGAGCACAGAGTGTATCGCCTGTTTTAACTCCTGCAAGCTTTGTTACGATGCCGATATCTCCGGCAGGAACGCTCTGAGCGTCCTCCTGCTTTGCGCCCTTGACAAATACAACCTTACCCATTCTTTCGCTTTCGCCGGTTCTCATGTTGACAACCTGGGAGTCACTCTTAAGAACGCCGGAAACAACCTTGAAGAAAGACATCTTTCCTACAAATGGGTCGGCAATTGTCTTAAAGCAGATTGCTGCAAGAGGAGCTTCGCTGTCGCACTTAACCTCAACAAGATCTCCGTTTTCATCCTCTGCTGTCTCTGTAAGCACAGATGCTGCGGGAGCAATGCTGCAGATTCCGTCAAGGAGAATGTCAACTGCATCAAGATTATAGCCTGAGCAGCCGAAAACAGGATAAAGGCTTCCGTCTGCAACGCCGGCTTTAAGTCCCTTTATTGTCTCTTCGGGAGTGAATTCCTCACCCTCAAAGAATTTCTCCATAAGCTCGTCATCAGTGGAAGCAACGGCTTCGCAGAGAACGGTGTTCATCTCGTCAACAAATTCATCAGCATGGGTGGGAACTTCCACAGCCTTGCCGTTTTCATATTTATATGCTTTTTTGGTTATAAGGTTAACATATGCTTCAACGTTTTCGCCGCTTGCATCGTAATAAGGAACAACTACGGGGCAGATTTTATTGCCGTGAACTTCACGAAGAAGACTGATAGTCTTATAGAAATTGGTGTTTTCAGCGTCGGTCTTTGTAATAACGATCATTCTGGCGATGTTTCTCTTTTCAGCAGCCTTGAAAGCCTTTTCTGCGCCGACGTCATATTTACAGCCTGCTGCGGTGACTATAAGAGCGCACTCAGCCGCACGCATACCTTCGCTCATTCCTCCGGCAAAGTCAAAGAGACCGGGAGTGTCGATTATGTTGATTTTTGTATCTTTCCACTGGGTATATGCAACTGCCGTTGAAACCGAAGCCTTACGCTTTTTTTCTTCGGGGTCGCTGTCCAGTACTGTTGTACCGTCCGCTATGCGTCCGAGTCTGTCGGCAGAGCCTGAAAGATAGAGCATTGCCTCTGCAAGAGATGTCTTACCTCTTCCGCCGTGACCTGCCAAAACTATATTTCTGATGTTTTCTGCGTTATAAGCCTTCAATTTGGTTTCCTCCTAACAGTTGTAACACTTCTATTATTTGTATAGATTTAATAATAGTTTTTCTGACTTTGGTTTTGATTATATCATAGTTGCACATGGTATTCAACAACGAAAATCACTTTTGTACAAATTTTCTGTATTAACATCAATATACTTATTGAAAATGTACAAGTCGCTTTTCGGTTACGCAAAAAAATAGTCATAAATCGGTAATAATAGTTAAAAAATTTGCTGTACACCGATACAGTCACAATAAATGGCGCTAAAGTTATAAAAGAAAATAAAACGGCATATTTTTAAAGGATAAAAGAAACGGAGCTGGATTATATGTATGTGACACTCAATAAAAAATATACCGCCGTTGTAATTTTCGTTTTGGCGCTGTTTTTTGCATGGGCTTGTCTTTGCGCCGCTGGAGGAGTTGTTTCCGTATCGGAAAACAAGGCCGAGCAGAAAGGTTTCATAAAGTGGGTGGATTTCAATATTCCCGAAAGGGCTCTGACCCGTGCATACAAAGCCGATGTGGAGGCTCATGAAAACGGTAATCAGGCGAACTGGATTGAGGTGCTTGCCTATTGTGCGGCGAAAAACGGAGGAGGAAAAAATTCTTTTCCCGATAAAGATATCGACTATGCCGTTTCTCAGCTTGAGGGAGGGGTATCGGCAGGGGAGCTCAGTCAAAATTTAAAGTATTATGATTATTATTATGAGGCGTATTCGGCGGTGCTTTCGGGACTTGTGGGAGAATATGAGATACAGGTGTATGATGAAAATGAAAGCAGCCACAAAAAGTGGGTGAAAAAATACGGATTAAAAGGTTTTCATCCAATTGCAAAGAATTATTGGTATACGGAGAGCGACGATTTCGGAAATAGCCGCTCCTACGGATATAAAAGAAAGCATCTGGGTCACGACATGATGGGAAGTGTGGGAACACCCATAATCGCCGTTGAAAGCGGAATAGTTGATACCATGGGCTGGAATATGTACGGTGGCTGGAGAATAGGCATAAGAAGCTTTGACGGTACAAGATATTACTACTATGCACATCTTCGCAAGGACAGTCCTTATCCCATGGAGCTGAAAGAGGGCTGCGTTGTGTCGGCTGGAGATGTTATAGGCTATATGGGCATGACCGGATACAGCACCAAGGAAAACGTAAACAATATGAATGTATGTCATCTTCATTTTGGATTGCAGCTTATTTTTGACGAGAGCCAGAAAGAGGGCAACGGAGAAATCTGGATTGATGTATATGAGCTTACAAAGTTCCTTTCAAAGAACAGAAGCGAAACATATAAAAATGAAGATACCGGCGAGCGTGAAAGGGTATATAAAATGGATGATCCGGCGGCCAATGAAGCAAGCTGAATCTAACAGCAAAAGATTAACTTTTCATGCTTACCTTTAAATCAAAACTCACTCGCAGGCACTTATATTTTCTCATTGCTGCCATTTGGTGTGCGACTTGGGTGCAGCATCATGCTGCAAGCTCAGCTTGCCTTAAAGGCGGAGGATTTTTGCTTTTCGTGAAAACCTCAGCCGAGATAAATTTTTAAATGGAAGAATAAAATTTGATATTAATCTGTCAATAAAACCGCCCTAAAAGTGATAATTTTACCCTTTGTGGCAGATATGCACAGAGTTTATTCTCATTTTTTGTCCATAAATATGCATAATATGTCTAAAGTTACAAGATTTCAGCTGTATTTTTGTATTTATATTTAACAAAAATCCCTTGTATTTTCAACGCAGACAGGTATAATTAGTATAGAAGATTTTTATCTTTTGTTTAAATTTTTACAAATTACCATTAGGAGGTATAAATTATGGCAGACAAGGTACTCCTCTCCCTTGGAGAAAAAGTTGACGTTTACAAACAGGGCGATCAGGCGGTTAAAATTTTCAAAAAAGATTATCCTAAGACCGAGGTTCTCTATGAAGCTCTTGTTCAGGCAAGAGTAGAGGAGACCGGCCTCCCCGTACCTAAGATAAACGAAATTACAAAAAATGACGGCGTATGGAATCTTTTCATGGATCACATCGAAGGCAAGACAATGGCTGAGATAATGAAAGAGGATCCCGCCAACATGAAGAAGTATGTGGAAGAGATGGTTGACATTCAGCTTGAAATCCACTCAAAGACAAGCCCCATGCTCAACAAGCTTAAGGACAAGCTCATTGCAGAGATAAAGGCTCTTGACTGCATCAGCGAAACCGACCGTTATGAGCTTCTCACAAGACTTGACAGTATGCCGAAGCATAAGAAACTTTGCCACGGCAATTTTAGTCCTTCAAACGTAATTGTCAAGGACGGAAAGACATATATTGTTGACTGGATTGCAGCAACTCAGGGTAACGCAAGTGCTGACGTTGCAAGAACTTACCTGCTTCTTTATCTTGACAGCCCCGAAACAGCAGAATATTATATGGATCTTTTCTGCGAGAAGAGCAAGACAGATAAAAAGTATGTTCAGGCATGGCTGCCCATTATAGCTGCTGCTCACCTTAAGAACTGTAAGGAAGAGGAAAAAGATTTCCTCATGAAGTGGATTAACGTTGTTGATTACGAATAATCCCTTTAGGTTATAAAACAAAATAAAAAGATTTATCCGGCATGGTCTTAAGACCGTGCCGGATTTTTTGTGAAAACAAATTAGGAAAAGTCCATAAAATGCCGCAGACCGCATCCATAAAAGATGCGGCCTGCAAACAGGGAAGAAATTTCTCGTACTCATATTAAGTGTGCCGGATTCCTAATAAATATAATAGTATAACCTGATTACGAATTTTTCCGGCAATGTGATTTTACCAATTGTGTATCTGTGCGGGATTTGCGAAAATGTCGTCAAGACGTTTCATAAAGGGAACCACTTCACCAAAATCAAGAGCTCTGTGATCAAAGGCAAGGCATATGGGAAGCATTTTTCTGACTCCTATTTCCTGTTTGCCTTTTGAGTTCTTAAAGATTCCGGGTTTATCCTGAACTCCGCCGACGCCTATTGCGAAAACCTGCGGAGGAATTATTTCCAGAATACCTATCATACCACGCTGTTCTTTATATACTGAGCCGATGTTTGAAATTGTAATTGTACCCGGTTCAAGGTCGTACTTTGTTATTCGCTCGTCCTCGGGGATGTTCTTATACTCTTTTTTCTCTTCTCCCGAAAGTGTTTTTATTTTATGGCGTCCGAGCTTTGCGCCTGCAAGCTTTCTGAGAGTCTGTACAACATGACCTTTTTTCAGCATATCAATTGTATTTGCAAAGGATACCTCATACATTGCCTCGTTAAGGTCGGTGTTTTCGATTTTTTTCGATATGTTTTCAATATATTCTGCCATTTGATCGAGGGATTTGGATTCGAAATTGCGAAGATTTATAGTCATCATTTCGCCGTTTGGAAGTATCCAGGGCATTGAAATATTAATGTCTTCAATAGTCTTGATTTCACCTTTGACATATTTGTGATTGTAATCGATGTGCGCATTTACTGCCGGATCAGCTTTTATTCCCTCTGTAAAGACTTTAAGCATCAGGGTGTTGAAGGTGATTTTTCTGCTGTGCAGACCTGAATCGTTGAGCCTTTTGAATTCCTCAAAAAAATCGGTTACATCTGGCTCATAAACATAGGTGACGTGAGGAACGTTCTGCCATGAATGAGTTGTCATATAGGAAACGATTTTTCGCTGTATTCCGAAAGGGACGGCGTTTTTTATTTTAAAATCGTTAAGACGATATTTGTCTTTTGAGTTTTCTGTGCTCTTTGCACCTGTTGGGATTTTTAATGCTGCGGTGTTTTCCATAGTTTATCACTATCCTCTCTTAAATTTGTTTTATTTTGCTTATATTACGCATCTGCCTCCTTTTCTCCTCGGTTTATATATTCGTAAAGCTTAATGTATTTTTCGGGGGCAAGAAAAGATTTTTTTCTTTTTTTATAATTTAACGCCTTCTTTTAAAATATGCCGGCAAAAAGGAAAAGACACAAATTACCTGTTTTAGAACAAACAATTTAAAATAATAAAGCCATCAACAAGTTTTTACCTTGTTGATGGCGAAATTTTTGTTTTTGTTTTCAGTTGTAGAGATTCATGGCTTTGTCGGTATTGCCGTTTACAATAAGTTTTACTGCTTCGCCGGCGTTTACCATAGCTTCTTTAAGAGCAGGAAAATCTTCTTTTTTGAAACTTGCAAGTACCCAATCTGCCAAATCATAGTCTGGATGAGGCTTTGCACCTACTCCGATTTTCACTCTCGGGAAATTTTCACTTCCCAGATGTGAAATTATGCTTTTAATTCCGTTGTGTCCTCCTGCGGAACCCTTGCGCCTTACACGAAGTTTTCCTATGGGCAGAGATATATCGTCAAACATCACTATTACCTTTTCGGCAGGAATTTTGTAAAACTTCGCTGCCTCTCCTACAGCTTCTCCACTGTTGTTCATAAAGGTCTGGGGCTTCATAAGAAGGCAGCGATGACCGTCGATATTTACTTCAGCGGTAAGAGCGTGATATTTAAGACGCTTTATTTCGGTATTCATGCTTTCTGCAAAAAGATCCGCACATAAAAAACCGGCGTTATGTCTTGTAATTTCATATTTCCCGCCGGGGTTGCCGAGACCGACTATTAAAAATTCGATTCCCCCTGAACGGCTTGTATCTTTTAATATTCCAAACATTAAAATAATCCTCCTTTTAAGGGGCATGCTGAGCCTGCATGCAATTCGCACACCGACTCTCTGTTAAAAAGAACTTTATATACCTGCGATGAAGTCTTATGTAAACATAAAAAATCAAAGAGAAAACCTAAGAACCGCTTAAAGCTTCCCTCTCGACAGTCGCCCACGACGGCATCAGGCTGAGCCTGGCAGCATGATGCTGCATTCATTCCGTACACCCAATGTCAGTAAAAAAACAACTATAAGCTCCTGCGGGTAAGTTTGAGTAAAAGTAATTTATTTGACTTTTAAGATTTTATTAAATAAAAGGTCTTGCCGCTTAAACATCATGCAAGACCTTTTTGTTTTATTCTGCGCTGTTTTCCTGAGATGACATTTTAAGGTAAGCGTTTATGAATCCGTCAATATCTCCGTCCATTACGGCGTTGATGTTACCTGATTCAAAACCTGTTCTGTGGTCTTTTACAAGAGTGTAGGGCATAAATACATAGGATCTTATCTGGCTGCCCCAGCCGATTTCCTTCTGGTCGCCCTTGATGTCCTCGATTTTATCGAGATGCTCACGCTCTTTTATCTCAACAAGTTTTGATTTAAGCATACGCATTGCAACTTCTCTGTTCTGATGCTGGCTGCGTTCCACCTGGCATGCAACAACGATACCTGTGGGGATATGTGTAATACGCACAGCAGAGGAGGTCTTGTTAACCTTCTGTCCGCCTGCACCGCTTGAACGGTAGGTATCAACTTTCAAATCCTCAGGATTTATTTCAACTTCGATTGTGTCGTCAATTTCCGGCATAACTTCAAGGGATGCGAAAGATGTATGACGTCTGCCTGATGAGTCGAAAGGTGAAACACGAACAAGACGATGTACGCCCATTTCGCTCTTGAGATAACCGTATGCGTTTTCTCCCTCTACCAATATAACTGCTGATTTAAGTCCGGCCTCATCGCCGTCAAGGAAGTCAAGAGTTGAAACCTTGAAGCCGTGACGCTCGCCCCAGCGGTTGTACATTCTGAAAAGCATCTGAGCCCAGTCCTGAGCCTCAGTTCCGCCTGCTCCTGCATGGAAAGTAAGAATGGCGTTTTTAGCGTCATATTCTCCTGAAAGAAGAGTGGAAAGCGTCTGAGCTTCAAGCTCTGCTTTAACGCTGTCAACGCTCTGACGGCATTCATCGAAAAGGGATTCATCCTCTTCCTCGTTTGCAAGCTCTATCATGACAAGGGTGTCATCATAATCGCTGCGGAGCTTTTCGTATTTTCCAACTTTATTTTTGAGCTGACTTATACGCTGAAGCACTTTCTGAGAGTTTTCTATATTGTCCCAAAAATCACCTGCAGCAGTCTGTTCCTCAAGCTTTGCGATTTCTGCCTTAGTGGCATCAAGACTTAAAGCTTCGGCAAGGTCTTTAAGAGGCTGTTCGGATTCAAGCAGCTCCAAACGCAGTTCTTCAAACTGTAACATTGTTAAACCACCATTTCTCCGTACTTGTAATATTATTAGTAAATTATATTATAACCCGGAAAATCCGGTAAAACGCCGCTGCCGGTACGGAAAACTGCGGCGCACAAAAAACCACATTAAATTATAAATAAATTGGCCTTTTTTGTAAAGCGAATTTTGAACCCTTTTAGAGCATTTTGAAAATCTTTTTTTAAATATCCTCAAATGCAATTGAATTTTCATGTGAAATTAGTTAAAATATAAACGAATACAAAACTTCCGGAGGTGTTTGCCTTGGCAAAATACACAGGAGAAGTGTGTCCTGCCTGCAACCAGACTTTTACTGATGATGACGATATAGTGGTTTGCCCCATATGCGGAGCACCCCATCACAGAGAATGCTGGTTTAAAACCGGCAAGTGTACCTTTCAGGACAGACACGGCTCATTCAGCTGGAAACCGGAAAATGCCGGTTCAGGCGCTCAGAATGAAGATTTCAATCCAAAATCAACTTTAGGTGAAATCTGTCCCAACTGCGGAGCTAACAATCCGCCCAATACGCTGTTTTGTCCCACCTGCGGCATGCCGAGAAATGTCAGTAGTGCCGAGACGCAATATAATAATAATCCTTATGTCAAATTTGAAGATCCTTTCAGGAACGTAGAGGTTGACGGTATTCCCGCAAAGGATATGGCTGAGTTTATTCAGGGGTCTTCCTATCAGTATATAAGAAAGTTTTCCACTAAAAAGCATAACGGCTTTAACTGGGCTGCATTTATCTTTGGTCCCCTGTGGTTCCTTTACAGGAAGATGTATAAGATAGGCGCTGCGATTCTTATAATAATCGCCGTTTTGTCAATAAGTTTTTCAGCACTTGCAAACAGGTATATGGAAGAATTCAACAAAGCTATGGAGCAGGCGGCTTATGCCGAAACTGACGAGGAATTCGATGCCGCTGCCGGAAAGCTTGATGCTATTATGGCTTCAAAGGATGCGGCTTTGATGAATGTTTACGCTGCGGCAATGTTTGCGGTAGCATTATGCTGCGGAATTTTCGGAAACACAGCTTACAGAAAATATTGTGTAAAATCCATCAAGGAGTCATCTAATCCAGAAACAGGAAGTCAGAATGAATTTTTCAAGACTCTTTATATCCGTAAAAAAGGCGGAGTAAATATGTTTGCTCCTCTGCTGGGTATAGCCGGATATGAAGTTTTAATGACGGTTGTAAGTTTAGTGGTACAGCAAATTACGGCGTTCATATAAAGCCGGAAAATAGTTAGATAGGCTTTGAGGCCTGGATATATAATTCTTTTCCAATCAGGAGGTAATTATAATGAAAGTTAAAAAGGCGATAATCCCTGCTGCCGGTTTTGGTACAAGAGTTCTGCCTGCATCAAAGGCAGTGCCGAAGGAGATGCTCAACATTGTTGATAAGCCCGCAATTCAGTACATTGTTGAAGAGGCTGTTGCTGCAGGAATTGAAGATATTCTCATTATCGTAAGCCGTGGTAAGGGCATCATCGAAGATCATTTCGACCATGCATTTGAGCTTGAGCGTCAGCTTGAGGGCAAAAAGGGCAAGGAAGAAATCTATGAGCAGGTTAAAGCTATTGCAAACCTTGCAAACGTTTACTTCGTAAGACAGAAGCAGATGAAGGGTCTTGGCCATGCAGTTCTCTGCGCAAAGCCTTTCGTAGGCAATGAGCCTTTCGCTGTTATGTACGGTGACGATGTTATCATTTCAGATAAGCCCGTTGTAGGTCAGCTCTGCGATGCATACGATAAGTATGGCTGCGGTTCAGTTGGCGTACAGGAAGTTTCAAGAGAGGACATCAAAAAGTATTGTACTCTTGACGTTACTCCTCTTGAGGGCAGAGTTATGCAGTGCCATAACATTATCGAGAAGCCCACAGAAGAGCAGATCATGTCTCTTTATGCTATTCTCGGCAGAGTTGTTCTTCCTCCCGAGGCATTTAAGCTCATCGAGGAAACTCCCTATGACGCAAAGACAGGCGAGCTTTATCTCTCCGACGCTATGGTTGGTCTTGCTAAGGCAGGAAAGCTTACAGCTGTTGACTTCGAAGGTGTTCGCTATGATATGGGTAATAAGCTCGGTATCATGAAGGCTAACTGCGAAGTTGCACTTAACCATCCTGAAATCGGCGACAGCTTTAAATCATACCTTAAGGAGCTCGTAAAGACATTCTGATTAAGAGAATGATTTTACTTAAGCCAAACAGCGGTTAATAAAGTGAAAAAGTGACTTTATATTTAAATAGTCAAATAGCAAAGCCTGCGGTTATTAATAGCCGCAGGCTTTATTTTTATATTTGTATTTGATTATTTCTTTGCAGGAGAATCGGAAGTGCAGTAAACCATACCGGTTTCTGCATCGATTGTCACAACTGCACCGCTTTTAAGAACTCTCGTTGCGTGTTCTGCTCCAATTATAACAGGTATATCAAGACTAAGTCCCACAATAGCTCCGTGGGAGTTAGGATCTCCGTTTTCTGTAATTATGCCGGAAGCCTTTTTAAGCAGAGGCATAAGACGGTTTGAGGTCTCGGAAATTACTATTACGTCGCCGTCTTTAAATGAATGAAGGGCTTCTTCTTCATTTGAGCAAACGCAGAGTCTTGCACAGGTCTTTTTGCCTGTAATTCCCTTACCGGTTACAAGAACATGTCCTACAACCTGAACTTTCATCATGTTTGTTGTACCTGAAATTCCAAGGGGAACACCTGCTGTGATTGCAACAAGTTCACCTTTTTCTACAAGTCCCGCATTGTGGGCAGAATCTACTGCGTGCTCGAAAAGCTCATCTGTGCTGCTCTTTTCGTCAATAAGCAAAGGAGTAACGCCCCATGAAAGATTCATCTGACGGTAAACAGTTTCGCTTGTTGTACAGCCGATAATGGGGCAGTCGGGACGGAATTTTGAAATCATTCTTGCAGTTTTACCGGATTTGGTAACTGTGATTATAGCTGCTGCACCGAGGTCATGAGCTGTTGTACATGTAGCGTGAGAAATAGCGTTTGTAACGTCGGGATTTATTCCGGTCTTTAAAAGCTTAAAGCGCTTTTTGTAGTCGATGTCGTGTTCGGTACGTCTTGTAATTCTTGCCATTGTCTTTACTGACTCAACGGGATAAAGTCCGGCAGCTGTCTCGCCTGAAAGCATAATTGCACTTGTACCGTCATAGATAGCGTTGGCAACGTCAGTGGCTTCAGCTCTTGTAGGTCTGGGATTTTTCATCATGGAGTCAAGCATCTGTGTGGCTGTGATAACCTGCTTTCCTGCCATATATACTTTTTTGATAAGTTTTTTCTGAATTACGGGAACATCCTCAAGAGGAATTTCAACGCCCATATCGCCACGTGCAACCATTATTCCGTCGCTGACACCTATGATTTCATCAATGTTGTTGACGCCCTGCATATTCTCAATTTTTGCAATAATGTTGATGTTTGAGCAGTGATGGGCATCAAGTATTTTTCTTATTTCAAGAATATCCCTTGCGGAACGTGTAAAGGAAGCGGCTATAAAATCAAAGCCGTTTTCGATTCCGAAAATGATATCTGCTCTGTCCTTTTCGCTTATGAAAGGAATAGAAATATCAACATTGGGAACGTTTACGCCCTTAGTATCGGAAACCACACCGGAGTTAAGCACACGGCAGGCAATATCTCCGCCGTTTACGGAGACTACTTCAAGTCCGATAAGTCCGTCATCAAGAAGGATTTTGTTTCCCGGACGTACATCGTCAGCAAGACCCGCAAAATTTACATATACCTCGTGCTCATTGCCTATACATTCTTCAGTTCTGAGAGTAAATATATCGCCCTTTTTAAGAGTGACCTTACCTTTTTCAAATTTACCTATACGGATTTCGGGTCCCTTTGTGTCAAGAAGTGTGGCAACGGGAAGAGCAAGCTCTTCACGGAGCTTTTTTATCTTATTCATGAACTCTAAATGTCCCTCATGGGTGGAGTGTGAGAAATTGAATCTGGCAACATCCATGCCCGCAAGCATCATCTCTCTTAAAACGCATTCATCCTCTGTGGAAGGTCCAAGTGTGCATATAATTTTCGTTTTTCTCATAATTAAAAACCTCCTACATAAAAAATTCCATTAAGATTATATCACGGGATTTTGTCAAGTGCAATGCTGCGGAGACAAAGAATAAAAAACATATAATTTCAGGACTTAAATGTCATGTTATGTTTGTCTGAGAACATGAAAATTTATTGTTTAACTTATTATAAATCAGTGTTATAATAAAATTAACGTCATATTGTGACGAAAGTGAAAACACTGCTTTAAGCAATGCCTTAAAATAATATGAAAGGAATGATACCGCACCGCTTGTGTAAATAAAACGGTGCAGTAGGGTATCAAAGGTAAGCTGATATGAATATTGCAGTTGTCGGCTTGGGACTTATCGGAGGTTCTCTGTGTAAGACACTCAAAGAAAAATGCAGTTATACTATTTGGGGATTTGATACCGACAGTGATGTTTGCAAAAAAGCACTGGAAGAAAAATGTGTTGATGAAATAATTGAAAAAGAGAAGCTCGGCGAAGCTGACGTAACCTTTGTCTGTCTTCATCCTGAAACAACAGTTAAATTTATAAAGAAAAATGCGCCGCTTTTCAAGAAGAACTCCATTGTCTGTGATGTGTGCGGAGTAAAGGAATACATAACGGAAAAATGTGAGGGTATTCTTAAAAAGAACTCTGTTTATTATGTGGGAACTCATCCTATGGCAGGCAGAGAGTTTTCAGGATTTGACTATTCTCAGGATAGCCTTTTTGAGGGAGCAGATTTTATTATTACCAAAACCGATAATACAAATAAAGATGCAGTGGAAAAGATAGCATCATTGGCAAAGGAAATGGGTTTTGGAGAGGTAGTTTACTCAACACCTGAGGAGCATGACAGGATAATAGCCTATACTTCACAGCTTGCACATATAGTATCAAGTGCATACATTAAAAGTCCTACTCTTGAAAAGCAGCCCGGTTTCAGTGCAGGAAGCTTTCTTGATATGACAAGGGTAGCAAAGCTCAATGAAAAAATGTGGGCATCGCTGTTTTTGATGAACAGAAAAGCCATAAAATTTGAGCTTGATATGCTAATAGCACATCTTAAGCAGTTCCGCAGTGCTATAAAGTATGAGGATGATGAGGAGATTGTAAAGCTTCTTGCAGACGGAAGAAAGCGCAAGGAGAAAAATTTAAA
>OGWT01001841.1_pt1 | contig 15451 bp, 6 predicted proteins | sample 1576101 | NCBI WGS metagenome assembly OGWT01 (sample SAMEA3541481, study PRJEB24748) | human gut metagenome | biome: human gut; feature: human-associated habitat; material: faeces | place: China | collected 2012 | reverse complement strand
ATTAAGTATCAAGGTGCAGAGAAAGAGAAAATGACTTAATTTAATCTTTTTTTTAGATTTTCCACAAACAGCGTGCCGTATTCCCGCGCAGCCAGATATCCCATACGCTGCTCGGCGGTGATGTCCTGCTGAAGCATCACGCACCTCCCACTTTGTGCTGTAACCATTTCCAGCAGGGAAAGGTATTTCGCGCGCGCCGCCGGCGTGCGCAGCTTGACGCCGTCCAGCTTGAATACCGCCACTCCATAGGTCCTCCACAGCCGCAGCAACGTTTCCGCGTCCCGCCGCCAGTTTGCAAATTCTCCGGAGGAATCCGGAGAGAACCACAAGCCCAGCGCTACGCCACGCGCGGCGGCATGCTCCGCCACTGGGTACAGCCCGCGGGGAAACCGTTCCGGATGCGGCGTCCAGAAGTCCGCATCCGCCGCGTAATAGCCCTCCCACACGCCCCCCAACGGACGCGCGGAATTCACCGTCGTGCCCTTCTGCCAGCCGTCGTCGATCTGGAAATGCGTGATGCCCAGATGCGCGGCCTTGCGGACCTCGGCCAGGCAGAACCGTTCGTTCACCTTCGTGTCCTGACTGCGGTCGCCCCATGTGTTCATCATCACCATCTCGTCGCGTCCGGGAAGCAGCTTCCGTAAATTTTTCTGGTAGCTCCGCAGGGCCGTCAACTGTTCGAGTTCTCCGCCCGACCAGACTCCGAGGACGCATCCGTAGGCTTTCACCCACTCCCCTTCGCGGAGGTCCTTCTCCGTCACGCCCAGTCCCGTCACCGTGAAATCGCCGAACTCCGCCGTGAAGTCCCCGCCGCCATAGGCCAGTTGCACGCCCGAACCGGGGGCTTCCTTCAGGAAGAAGAACCCGCGGCCGTTCTCGGCGTTGCGGGCGAAGAGCAGGTTGCCCCGGTAGCTGTTTTTCCGGTAGGGAATGACGTCGGTTTCGAAGACCAGGTTGTTGTTCCAGTCCGTGACGTCCTGGAACTCCACGATCCGCGTGTGCCAGTGGAACCCGCCGGGGTTGAACCGGTCGAGGGTCGCGGCGACCGGCTGCGACTGCATGTCGGCGGTCGATTCGATGTTCTTGCGGTCGGCGGCGTTGACCGTCCGGCTGTCGGGAAGCTGTGCGGCGCTGCCTTTGAGGTAGGTGTCGCAGGCGATCGCCGGAGTGTCGGCGCAGATGCGGTAAATCCGCCGCACGTCGAGCGTTCCCAGCGAAAATTCCACGGTGACTTCCAGCCGCGCCGGATGGATGTCGGTTTCGGCGATCCGTTTCGTCGAGCAGCGTCCGCCGGTGCTTCGGGTATCGCCCGCGACCTTGAAGTCGGGCGTCAGGGAACGGGAAGTCCACACCTGTCCCGACGAAAAGTCGGTCAGGCTCTGCGTCATCAGGTTGCCGCCGTTCCAGACGAACCGGCGTTCGATCCGGGAGTTGCCGATCGTCAGGGTGTCGTTCTGCAAACGGCTGTAACAGCCCTCCTGCGGGAAGGCGGACGTGCCGCAGAGCAGCATCGTGAACAGTATCGGGAGTGTGTGTTTCATGGTCGGGATTCTATTTTGCCGGCAGGATTCTGCGCATCGTGTCGGTAAAGATCGCAGCCATCCGCTGCTGGATGTATTTGTCTTGGCCCCGCTGGGGATGCCACCCGTAGGCGACGCCTTCGATGGTTTGCGTGTCCTGGGCGTGGAGCAGGCTCTGCTGGGTCCCGGTGGCCGGGTTCGGAGTGTCTTTCGAGAAGCCGATGTTCCTGTCGAACTCCACGAGCGGCAGGCCCCACCGTGCGGCGAGGCGCCGTATGGCGGCGTTGTAGGTCGTCCGCGCGTCGTGCCAGTCGGTGCAGAGGACGATGACGGCGGGTTTACCCGATTTCGTGCCGTAGTACTTCGATTTCGGGTCGTCCTTCAGGGCGTAACACTCGCTTTGGTAGCGTTTGATGACGTAATCGAACGCCGCGGCGTAGTTGCTCCGGTCGAACGGCGTCGTGTAATCGGTGTACTTCTCTTTCAGGCCGCCCGTGGCCGAGACGTCGCGGTTGTGGACCTGCATGATGACCAGCGCATCCATCTCGTCCAGCTCCCCGGCGTTCCAGAGCGTGCCCTCGGCCATCCGGTTGGCCGTGTCGGCGATCGACTCGCCGCCGATGGCCCGGTTGAGCGCCCGGGCGTCCAGTTGCCGGCATCCGATTTCGAACCAGCCGTTCTGCGGCGAGGCGAACGAGGCCCCGGTGAGGAGGATCGTATATTTCGCGTTCTCCTGCGCTGCGGCGTGTCCCCATGCGAGGGGCAGCGCAAGCAGCAGTGTCAGTAGTTTTTTCATTGTCGTTTTCAGTCGTTGCGCAGTGCGCGGGGCGCTTTCAGAGAACCGCCCGTGTTGAATTTCTGGTTATCGGGAAGCCCCTCTTTTCTGCCGACGCCTTCGCGCATCAGCCTGCGGAGTTCTCCGAGGTGTTTCTGGTAGATCAGGCGGGGCGAAGCGTCGTATTTGCGGCACAGCGAGGCTGCCATGCCGACCACCTCGCCCATCATGCCCGTCGTGCGCATCACCCGCACCGTTCCGAGGGCCACGTGCGTCACGCTGATGTTCCGCCCGGCCATGAACAGGTTGTCCACATTGCGGGAGTAGAGACACCGGTAAGGCACGGCATGGGGATAGATGTGGATGTGTTTGGTCGCGGCCTTGAACTCCCGGCCCGGGAAGCGCACGGAGTTGAGCGAATCGGGAAAATGCAGGTCGATGTCCCACGTCGCGGTGAACGAGGCGTCTTCGTGGAAGACGTTCTTGTCGATGTCGTCCTGTTTGAGGACGTAGTCGCCCAGAAGCCGCCGCGATTCGCGTTTGCCGGCCACATAGGCCACCCAGCCCAGCTCGCGGTTGCGGTACTTGGCATTGTCTTTCAGGCCGTTCTTGAGAAAGCTCCAGTTCGAATAGATCACCAGCAGGCCGTAGTCGCGGATGCGTTCGAAATCGCGGATCTGGTCGAGGTTCATGCCCGTCTCCCATTTCCATTCGCCCATCGTCACCCGCTCGCAGTTTTCGGCGTTGAACTCCACGCCGTAGCTGAACGTCGGGAACGAGGTTTTGCGGCCCGTGTCGACCGAATACCATTGGACGGACGAACCCATCGTCATCCGGTCGGCGGTTTCGGGCGCCAGCGTTTCGCCGAATTCGTCGCGGCTCTCGCGGCCCATGCGGTAGTCGGCTCCGGCCAGGAATCCGACGGTTCCGTCGCCCGTGCAGTCGGCGAAAAGCGGCGCTTCGAGCGTCGTCTCCTCCCCGGTTTCGATGTGGCGGACGATTACGGATTTTATCCGGCCGCCCTCTTTGTTCACCGCTACGGCGCGGCAGCTGGAGAACAGCTTCACGTTCTGCTCCCCGGCGATGAACGCACTTTTCTTCGCGTCCTCGTAGTTTTCGGCCGGCCGGGCGTTGCCTTCGCGCGAGTGGCCGAATTCGCGGATCATGCGGCCCAGTCCCTCGTTGGGGCCAAGCTCGATGACGCCGCCCAGATGCACGCGGACTTCGGAGCTGTTGTTGCCGCCCAGCACCGGGCGGTCGTTGACCAGAGCGACGCTGCACCCCAGCCGGGACGCCGCGGCCGCGGCGCACATGCCTGCGATGCCGCCGCCCACGACGACGAAATCGAACGATTCGGCGGTTTGCGGCGTTGCGGGGATGCCGAGCATCCGTTTGCGGAACGTAGCGAGTTCCGCGCTTCCGGACGGAGGGACGTCGCCCTCTTCGGTGGTGAAATAGACGGCGTCGCAGCGGCCGTCGAATCCGGAAAGGTCGGTCAGCGAAACGCTGACCGGACCTTTCCGGACGGAGACCTTTCCGGCGCACTGCCACATCCACTCGCTGCCCGTGCAGCCGAGCGTCGCGGACAGTTTCCGGCTGCCGACCCGGAGGGCGAACTTTCCGGGACCTTCCCCGTCGTACCAGGGGGCGACCCAGTTGAACGTCCGGACGTAGACCCGGTAGGTTCCCGTTTCCGGGAATTCGACCGTCGTCACGGCGTCCGCCACGGGTTTGCCCATGCCGTGCGCGATGAGGTAGGGCGAACCCATCTGGTCCATGAACTGCTGGTCCACGGCCCACCCGCCCTTGTCGCGGAAACTCTCGGCCTCGACCAGGACGCCGCTCCCGAAGGAGGCGGTGACGGACAGCAGCAGCGCTGCGGAAAGCAATGCAACCCTCTTCATGGTTTTTCAGGCGTTAGTTGATCTGTACTTCGTGCAGTTTCACCCAGCCTTCGGCCGTCTTTTCGTTGTTTACGGCGAGCTGGATGGCAGGCCGGTTCTCCTTCGTCGTGTCAACGATGGCGATGCCCCACGTGTATTTCCCCGCGGGAAGATCGACGGCCGGCGTTTCGAAGGTGTAGGAGAAGGGCTTGCTCTCGACCCAGGTCGAAGGCTCGCAGTCCTTGTCGACGAAGACCTTCTGCGCCTTGTCCGAAGCGTCGATCAAAGCGAAGGCCACCTTGTATTTGTAGTTCCACTGCGGCAGGTTGTTCGGGAAATAGCCCCAGCCCATGTTGCGCCAGCGCGAAGCGACCTTGACACGGCTGCCTGCGCTCACCTGGTCGGGAACGATCACCTGGTCGGGATAGAGACGGTAGCCGCCTTCGGAGACGAAGCGCTGCACGAGGCTGAAGGCATCGTTGAACCACGACTCGGTCTCCTGGCCGACACGGAAGTCCATCATGTTGACGCGGGCTTCGGCCGAGGAGTCGAATTCGCCCTGGCGGACATCTTCGGGGTGTCCCTGGCGGTAGCCGGCCGGGTCGTTCCAGTAGCTGTGGCTGCTGACGATATATCCGCCCTCCATGATGATGGGGACCTTGTAACGCCATTGTGCGGCGATTGCCTTCTCCCAGGTGCTGTAACCCCAGCTGGAGTTGTTCATGCCGAAGGCGTCGGAGCGGATGCAGTAGCCGTTGCTGATGGCCAGGGCCACGAGGCTTTCGCTGTTCGGGTTCGCCGTGCCCTGGCTCGTGGGATGGCCCAGTACGCGGTGGTAGTTGATCACCAGGGGAACCTTCGTGAAGTGTTTGGCGTAGAGCTTGGTGATCCAGTCGAGGACTTCGCGCTTCACCGTTTCCGTATTCTCATCGACAGCCGATACGTCGTCCTTGTTGTAAGCCACGCTGTGGCCCTCGCCCCACTTGCCGAGGCCGTAGCCGTCGATGAACGAGGTGTATTCCGGATCGTTGAACTCCTCGGCGAGGGCTGCGACGAACTTCTCGTAGTAGCGCTGGAAGATCGGGTCCTGCGGCATCGGGGTCTTGCGGTCGGGGTATTTCGGCTCCGACATCGCGTATTCGGCTCCGGCATCGTAGACGAACTGGGGCGTATTGGCGCCCTGGTCACGTCCGTCCACCACGACGCGGAAAGCGATGGGGAGTTTCAGCTCCCGGGCTTTCTGAACCAGTTTGTAAACCTTCGAATCGGGGTCTTTCCAGGCGTACTGCCCGTCTGCGGGATTCAGCACGGACCATTTCGTGCGGATATAGCAGGCCGAAGCGTAGTCCGCCACCCTTACGTTCTTTCCGAGCAGCGGTACGTAGATCTCCTTGTCGAAATAGGAGGGATCGTAGTCCGCGCTGACATACATCACCCAGCCGTTGAGCGGGTTGTGCAGCACTTCCGACTTGTTGTAGGCGGGCTTTACGGTCACACCGGCAACTTGGCCGCCTTCTTCGCCGCCGCCGTTGTCCTTCGAGCAACCGCAGGAAGCGGCGCAAAGAAATGCTGCCAGAAGACAGCCGGTCATCAGATTTCTCATGTGTATCATGTTGCTGTTTTTACGATTGATTGTCGTTGTAATGGAATATTGCCGTATCTTCCTGTCGGCCGGAACCCAGTCTCCATTCCGATACGGCAATATTTTTCAGTCGTGCGGTCCGGCGTTATTTGTTCCGGGCCAGGATCGTTCCGTGACGCAGATCGAAGATCAGCAGGTCGGAAGCGGGGATCGTGTAATACGAGTTGCGCGTCTCTCCGTCGGCGCCTCCGTGCAGTTCGCCCACCTTGCCGAGAGTCAGCGTGAGGTTCTGCCTCTTGCCTTCTGCCGTCAGCGGACAGGTGAAGCAATAGGCGTTGTTCTGGTTGTAATCCGCATCGCCGACCGAGAAATTCTGGGCTACGCAGAACTTCATGCCGCTGGAAAGTTTCGTGCCGTTGTGCTCTTCGGCGTCATAGATCAGGATCTGCGGGTCGGCGAAGCTCTGCTTCAGGTTGAGTTTGCGCACGCCCCAGCCCGTACCTGCTCCGTAGGCGTAGAGATCGAGCACTTCGATCGTTGCCTCGGGATTGGCTTCCGCTCCGCTCGGGTGGAATGTGACGGACAGCGGCTTCAGGTCGGTCGCCGACGAGTAGATGCGCACCTGCTTGTTCTCCATGTCGATCAGCAGGCGGTAGTTGCCGGCGTTCGGGATATTCCACGAAACGGGGGTTTCCGTCATCTTCACGTCGACAAGCTCCCCGTCGCGGAGCGCGCCGTTGCCGTCGCTCGGAACGATGTAGTAGGTCTGACCCTCCAGCTCGACGGGAATCTGCAACTCGCCGATGCTCAATTCGCCGTACCAGGCATAGAGGTTCGCATTCTCGACCGTCTTTTCGATCTCCGTCACGCTGCTGATGGCCGTGCCGGAAAGCGACACCTTGTCGGCATCGAAGACATCGACCTTGATCGGGGTTACGGTCACCTCCACGGTGCGCACTTCGGGCATTTCGTATGTGGGGCCGCCCGCATACTCCGCGATGACGCGGAACGCCAGTGTGAAGGTCTTGTTTACGGGCACCTTCCAGCGCTCGTTAGCCCAGTTGTTGATTTGCTCGGAGGTGTAGCTCCGGCTGAAGATGCCGTCGTCTTCGCTCGTCACGATGGCAGTGGACGAACCGAAGTTGTTGTTCAGCAGGTCCAGTTTGGTCGTGTAGGACACCAGATACTCGTCGGGCATCGGACGCGCGGGCGTCCAGTCGAAGGTCAGTACCGTAGCCGAAAGGTCGTTTTCGTCCAAAGCGATCTGGGAGGCGGAGGCGGTCAGCTCCAGAGTTTCCCGGACCGGGTCGCTGTCGTGTTCGTACGGGTCCCATTCACAGGCCCACTGGCCGAGTGCGAGAAGGGTCAGCAGCGACAGGTTGCATGCAAATTTTATCTTTTTCATAACTGTTTTTTTCGTGGTTGCTGATACGGTCCGGAATCTGCCGGACACATTCTTGTCTGATCCGCCCGGAGGCGGGGACGAAGGTTTTTAGCCTTCGTAACCTTCATATCCGGGATTCTGCGGGAAATTGCCGACATTCGCGTCGCGGATAGCCTGCGGAATGGGCCACAGCACGTGGAAATCCTGGATGAGGTCGCGCGCCTCGGGGTTGTACTTTCTCACGCGTTCGAGCAGCTTGCCCGTGCGTATCAGCGTGAAGCGGCGGCTCTCTTCGCCGTAGAGTTCGCGGATGCGCTCGTCGAGCAGGAAATCCATCGTCATCTCATCGTCGGAAACGTCGGACACTTTGGCGCGGCGGCGCACTTCGTTCACGGCATCGGCGGCTTTATCGGGCATGTCCTGACGCAGGTAGGCTTCGGCCAGCAGCAGGTAGGTCTCGGCCAGGCGGAATTTCATGCGGTCCTTGTATGCGCCGGTAAGCTGGAGGTTTTCCTCCTTGCCGAAGAAAAATTTCTTCAGCGCCGGGAAGAGCTGGGCCTGCGACCACGATTTGTCGTCGATGGGGCATTTTTGTCCCAGCTTGTTGGGCGTCAGCGGGTTGTTGTAGTACCAGTTGCGCTTGATGTTGTACTCCGAGTTGCGGATGTCGCCGTCTTCGAAGATGCCTTTTTCCTGAATATCGGGGAAACCCTCCTTTTCTCCGGCCGTCGTGGCGTTGGTTCCCTTGACGCCGATCCACCACTTCAGCGGATAGATCTGCGCCAGGCCGCGGCCGCCGAGTGAGTCGGCCAGTGCGAATCCGTCGATGGCGTGGTACTGGGGATTCCAGGCGCGGCGGGTCCAGTCGTCGGAATTCGTGCCGCCGCCGACCGTGTTGTACTGGAACTGCATGACCCAGATACCCTCGGTGTTGCCGGCCGAACGGTTCTGATTGTTTTCGACGAACATGTCGCTGAAATAGTCGCCGGGATCGTTCTTGGCGTTGCCGAAGCGGCTTTTCATCAGACTGTAATACGGGCAGTCGATCACGTCCTGGGCATTCTCCTCGGCCAGCTTATAGTCGCCTTCGGCGCCGCGCAGCAGGTACATTTCGCTCAACAGGTGGCGTGCGGCCCACGTCGTAAGCTTGCCCTCCTTCACGTTGTCGGGATTGTCGGGAAGGTACGTCTTGGCAAATTCCAGGTCTTTGATGATGTTGCCCAGCACCTCGATCTTGGGATCGCGCGAGAACGAGAGCAGGAAGGGCTTCTGGATGGTTTCGACCCAGGGCACGTCGCCGTAGAGGTAGACCAGCGTGCGGTAGGCGTAAGCCCGGAAGAAACGGGCTTCGGCCTGGTAAAGCTGTTTGTCGGTGGGATAGTCCCAGTTGTCGTTCTTTTCGGAATAGATCAGCAGTTCGTTGGCCGAAGCGATCAGGTTGTAGGCCCAGTTCCAGTACGAGCCGACGAAAAGCGTCGACGGGTTGAGCGTCATTTCGGCGAACGGAACCAGCGAACCGTCGCGGACGGTTCCCATGCGGCAGAGGTCGGTCGAAATCTGGAGGACCTCGTAGGCGCAGGCGCCGTTGTGCATGAAAGCGCCGTTTTCACCCCAGGTGTTGTATTCCGAGCGGGCGATGGCGTAGAGCCCCGTGGCTCCCACCTCGAAGCCCAGTGAACTGGTGTAAGTGTTGTCGGGGGCCAGCGAACTTTTCAGATCCTCTTCCAGGAAGGAGGTGCAGCCCGCAGCTATTGAGAGGATCGAACTCGCGATGCCGATCTTGATATAATTCATCGTTTTCATAGTCAGGTCTTGATTAGAAGGTTAAGGTTAATCCCAGTACGTAGGAACGGGCGGTCGGGAACGATGCGAACCAGGTGTTGTCGTAGTTCAGCATCTGGCGCATGTTGGAGAAGGCGCAGACGTTGTTCACGCTGAAATTCACGTCGATGGCGCTCAAGCCGATCCGGCGGACGAATTTCTGATTGACACGGTAGCCCAGCGTGATGTTGCGCAGCTGCACGTAGTTGAGCTTCTTGTAGTAGCCGTGGCTGAAGGAGGCCTGGTAACCCGGCGAAACGACCTCTGCGTCGGGGGTCTCCGGCGTCCAGTATTTCACGCCGTGGATGTAGTTGCCCGAACCGAACGTATACGAGGAGATGTTGGCCACGTTGTCCGTCATCCACTTGCCGAAGACGCCGTTGAACAGGAACGAGAAATAGAAGTCCTTGTAGGAGAAACGGTTGCCCATCGACATCGTGAAGCTCGGCTGTTTGCTGCCGATCACCTTGCGGTCTTTGGAGTCGATGACGCCGTTGCCGTCGACATCCTCCAGTTTGGCGGCTCCGGGCGTGGCTCCAGTCTGGTGGGCCACCTCCTTGCCGTCCTTGTCGATGAACGTGAACTCGTCGCCTTCCTGCCAGATGCTGATCATGTTCCAGTCGTAGTAGACCGACAGCGGCTGGCCGATGAACCACTTGTTGTTGATGTCGTCTCTGCCGTCGCCGCGCAGCGCGACGATCTTGTCGCGGTTGAGCGAGAAGGTGAAGTCGGTCTCCCACCTGAAATCCTTCTTGCGGATATTCTGCGAATGGAGCGTCAGTTCGATACCCTTGTTGCGGGTCTGGCCGACGTTGTAGAGAATCTTGCTGTAACCGTTCATAATGGGAACGGTACGCGACATCAGCAGGTCGTGCGTGTTGGAGAGGTACATGTCGATCGTACCGCCCAGACGGCCGTTGAAGAACTGGAAGTCGATACCGAGGTTGGCCGTATAGGTGGTCTCCCAACGCAGGTCGGGATTGCCGATACCGTCGCTCGGCAGGTAGGCCGAGTTGGCGGCGTCGCTGTTGTCGCCCCAAATATATTTGACACCATTGGTCGAGTAGAGACGGTCGAGCGACTGATAACGTGAAATGGCGTTGTTTCCGTTGGCGCCGTATGAGAGGCGGATCTTCAGCATGTCGATCCAAGAGGCGTTGTCCTTGATGAAGCTCTCCTCGCCGAGATGCCAGGCAACGGCAGCCGAGGGGAAGAAAGCCCATTTGTGGTTTTCAGCGAAGGCCGAGAACGAGTCGGCGCGTCCGGTGAGTGTCAGAAGGTATTTGCTGTTGAAGCCGTAATTCACACGGAACATGCCCGAAACGAAGTTCTCTTTCCAGAAAGACGAACTGATGGCGATCTTGTTCTCGGCGCCGTCCATCCGGTAGAAGCTCGAGTCGTCGTTTACGAAGCCTTCGCCGCTTTGCGAAGCGGCTGTATACTGGGCCTCCTGCATGGAGAAGAGACCTGTGAAGTCGATGTGATGTTTGCCGAAATTCCGGTCGAATTTAAGCACGTTCTCCCACGTCCAGTCCGTCGTGTGGTTGTTGGCCAGCTCGGCGCGGCCGTCGACTTTCTTACCCGTTACGGTGTTGCGGCCGTAGTAGGTTCCGTTCATCTGGCTGCGGTAGTTGTAGCCGAACTGCGACCGGAAAGAGAGCCCTTTGACCGGAAGTTTGAGATCGAGGAACCCGTTGGCCATGAAGTTGCGGCCCGTGCGTTTCTGGTCGGCGTTGACGTCCTTCATCGGGTTGGGCAGGTTCGAGTAGTCCATCGGCTCCTCGTAGTAGGCGCCGGTCTCGTCCTTGTAGATGCCGTAGGGGCTTTGCTTGATGGCATGTTCGAGGTTCGGCGTCGCACCGCCGGTCTCACGGTTCACGAACTGCGTGGTGAGACCTACGGACAGCCAGTCGTTCATTTTCTGGTTGATGCTGGCATAGACGTTCGTGCGCTGGTAATTCGAATTGTAAACCACGCCGGGGTTGTCCAGGTAGGAAACCGAGGCCATATAGGTGGTCTTCTCGTTGCCGCCCTGGAAGCTCAGCTGGTGGTCCATCGTGAAGACCGTGCGGAAGACATAGTCCTGCCAGTCGTTGGTGATGCCCTTGGCGTAGTTTACCTTCTCGCTGGCGCTGATAATCGAACCTACCAGCGGATCGAGCTGCTCGCCGCTGTAATTGTTCTTGAGCCGGCCCATGTCCTGCTTGAGGCGGATGAACTCGTTGGGACCCATGGTTTCGATGCGCTGCATCGGCTCGGCGATGGCGAGCTTCGTTTTGTAGGTGACATGGAATTCGCCCTGCGAACCCCGCTTGGTCTGGATCAGGATGACGCCGTTCGAGCCGCGCGAACCGTAGATGGCCACGGCCGACGCGTCTTTCAGCACCGACATGTTCTCGATGATGTTCGGGTCGAGGTCGGCCAGTCCGCCCGAGTAGGGAATGCCGTCGAGAATGATCAGCGGGTCGTTGCTGGCCGTCAGTGAGTTCTGGCCGCGGATCAGCAGGGTCTGGTTGCTGCCCGGCGCTTCGTTGCCGGTCGTGATGTTCAGACCGGCGACCTGGCCGACCAGACGGTCCATCAGGTTGTTAGTCGAGACCATTTCCAGCGTCTGTTTGCTGACGACGGCGAGACCTCCCGTGAGGTCTTTCTTTTTCTGCGTACCGTAACCCACGACGACCACTTCGTCGAGGGACTGGGCGTCTTCGGTCATCGTCACGTTTACGACATTCGATGCGCCGAGTTTCACTTCCTGGTCGGTATAGCCCAGACAGGTGAAAAGAAGCGTCGAGGATGCGGGAACTTTGATTTCATAAACACCTTGCGTATTGGATACGGCTCCGTTGTTGCTTTTGCCGTCCTTTATCACGACAACGACTCCCGCCAGCGGGGCGCCGCTTCCGTCGGTGATTTTACCGGTTACTTTGACGTCGTTCTGCTGGGCGAACGACGGTGTTGCAGACAGCAGGAATAAGAGGGAAATCGTCAGGCTGCCTATAAGCTTTTTGTACATGCTCATTATCATAAAAGGTTTCTTTTTGGTTAGTGCTTGTATCTCCGTTATAAAGGGATTGTCTGGAGGGGCGGGAGACACTTCGTCGCCTGGTGTGGTTTTCCGATCATCTTTTCATAGGTTTCAGGTTTTAATTTTTTAAATTTTTTTATGTATTTCGAAGGAAAAGCGGACGCCGGGGACTTCGGACCCCGTATTGCAAAGGTCAATAAAACGGGGCGACCGGATGGGCGTCGTTTATTCGGAAATGGTTCCATTTCGTACGGAGGGGTAAAAAAAAGGATCATATCCGGGCGCTGCGGGCGCTGCGCAGACCTGCGAAGAGTCCCGCCCGGACAAAATGAAACCTCCCTGCCGGTCGCGCGGGGCGACGGCGGGAAGGTTTCTGCGGGCAGATGCGGACGCTGCTCCGGCGGATACGAAAGCACGAGATATTCATAGCCGGTTCGGTGGGCTCCTTTCGTGCGGTTTGCGTCAGGATTTCTTCTTAAATTCGGATGGGGTCAGTTCGAAATGCCGTTTGAAACAGATGCTGAAATATTTGGGATTGGCGAATCCCGTCAGGACCGAGATCTCGGAGATGGTCAGGTCCGACTCCCGGAGCAGCTGGGCCGACCGTTTCAGCCGGACGTCCATGATGAACTCCTTGATCGACATGCCCGTGATGTCGTTGATCTTCTGGTAGAGGAGCGTGCGTCCGATCGACATGTCCGACACGAACGAATCCACGTTGTAGTCGCTGTTGTCCATGTTCCGTTCGATGTAGTTCATCGCCTTTTTCAGCAGTTCCTCGTCCATCGACGAAATGGTGATCTTCGACGGTTCGGCGATGTACTTCTTGCTGTAACGCTCCTTGAGTTCCTGCTGGCTGCGGATGAGGTTGGCAACCTGTTTGAGCAGGAAATCCATATCGAAGGGCTTGTCGATGAACACGTTGGCTCCGCATTCCAGTGCCTTGATCTTGTTTTCGGTGTTTTTGCCCAGAGCCGAAAGCATGATCACCGGGATATGGCTGGTCTTGATGTTCGAACGCAGCGAGCGGCATACCTCGAAGCCGTCGGCTTCGGGCATCATCAGGTCGGTGATGACGATCTGGGGGCAGATTCTCTCCGCTTTGGCGATGCCTTCGCTGCCGTTTGCCGCGGTGTATACGTTGTAGTGTTTCGACAGCCGTTGTTCGAGGTAGCTCCGCAGGTTGGGGTCGTCCTCGATGACCACGATGTTGCACGCCTTGCGGTCGTGCCGGTCGTTGGGAGCCATGACGTCGGATTCGGTCAGCAGGTTGTCGATTTCGGAGACCGTGTATTCGTACGATTCGGCGGCGCTGTCGGTCTTTTCGGCGTTGAGCGTGAAGGGCAGGACCACCGTGAACGCGACTTTCGAGTTGCCCGAACGGAGGGTGATGGTTCCGTTGAGGTTGCCGACCAGCTCCTTGACGATGGCCAGTCCCAGGCCGCTGCTGCTCTCGAATTGGGGACGGCGGTCGGAGAGGTGGTTGAACGATTCGAAGATGGCCTCCTTCTTGTCGTCGGGGATTTCCGCCCCGGTGTTGGTGACCGTGAAGGCGATGTATTCGGTGCCGGCGGCCGGCGGAGCGGACTCCGGGCGCTGGTCCTGCCGCGCCGGGTAGATTCTCACGCCGACATAGCCGTTTTCCGAGGCGTACTTGATCGCGTTGGAGAAGAGGTTCGTGAAGATTTTTTCGATCACGTCGTGGTCGAACTTGGTGTAGAAACTTTCATACTGGGAGTTGAAGCCGGTTTCGATCCCCTTCTTGTTGGCGTAGAACTCGAACAGCGAGAAGATGCTGTCGATGAAGCGGATCAGATCGCCCGGCTGGCGGTTCAGGGTGATCTTCTGGCTCTCGATTTCGCGGAACTGAAGCAGTTGGCTGATCATGCGCTGGATGCGCCCCACGTTCTTCTCGATCAGGTGCACGTAGGCATTGCCAGGCGCATTGGCGGGCAGGTGTTCCTTGAGCTGTTTCAGCGGGTCGACGACCAGCGTGAGCGGAGTTTTGAGGTCGTGGGAGATGTTCGTGAAGAAGTTGATCCGGGCCTGGGTCAGCTGCTTCATGTTCTGTTCCTTGATCCGCTCCAGTTCGAGCCGCTGTTCGAAAATCTTCTTGTTGGTGAAATACCGCCAGATGAAGTAGGCCACCGCCGAGAGCAGCGCCGCATAAACGAGGTAGGCCCAGCGGGAGAGGAAGGGCGAGGGGTGCACCCTGAAGCCGAGCGCCGAAACCTCGTCGCCCCACAGGCCGTCGTTGTTGGCCGCCTTGACCTCGAAGACATAGTTTCCGGCGGGCAGGTTGAAGAACTGCACCGCCTTCTGTCCCTGCGGCAGCAGGGACCATCTTTCGGAGTGTCCCAGCAGGCGGTAGGCATACTGGTTCTTCTCGGCGTTCAGGTAGCTGTTCGCCGAGAAGCGGATTTCGAAATTCGACTGCCGGTGCAACAGTTCGATCACGTCGCCCTCGCCTCCGCGGTAGGAGAGCGTGGAAATGGCTTTCTCCAGAGGCGAGTTCTTGGCGCCGGGCACGGCCGGCCGGCTGTTGATAAGCAGGTCCGTAAAATAGACTTTCGGCTTCTGGTCGTTGTATTTGATCTTTCCCGGGGTGAAGAGGATGAAGCCGTCCGTCCCTCCGAACAGCATTTCGCCTTTCGAGGTCTTGTAGCAAGCCCGCACGTAGTAGGCCCCGCAGCGGTTCGGGATGTCGATCTGCGATTTGCGGATCACCCCGTCGGTATGGTCGTAATAGTAAAGCCCGTCGTTGGTGCTGAACCAGACATCTTTCGAGGGGGTGTCTTCGAGGATGCCGAAGACTGTTTTGCCCTCCAGCCCTTCGCCGTTCCGGTCCCTGAAATTGACGTAACTGCCGTTGCGGCGCAGCAGGTTGACCCCGCCGCCACGGGTTCCGAACCAGATGTCGGAGTCGGAGGTGACGCAGTAGGAGCAGAGGTTGTTGACCGAATAGGGGGCCTCTGCGATGTAATGGCGCTTCAGAATCCGCCGTGTGGCGGGATCGACGACGTATGCGCCGTCGTGCCCGACGAGCCACAGGTCGCCCCGCTCGTCGTGGAACAGCGTTTCGATATGGATGCGGACGGCGTTTCCCTGTGCGTCTGTCAGCCGGACCGTCTCCACGTGTCCCGTACTCGCATCCTTGTACATCAGCTCGGCGTCCGGGTCGGTCAGCCAGATGCCCCGGTCGCCCTCCTTGGCGAAGTCATAGACGCTCAAAGGCTGTCCCGAGGCCGGATGGTTCATGTACAGGTCGGAGAAACGTCCCTGCCGTTCGTCGAAGACCCGCATTCCGCCGTTGAACGCCGAGACCAGCAGCCTGTCGTTTCCGTCGTGCCACAGCTTTTTGATCATGTTCGACGTCAGGCCGCAGCGGCTCTCCTGCGTGTAATAGACGAACCGGCCGTCGCGGCGGTCCCAGCGGTTAATTCCCCCCCCCCTCCGTTCCG
>OGWT01001830.1_pt1 | contig 15502 bp, 8 predicted proteins | sample 1576101 | NCBI WGS metagenome assembly OGWT01 (sample SAMEA3541481, study PRJEB24748) | human gut metagenome | biome: human gut; feature: human-associated habitat; material: faeces | place: China | collected 2012 | reverse complement strand
CAGGATTTTGATACCTGTCTCTTTTCTTCGATTACAACACTGTAATGCTTTTACCAGCAGAGAACCAATCAGCCCGGTCGCTCCCGTTACCAGAACTGTCTTGCCCTTCAGCTCTTCCAATGGAATATCACTCTCTGAAATACGATCCAGATCTTCCTGTAAAATAGAATCGTCTGCACTTTCCTGTAAAATTTTATGATTCATTTTGCATCTCCTTGTCTGTTACTGTAGCCGTCTTACTGTTCTTTTTTAGGATTGTATATGTAAAATGTAAATAACAGCCTGCATAAATAATTACTATATACTTGTCAAGTCCCCCATTTGAAAACAGATAATTTCCATAAGTAAATAAACTAAATAATATTACCACCGAAGAATACTTTAAATAGTCTTTATTGATGCAAGTAAGTATAACCAAAAGTATTTCCAACGGATATGCATATCTTTCATGCATTGCCGGTAAAAACAATACACAAGTCCAGATAAACCAGCTCGCAATACATACAAAATTTTCAGGACGACTGCAATCTAACTTTCTTTTCATAATAATATACAATCCCATACCACATATGCTTGCCGCCATAACGATTGCTGCCGTTTTCAGCCATTCATAATCATTTCCTACAAACATCCAAAAGCTCGGAAAATTCACATGCATATCCTGGTATGTACCTGTCTGACTCGCATAAATTCTAAACGGATCAAGTAAGCTCCGTCCCTGGACAAAAGCACATATTCCCGATATCCAGAAGGTAAACACGGTAATAAGAAGTTCAAATATGCTAAATTGTTTTTTATAAATATAGAAGCATATAATAAATGGAAAAATAAATATTGTCTGCATTTTAAATGCAAAAGCAATACCTAAAAAAACAAATGCACTGTGATATTTTCCCTTATACAAATACAGTAATGTAAGAATGATAAAGGTCGTATAAATAGAATCGCATTGTCCCCAGTAAGCAGAATTAAGAATAACGGTCGGCAACATGATAACTGCAGCAAACGTAATAAAAAATACTTTATCATTTTTTTCTTTTTTGCTCAATTCGCATGCAAATATAGCTGCTGATATTGCCATGCAAAAATCAAAGAAAATCGATAATATTTTATAGTAATAAATGCTCTTGTCTCCTATATATGTAAATAATGCTACTATTGTCTGATATAATATATTGTAATCTCCAACCTGATTTTTTAAACTATGGATGCCTCCGTTATCCGCTATTTTTTGAAACCATCCCAGAAGAAACCATGTCATATCACCGGAAACAAAATCTCTTCCTGCATAACGTACAGCAATTGCCAAACCTGTAATTGCCAGTATAAATAATATATTAACATTTCGTTCCACAAATTCTACAATTTTTCTTTCTATTTTGAACATTTCTTTTTCTCCGCCTTTTCATCTTTTTCCCATGTGCGTTCACTGATAATATATCGCGGTCTTGCTTTTACTTCCATATAGATTTTTCCGATATATTCTCCCAAAACACCGAGACAGATCAACTGTATTCCTCCCATAAAGCATACGATACATACCGTACTGGACCATCCGGCTACGGTTCTTCCTAAAATTGTTGCAACAACCGCCCAGATAATTCCTATAAAACTTAAGGCAGAAACTCCAAGTCCAAACCCTGCAATCAAGCGAATCGGTTTTACACTCAAACTTGTAATTCCATCAAATGCCAGTGCAAGCATTTTGGAAAGTGGATAATGAGATTCCCCGGCAATTCTTTCGTGCCTTTCATAATAAACGCTCGTACTTTTAAATCCTACCAGTGGAATCATACCTCGCAAGAATAGATTGACTTCTTTAAAATTTGCAAATTCCTTTAATACTCTGGCTGAAACCAGTCGATAATCTGCATGATTGTACACAATCTCTCCCCCAAGTTTATTTAATAGCTTATAAAAAGTCTGAGCCGTAAATCTCTTAAAAAATGTATCTGTATCACGATTGCTTCTTACACCATATACGATTTCGCAGCCCTCATGATAACGATCCACCATCGCTTCCATAGCAGCTATATCATCTTGTCCGTCACAATCAATTGAAATAGTAATGTCCGCAACATCCTTTGCTTCCATCATTCCTGCCAGAACAGCATTTTGATGTCCTCTGTTTCGGCTCTGACAAATCCCGATGAAATGTTCGTCTTTCTCTGAAAGTTCCTTAATCAAATCCCATGTTTTATCCTTACTTCCATCATTGACAAATAAAATTCTGCTGTTTTCACTTATTTTATCTTTTGCTATCAATAAATTCAGCTCTTCCAGAAACATTTCTGATGTAATAGGAAGCACTTTTTCTTCATTGTAACAAGGTATTATCATATATAATCTTGGTTTCATTTTTTCTCCTCAAATATTTTTATAATCTGCTTTTCTTCTTTATCTCACTGTTTAATTTTTCTATTCCAATTGCTGCTAAAATACAAAATACCGGAGCATATGTATACAGATATCTGGCTCTCGCTTCGAAAAGAACTTCAAATAAGGTCAGTCCTGCAATGGAAAGCATCAGCACTATAATCTCCTGCCGATTTTCTTTTCCCAATCCCGAGAGAGCAGCCGCACCCAGCACAAAAACCCAGATACTCTGCATTACTGTTACATAGATATCATAATATTTGTGATCTGCATAATATATATTTCTTAGAAAGACAGCTATATGATTATCAGGCTGCGGAAAAACAACCATAAAAAAGTTTCCTTCTCCGCCCCATGCATAAGTACCATCATTATAGACAGTAAGCATCTTTTTTGCTAAAAATCGAAGATAACCTGCTATTCCCATATCTTTCATTCTTTCAAAAGTTCTTTGTATATTTGCTTTTTTTCTTTCCTGTGGCGTTTCAAAGGATTTTGAATATATCACATCATCCCCAACGTAAAGACCTCCACCTTCTTCATTATTTCCCATCATCAGAAAATGGGACATTCCCAATCTCTGATTTGAATCCAGAACAATTTGATTTTTTTCACAAATCAGGTTGATACTTGTTTTTATTGTTATTAGTGAAAAAATAAAACATCCCGCCAACATCACAATTTGAAGAAGTTTTTTCTTGTTTCTTAAACAACTGAAAAACTGGATGATAAACAGTGCTATCAGCATAATAAGACATTGTGGCTTGATATTATATCCGATACATCCTGCAATCACTGCCATAATTTTGGAAATCCAATTCATTTTTTCTGTTTTATTTGGTTTCATAAATAAATAAAACGTCAGTATCGGAAAAACCAATCCTAACGAATCTGAATAAAAAACAACATTCCACGGAGATAACCCAAAATTTAAAACAGCTAATATAAAGGCAGCAAATGCAATTTCTTTCTTACAAATGAGACTGGCACTTTTATATGTCAAATAGCACGCAGCAACGTTTATCATGGAATTAAGAACAGCAAAAACCATTAACTGTACAACTTCATTTTCATTTGCAAACAAATTACAGAAAGAAATAACAGCTGACTCTATAAACAGCAGCAGTAAATTATTTGGATACATAGAAAATGGATATCTTATAACGATATCCGCCCGATTTCCGTTTACAAATATTTTTGCACTGTTGTAAACTCCTCCTGCATCCCATCCAGGTTCAAAAACTATATTGTATGCAATAAAAATTTGAACAACAAATAATATAATCAAAGAAATTTTTACAATTAAATCATACTTCCGTATCCTCTCTGCCTTCTGCTTTCCATTTTTTTTATATCGCCAGTAATATACGAATGCTCCAGCTAAAATAATTCCCCCTAAAATTACAATATTTGGAATCAAAAATCCTTTTTTTAATTTAAAGCTGCACCATTGTCCAAATAATATCAACAAAAATATTATTCCAACTATAAGTGCATACAATTTTTGCGTTGCCTGATAAGTAAACTTTTTCACTTTTTCTCCTCCGATTTTATTATATTTCTTTTGTATTATACCTTACTTTTTTTGCTTTTTAAAGCTCACAGTTTATAAATTATTTTTACTCCATTATCCTTTTCATTTTTGAAAAGTTTTTTCTGCTCTTTTTGATATTTCCAATTTTCTTCCAAAAGTATTCAAAAAGATTGACAAGCATCACTTATTCATTTATAATAAGCACAAACAATCTTTATTTCATTTTTTAATCTGACTTTCATTGCCGTTCGGCAGGAAAATCCAACAAAATCAAATACCTGCACAGGCGGCTTGAAGAAACTGTATTTTTATCTGTCTCATAAGAAAAATTTTTATATTCAGGTTGTTCTGTGTCAGATGAACTCACTTATCACTTAACAAAAGAAAAGGAGCAGCCTATGGGACAAAAAGATATTACAGAAAAACTACTGGAAGATTATAACGATGTATTTGCAGACATTATAAACGGACTGATTTTTAACGGGGAACAGCGAATTTTGCCGGAGTCTCTGGAAAATACTCAGGTTCATTCTCAATATAAATCAGAGGATGGAAAAATTCATGAACTGGAGAGGGATGTTGCAAAATACTGGAAAGACAAAAAAGTAGAGCTTGCAATCTGTGGAATTGAAAATCAAAGCATTGTAGAAAAAAATATGCCATTCCGTATTATAGGTTATGATGGTGCTTCATATCGCAGTCAGTTATTAAAAGAACGTAAAGAAATTCTTCCGGTTATGACGATTGTCTTATACTTTGGCACAAAACATCACTGGTATAGCCAAAAGAACATCAAAGGATTGATGAAAATTCCAAAAGAACTGGAAGATTATATTAATGATTATGAAATGAAAATATTTGAAATTGCATGGCTCTCAGAAGCAGAGATTGACCGTTTCCACAGTGATTTTAAAGTCGTAGCAAATTTCTTCGTTCAGAAAAGAAAAAATAAAAACTATATCCCGGATGATCCAACAGAAATTCGTCATATAGATGAAGTACTGAAACTTCTTCAGGTCATGACCGGTGATGAACGTTATCTGACAATATTTCAGGAAAGACGGTGTGAAATTTTTTCTGTAAATTTAGATCTTCTATGATAATTATGGCGGCTTAACAGCGGTTTCTGCGGTTAAGCCGTTGTCTATTTAATAGCAAAAATAATCTGGCATGTCAAGAGCACCCAGAAAAATCTGGGTGTATATTTATTCCCGGCATTCCACTTTGGATTGTTATATCACCATCCGGTCAGGGTACATGATTTCCAGCTCACCACGTACTCTCCCCCAATTGCGGATCGGCATTGTCCATTTTTTTGCAATCTCAAAAGTGCCCAGATATAATGCTTTCATCAGTGACTGGGAACTCGGGAATACGCTTCTCTGCTTGTTTAGTCTACGATAGCATGAATTCAGTGATTCAATGGCATTCGTAGTATAAAAGGCAGTACGGACATCCTTGGAAAATTTGAAGATGGGGGAGACTGCATCCCAGTTATCATGCCAGCGGTTCATGGCACTTGGGTATTGTCCGGACCATTTCTTTGTTACAGTTTCCAGCTGCTTTCTGGCAGTTTCTTCGCTCGCTGCGGTATAAATTGTTTTCAGATCTTTCGCAAAAGTTTTCATATCCTTGTTTGCGACATATTTAAGGGTATTTCTTACCATATGCACAATGCATCTCTGCTGTTCTGTTTTAGGAAATGCAGTAGAGATCGCATCTTTAATCCCAGTCAATCCATCAGAACAGAGAATGAGGATATCCTGAACTCCACGATTCTTTAAACTATTCAGCACAGACAGCCAATATTTACTGCTTTCATTTTCTCCAACAACAATGCTTAGAACTTCTTTCTTTCCATCTTCATTAATCCCAAGGGCAACATATGCGGCAAGCTTTCTGATCACACCGTCATCCCGCACAGAAAAGTGCACAGCATCAATAAAAACAATTGGATACACAGGTGATAATGGACGATTTTGCCATTCCTCAATTCGCGGCAGAAGCTTATCTGTGATATCAGATATCATACCCTCACTGACTTCAAATCCATAGATATCCTCTATAGTCTCTGAAATCTGCCTGGTAGTCATTCCCTTTGCATACATGGCAATGATCTTGTCATCAATCGAAGAAATGTCTTTCTGACGCTTAGGAAGTACCTGCGGTTCAAAGGAGCTTTGACGATCCTGCGGAACATCCACTTCAAATTCACCATATTTACTCCGAACAGTCTTAGACTTTTTACCATTACGGTAATTAGGCTCACCGGATCTTTCGTAACGATCATAGCCAAGATGATTATCCATTTCTGTTTCAAGCATATCTTGAATTGTTCCGGAAAGAAGATCTTTTAATGCATCCTGAATATCCTCCGCAGATTGGATATCATACTCCTGGAGTAATCCTTGAATAAGATTTCTCTTTCCTTCCGTCATTGGTTTTGGTTTGTAAACTTCTTTCTTTCTTTCTGTTTGCCATAATAAAAGGCCTCCTATGATTTTAATATTTTATCATAGAAGACCTTTGTTGTGTTGAATTTACAGAGTTTTTTTCACAGGCTCTCAGGAAAAGAAAGGGGTTCGAAGTATGTGTGACGTAGCAGAAAGACTTGAAAAAATGGGCATTGAAAAAGGCTTGAAGCAAGGTATTGGAGAAGGAATTAAGCAGGGAATTAAGCAGGGAATTGAACTCGGTAAAACTGCCGGTATCCACGCTGAAAAAGTTCGCGTATATAAACACCTTATCGAAAAGGGATTTTCAGAAAAAGAAGCACGTGAAATCGCCGAACTTCCAGAAACACTGAATGTATAATTTTTATCTCATATATTAAAAGAGCTGCCACTCCGGTGTTTTTTCACCTTTGTGGCAACTCTTTTAGACTACTCTTTTATTTCAGAATTGATACTCTCGACTCTGGTTTATTTTGTAATTTTTACGCTTGCTTTCTGACCTTTTTTACTCAGAAGTTTCTTGTAGCTATTTAATTTCTTAGCTGGAACTTTAATCTTGCAGTTCTTATGGATTCCCTTGAATGCATTCTTTCCAACGCTCTTCAGAGATTTGGATTTGATTGTAATAGTCTTCAGATTTTTAGCTCCGCTGAATGCATTTGCACCGATCTTTGTTACCTGACTTCCGATGACAACTTTCTTCAGTTTTCTGTTGTTCTTAAATGCATTTTTAGCAATTCCAACTACTTTATATCTTCCGTCTGCCAGTTTCACACTCTTTGGTACGTTAAAGCTTGTATTGTTGGCTTTACGCGGTTTTACCAGAACTACTGTCTTTTTCTTTGCGTTTGTTACACGATAGATACCTTTTCCTACTTTTGCTTCTGTTCCAACAGTTGGATTCTTGGAATCGGTTGAAGGAGTTTCCGGCTTTTTATCCGTTGACGGTGTTTCTGACTCAGGTGCTTTTTTCTGAAGTTTTGCTGCTGCTGCCTGCAGATCTGCAAGTGCCTTCTCTAAGTCTGCTTTCGTTGCCTTTTCATCTTTTGCTGCGTTTGTAGCTGCTTCCAGAGCTTTCTTATACTCTTTCCAAGATTCTGGTGTATAATCACTTTCCTTCTTGTCTTTTAAAGCAGTAAGTTCATCATTGATTTTTGTAATCAGTTCATCAATAACCTGCTGTTCGATAAATACCGTAACCTCACAGGAAGCACTGTGCTTTCCATCTTTAGTGGTTACTGTAATCACAGCGGTTCCGTTTGCAACTGCCTTTACATTTCCTTTTTCATCTACTGTAGCTACTTTGCTATCCGAAGTCGTAAATGTTACATTCTGGTTTGCACTATCCTCCGGATTTACTTTTACGTAGATTCTTTCTGTCTGATCTTTTTTGCTCAGGCTCATTTTCTGTTTATTGATCTGAATGCCTGTTGCTTCTTTACTTTCTTTTGAGAATACGAATTTATCAATTCTTGGTCCTTCTTTTTCTGTTCCTTCAAAAACTAAAGTGCCATGACCTTTTTTTGTTACATTAATGGTAAATTCTGCAGTATGTACCTGTGTTGCACCGGCTTCTCCATATACATCCAGACTTCCACTCTCTACATTAGTACCCTTCCATGAAAATACATTTGGATTTCCGCCTGCCTCTGTACGTCCACTCTGATAAGTAGCCTTCACTTTATACTGTCCTGCTGCCGGAGCATAGAAGTTCATGGAAATAGTATCTCCATTCATAAACCAGTCGACCACTTTTCCGCCACTTGCTTCAGATCGTTCCACTACATGTACATGGTTGGTAGAATCTCCATTTAACGGCTTCAGTGTAAAGTCCTCTGCCTCTACTTCTGTTTCTTCTCCTGCTGTTGGAAGAACCATTCCTGTGCTGCCTGTTGAAACAAGTTCATTCTTAGCTTTTACAAGTGTATTCAGGGCAGTTTTCTTCTGTTCATCCGTTGCCTTTTCATCGAATAACAGATCCTTCAATGTGGAAACTGCACTCTGGAATGCATTTGCACTTGTTGCTTCATAGTCTGCAAGATTGATTTCTTCTGCTCTTTCCATTATTTTATCTACATTTGGATGATACAATGTTACATGTGTATAACTGTCTGTATCGAAAGATGCTTCTGAATTTTCTGCCTGCATTAATGTAAAATAAAAGTCTTTTCCATCAGCACTTCTGTCATTCTCCAGTCCTGTCAGAGTAATTGTCTTTGATGTTTCTCCATCTTCAAACGTTACGGTTCCTGTCAGGTTGACATAGTTTACACCCTGTTCTGCCCCTGCTGACTGTGTTGAATATCCAACAGTAACTTTTCCATGTGAACCTGCAGTACGTGTAATTTCAACATCATATGTTCCGCCATACAGCAGATCACATTCTTTTTGTTTCATACTGAAGATACCGGAACCATCTGCATACCAGATCTTACTGATACCAAGTGCCTGTGAAGTTCCCACAAGTTTGATGGTATGCTCTCCATATGCAAGCTCTTTCGTCGTATACAGCAGGGCTCCCATTTTTCTTGAAGCCTGTTTTGTACTTACCGTATCAACTTTTGTTCCATCAATGTAAACATCCATGTTTCCATGATTTGGATCAGCTGTTCCAATAACCCATGCTTTTGTTCCTGTAAATTTAAAGCTGGCTGTCACACCTGCATTTCCCCATGCAGAACCCTGTGCTGCACCATCTTCATCTGCCTCAAATGTCCAGTTACCTTCTCTTGTTGCTTTACTGATTCCTATCTTTTTCAGGTTAGTCGGAAGTACCGTACTTCCTGATGACTCTACTTCGAATCCTTTTGCTGCTTTGTATACGCCTACATTACAGATCTTCGGTGTTGCTTTTGCCCCTGTGATATTGATACGTACTGCGGTTCCTTCTACTGCTTCACTGCGGCACAGACGCTTTGCAGAAATCGTAGCTCCTTTTCCGAAATCATGCCATCTTCCTGTTACGTCTTTATATTCTACTGTGAAAGAAGAAATCGTCTGTCCTTTCTGGATATATTCCTCGATAGAAACAACATCGAATTTCTTAATACCATTCAGATTAATCTCCAGACTTCCTGTTGTCTTACCATCTTCCGGTGCCCAGTATGTTTCATCATATGTCTGACCTTCCGGAATCGTATCAATTACTTTACTTGCCGAAAATTCTTTGGAATTTCCCCATACAGAAGTTGCACTTGCTGTTACACCTTCTTCTTTGGTAAAGTCCTCATCAAAGGTTTCCTGAATGTTGCTTCCAAACTCTTTAAAACGGTTTAACTGTGTTTCTCCTACCTTACCCTCTTTATTTGGAGACAGATTCATAAGTAAAGTTGCACCTCGTCCCACGGTACGGAAATAAATATCTGCAAGATCTTTTTCTGATTTTGTCGTACTGTCTCCTGCTGAATCTCTCCAGAACCATCCTGCCAACATTTTCGTGTCAACTTCCGGTACAGACCACTGTACACCTTCGCTCACACCAATATAAGCTCCATCGGATTTTGGTAATTCCTCATAGTCTTCACCAATATTGATCTTTGCCCATGTTTCATTAGATGCCCAGCCTGATTCGTTTCCAATCCAGTGGATACCACCCGTTCCTGCCAGTGCTTTATCTTCAGCACCGTTCTTACCATTTACCGCTTTACCTGTTCCAAATACTTGACAGTGCGGATTATTCTCTCTGATAGCACCCAGGATTGCTTTCCAGTCGTATGTCTGTCTATTACTTGCACTTCCCTGTGCTCCATCCATCCACCATTCTACAAAACGGTCAGAACGGCGTTTTGGATTATTATTGCCATATTTATAGCTTCCATCTGCTTTTTTTGCCTGACAGATTTCATTGATCCATGCTACATACAGTTTATTGTAATCCGTGAACGTTCCTTTATTATGGTTGTTTTTCTTATTGTTGTTATCACCGAAACATCCGTATTTATCTTCATAGATATCCCATGGTGAAAGATAACAGCCCATATCCAGATTATACTTGGTACATGCATCTGAGATTTCTTCCAGAATATCTCCTTTGCCGTTTTTATAGTTTGTACTTGCTATATCATAATCCGTATACTCACTTGACCACAGACAAAATCCATCATGGTGTTTTGCCGTAAGAATCAGACGGCTGAATCCAGCTTCTTTTACCGCTTTTACAAGAGATTCTGCATCAAAATCTTTCGTCAGAGTAAAAAGATTTACCGGAGCAGTCTCTCCATACTTTTCGCCCCACTCAACGTTATTAAATGTATTCGGTCCGAAATGACAGAATGCTGCTGTCCCCTGTTTCATGTACCAAAGCTGTTCATCATTCGGTGTTGCTCCCCATGCTGCAGGCTCTGCCACCGTCGTGTCATTTAAATCTGCATCTGTTACCATCTGAGCATCTGCTGCGAATACCTGACTCATCGGTACTGCCGGTCCGGAAATGACCATTGCAGCTGCTGTCATAATAGCTAAATACTGTTTCCACTTCATAAAAACCCTCCTGTTTTATAAAAAAACATGTTTATGTATCTGCTTTATCTTAACATTTTCAATTTCTTTTTTCAATTACTATTTACTAAAAAAAGCTGATTACCGGAAGATTTTTTATCTATCCTTCCAATAATCAGCTTTCAGAGATTCTGTTTTTCTATCTATTTTGCCCTGTAATTTCCTGTTTTGTGTCAGAAAATCATAAAATTTATTCTTTTGTGCGTTATTTTTTGATACTCTATTTTACAAATCTGTTTACTATATAAGCGTTTGCTTCTTTTTCTTCCTGATCATCCAGTGGCTGAAGCTCAATGTCTTTTCCGTATTTTCGCTCCAGTGCTTTCTCTATCAGCCAGTCACAAACCTGTGGATTTTTCGGCAGCAGTGGTCCGTGCAGATAGGTGCCGATCACATGCTTGTATACAATACCTTCATAGCCGGATTCACCGTCGTTTCCAGAACCATACAGGACTTTGCCAAACGGCTGGTTATCACCGATATCGGTACGTCCGCCGTGATTTTCAAATCCAACGACCGGCATATCAAAGAGATCGCTTTTCAGCACGATATTGCTGATCAGTCTTCCCGGTTTCTGCTCCGTGTGGAGTTTGACCAGATGCAGTCCTTCCATGCGGCCTTCGTCCGTCTGATAGTAATCTCCAAGCAGCTGATAACCACCGCAGACAGCGATCACAACACCGCCGTCTTCCACATAATCTTTAAAGTTTTTCTGGATCTGCTGCAGTCTTTTGCAGACGATCATCTGCTCACGGTCAGAACCGCCTCCAAGCAGTACAATATCCAGTTTGGAAAAATCTACTTCATCTTCCAGTTTAAATTCCAGCGTTTCTGCTTCAATGCCTCTCCACTGGCAGCGTTTCATCATGCACTGGATATTTCCCCGGTCTCCGTAGAGGTTCAACAGATCTGGATAAAGATGTCCGATTGTAATTTTCATAGCTTCTGCCGCCTCCTACGCTTTTTCCTGCTCTAATTTTTTCAGGATATTGTGAGTGTCATAAAGTGCCGTATAATTTACCAGCACGTACAGATTTCCGGTTCCGTCTGCAATGCGGCTGCGGATTGCCTTTTCTACATCCGGTTCCAGCCTGGATGGAATATCAACATATTTCAGACGCAGACGCATATCCTGGCATCGGATTCCGCTGACCGTGATCGACGCTGCATTCATATCCTGAAAACGGTCAAAATCCACATCCCAGAGCCAGGAAATATCCGTACCATCCTGATCTTTATCGTTGATCAGCACGATGATATCTTTCGGTTTGTCATCTTCCTGCACTGCGGAAATATTCTGGTTAAATCCAGCCGGATTCTTTGCAAGGTTCAGCAGAACATCGGTATTTTTGATGTGAAAATGCTCCATACGTCCGTTCTGCGGATTGTACTCTGCCAGCACTTTGTTGTAATTCTTTAATTCCAGACCGGCTGTGCGAGCTGCTGCATAGGCTGCCAGAATATTATAAACGTTGTAGAATCCACGGTAGTTGGCTTTTATTTCTCTGTTATCCACATCGAAGGAAAGTTTTCCACCGCTTTTTACGTTTTCAGCATCAAAATCGAGCTTCGGTCTTTTAAATCCGCAGTTCGGACACTCATAATCCCCAAGCTGACTGTAATGGTAAAAATGGTAATTCAGCTTTTCTCCGCAGCATTTGCAGAACTGACCTTCCCGGATCTCTCTTGCATTTTCTTTTTCCTGCTGACACTGCTTTCCGATACCAAACGTAACATATTTATTACCGGAATCTTTTGCAAGAAATGCCGAAAGTGCATCATCGCCATTTATGACAAGTGTCATATCAGGAGCCATATGCATGGCTTTTTTGAGCAGTTCCATCGTAATATCAATCTCCCCGTAACGGTCGAGCTGATCACGGAAAAGATTGGTCAAAATCATATAGTCCGGTTTAAAATACGGCAGAACTCTTACTGTTGATGCCTCATCAATCTCAATACACGCATAATCCGCATCCAGTTTTCCGTTCCATTTTGCTGCCAGCACGAATGCCGATACGACACCGTTGAGCATATTGGAACCGGTGTGGTTGCAGATCACTTTCTCACCTTCTGCCTCGATTGCCGAGCAGAGCAGATTATTGGTTGTCGTCTTTCCGTTTGTTCCGCAGGTGATAAAAATCTTTTTCCGCACCTGCCCGGAAAGTTCCATCAGGATTTTCGGATCTATTTTAAGTGCAATTTTGCCGGCCAGGGTTACCCCCTGTTTGCCGGCAAGTTTACATACTACACATGTTGCTTTTGAAATCCAGATTGCAAGCATTCTTCGCAAAATCATGGTCTTCCTCCAGTTTGATTACTCCTGTGTTGTCTCTTCGTTTTTGATTTCTTCGTCGTTTTTCTCATCTTCGATCATTTCGTCTTCGATTTTTTTGATGATATCTTCGCTGTCTGCTGAAGTTTCACGGACTTTCGCAATACTTGCCACAGATACGTTCTCCGAAAGATTCATAAGTTTCACACCGGATGTCACACGTCCAAGAACGGAAATATCGCTGCACATCATACGAATGACAATGCCTTCGGTATTGATCATCATGATCTCGTCATCCATATGGAGGTTCTTAACACCGATCACGTTTCCTGTCTTCTCCATGATCTTATAACATTTCACACCTTTACCACCGCGATTCTGGCTCTTGAACTCATCGATCGAGGTCAGTTTTCCCATGCCGTTTGCAGATACGATCAGAAGGTGATCTCCCTGTGTATTGAGCTGCATACCAATGACTTCGTCGCCGTCATTGAGCTGCATGCCGATGACTCCCATCGCCGTACGTCCCATGCTGCGGACATCGGTTTCCGGGAATCGAATACACTGACCGTATTTTGTTACCAGGAAAATATCTTTCTTGTTGTTGGTCAGCTTGACTTCGATCAGTTCATCATCTTCACGCAGGCTGATGGCTGCAAGTCCTGTCTTTCTTACGTTTGCATAATCCAGAAGCGGTGTCTTTTTCACAATACCCTTTCTGGTTGCCATAAACAGATATTTGCCCTGCTTATACTCTTTGACCGGGATCATCGCCGTGATCTTTTCTTCCGGTGCGAGCTGGAGCAGATTGACGATCGCCGTTCCTCTTGCCGTACGGCTGGCTTCCGGGATTTCATATCCTTTCAGGCGGTATACTTTTCCGGTGTTGGTAAAGAACATCAGATAGTGATGTGTATTCATCATCAGCAGTTCTTCGATGTAGTCGTCTTCGATGGTCTGCATACCCTTGATGCCCTTGCCACCGCGGTTCTGAGCCTTGAAATTGTCAACACTCATACGTTTAATATAACCAAGTTTTGTCATGGCGATCACAACATTTTCACGCGGGATCAGGTCTTCTGTAGAAATATCATACATATCAAATCCAATAGAAGTTCTTCTCTCATCACCATACTTATCTGCGATTTCCATGATCTCTGTTTTGATCACGCCAAGCAGAAGATTTTCGTCTGCCAGAATGGCTCTCAACTCCTTGATTTTTGCCATCAGAGCTTCATACTCTGCTTCGATCTTCTCTCTTTCCAGACCGGTCAGTGCACGCAGACGCATATCTACGATCGCCTGTGCCTGTGCATCGGAAAGTTCAAAACGTGTCATCAATGCTTCTTTTGCAAGTGCTGCTGTTCTGGATGCACGGATAATGCTGATGACTTCATCAATATGATCCAGTGCGATCAGCAGACCTTTTAAGATATGTGCACGTTCTTCTGCTTTGTTGAGTTCGTACTGTGTACGCCTTGTAACAACATCTTCCTGATGTCTCAGATAATGCTGGAGCATCTCCAGAAGATTCAGAACTTTCGGCTCTTTGTTTACCAGTGCGAGCATAATCACACCAAAGGTATCCTGGAGCTGTGTATGTTTGAAAAGCTGATTCAGTACGACATTTGCGTTGACATCTCTTCGAAGCTCAATGTTGATACGCATACCTTCACGGCTTGATTCATCTGTGATCGCTGTGATTCCGTCAATCTTTTTATCACGTACCAGTTCTGCCATTTTTTCGATCAGTCTAGCCTTGTTTACCATGTACGGCAGCTCCGATACCAGAATACGGCTCTTGCCGTTTGGCATGGATTCGATTTCTGTTACGGCACGCACACGGATCTTGCCGCGTCCTGTGCGGTAAGCTTCCTGGATTCCTCTTGTTCCGAGGATCATTGCACCGGTCGGGAAATCCGGACCTTTTACGATATCCAGGATTTCTTCGATCTCCGTCTCTCTGCCTTCTTCAATGCGGTTGTCGATGATCTTCACAACGGCTTTTACAACTTCACGCAGATTATGCGGCGGAATGTTCGTTGCCATACCTACGGCGATACCGGTCGTACCATTTACCAGAAGATTCGGAAATCTTGCCGGAAGTACATCTGGCTCTTTCTCCGTTTCATCGAAGTTTGGTGAAAAATCTACCGTATTTTTATCGATATCTGCAAGCATTTTCATGGAAATTTTGCTCAGACGTGCCTCAGTATATCGCATGGCAGCAGCTCCGTCGCCATCGACAGAACCAAAGTTTCCGTGGCCGTCTACCAGCGGATATCTGGTTGACCAGTCCTGAGCCATATTTACCAGTGCTCCGTAGATGGAGCTGTCTCCATGTGGATGATATTTACCCATGGTATC
>OGWT01001817.1_pt1 | contig 15565 bp, 10 predicted proteins | sample 1576101 | NCBI WGS metagenome assembly OGWT01 (sample SAMEA3541481, study PRJEB24748) | human gut metagenome | biome: human gut; feature: human-associated habitat; material: faeces | place: China | collected 2012 | reverse complement strand
TGGCGGAATCTCCTGTCCTGTAAAATACGGCTTTAACGGTGCCATACCTGCATTGATTAAGAGCAGACTGTTGTCATTGTGCGGCACCAGTGAAAAACTGTTCATTTTCAGATGTCCCTTGCTCTCGAAAAATTCCAGGTACATCCTGCGCAATTCGTTTTCTCCGTAAAACTTCTTCACGACTTCTTCCTCCAACATGTTTCTTTCTATTTTAAATCTATTTTGTCTCTTCGACGTTTCCGGTCTCACCGGCATTCTTAGCATCCTTGCGGTCGCTCAACTTCTTTCCCGCAAAAATTCCAAGTCCCGCCACCACGACCAAAACCACGAAAATCAGTACATAACAGCCGTGACTGAATATCTTTTACGACTTCCGGAGTAGCCGTTGCCGTTAGTGCCAGCACCGGAACACCCGGCAGCAGTTCCCGTATTTCTGCTATCTTCAGGTAAGCCGGACGGAAATCATACCCCCATTGTGAGATACAGTGGCTTTCGTCTACCGTAATCATGGAGACCTTCATTGAACGAAGTTTGATACGGAATATTTCCGTATCCAGCCGTTCCGGAGAGATATAAAGGAACTTATAGTCGCCGAAGATACAGTTTTCCAGCGCAGTGACAATCTCCTGACGTGTCATGCCGGAATATATGGCGAGCGCTTTGATTCCGCGTTTGCGCAGATTCTGCACCTGGTCTTTCATCAGGGCGATGAGGGGTGTAATGACAATACAAAGTCCACTCTGGGCGAGAGCGGGCACCTGGAATGTGATAGATTTACCACCTCCGGTCGGCATTAACCCCAGCGTGTCCTTACCTTCGCCTATACTGGTGATGATCTCCTCCTGCAAGTCGCGGAAGGAGTCATATCCCCAATATTGCTTTAATATCTCCTGATACTTATTCAATCGGTTTTATATCCTCGATTTGAAGTTGAACTTCGCCACGCTTATGCGTGTTTTCTTCAATGGTGTAACAGATGTCGAACGAACGTTTCGTTTTGATATAGCGCACGTGCGAACTCTGTCCGAACGCAATACCGTTCATTACATTATTCGATTTATTATCGACCAGTTCGAGTTTGATATGTTCCTGATCGCGTCCCACCACTTTACTTGTTCCGTAATCATAAACATGATGAGTGCAGAAAATAGGTTTCGTGTTATCAGGACCGAAAGGATTAAACTTTTTCAGGTCGCTGAAGAACTTGGATGAAATATCCCTGAAATCTATTTCAGCATCAATCTCGATAACGGCACTGGTTTGTTCCGGTAAGATATGCTGTGAAACGTATTCTTCGAATCGTTTGGTAAAGGCATTCACGTTTTCCACTTTCATCGACAGTCCGGCGGCGTATGTATGTCCCCCGAAGTTTTCCAGCAGGTCGCGGCAATGCTCGATTGCTTTATATACGTCGAAGCCGGAAACTGAACGTGCGGAACCTGTTGCCATATCATCCGTCCGGGTCAGTACCACGGCAGGGCGGTAGTACACTTCTGTCAGACGGGAAGCTACGATACCAATCACTCCTTTGTGCCATTCTTCGTTGTAGAGCACGATGGAGCGGCGATCCACTAATCCTTCCAGATTGGCAACGATGTTGTTTGCCTCTTCCGTCATACTCTTGTCGAGGTCTTTCCGGGTTTCGTTGTACTGGTTGATTTGTCCGGCTTTCTCAAGTGCTACCGAGAAATCTTTTTCCGTCAGCAGGTCTACGGCTTCTTTTCCGTTTTGAATACGTCCTGATGCATTGATGCGCGGTCCGATTTTAAACACAATATCGCTGACGGTGATTTCCTTTTCAGAAAGTCCGCATACGTCGATAATAGCCTTCATACCAATGCTCGGGTTACTGTTCAGTTGCTTCAGACCGTGGTAGGCGAGGATACGGTTTTCACCCATAATCGGAACGATGTCCGATGCAATACTCACAGCTACAATATCCAGCAAAGGAATCAGGTGGTGGAACTCGATACCGTTACTGATAGCGAATGCCTGCATAAACTTGAAACCGACTCCACAACCGGAAAGGTGAGTGTACGGGTACGTATTGTCCAGGCGTTTGGCGTTCAGAATAGCTACGGCAGGCGGAAGCACATCATCCGGTACATGATGATCGCAGATGATGAAATCAATCCCTTTCTCTTTGGCATAAGTGATTTCTTCTACTGCTTTAATTCCACAATCGAGTACAATAATCAGTCCTACACCGGTTTCTGCGGCGTAGTCCACTCCTTTTTTAGAAATGCCATACCCTTCATTGTATCGGTCGGGTATGTAATAATCAAGGTTCGAATAGAACTGTTGAATAAACTTGTAGACCAATGCTACGGCAGTAGTACCGTCTACGTCATAATCTCCATAAATTAGAATACGTTCTTTCTTTCCCATCGCCCTGTTCAGACGTTCTACTGCAATATCCATATCCTTCATCAGGAACGGATCATGCAGGTCGGGCAATTGCGGGCGGAAAAACTTCTTGGCATCTGCTGCCTTTGTAATTCCCCGCTGCACCAAAAGTTGTCCAAGTATCGGGCTAATCCCTAGTTCCTGGGCCAATGTCTGGCTTGTCTCTGCCTGTTCGGGTGTAATGGGTCGATAATTCCATTTGTGATTCATTTTATATATTGTTTTTTCTTTTTCTGTTCTCAAGGGTTGAAAAGGCACTTCTTTCCAACAAGGGGTAAAAGTACGAAAAAAAGCGGAAGTGTATAGTAGATAAGACGAAAATATTTCAAGACTGGCTTTTGGAAGATAACTTCTTTTAGCTATCTTTGCTTCGTTAACAAAAGTCTAAACAGGTGAGAAATACGCTAAAATGAGAAGACAAAACGGTGCCATAAGCTCTAATATGACATTTGATGATATCTATATTGAGTATTATCAACGTTGTTTCTTGTTTGCTAAATCCTATCTTCACGATGAGATGCAGTCGAAAGATATAGCCTCTGAGGCAATGATAACTTTATGGAGTACGATGAAGACTGAAGAGGTGAAAAATATCCGTGCTTTTTTGATGACTGTGGTAAAGAATCAGGCCTTAAACTACCTGCGAAATGAGCATCTGCGGATGGAGGTCAGGGAAAACATCCTGGATGATGAACTTTACGAACTTGATTTCCGTATCTCTTCTCTTGACTCTTCCGATCCTAACCAACTTTTCTCTGAAGAAATAATCGCCATTGTTAATCATACTTTAAATGAATTGCCGGAAAAAACAAGAAGGGCATTTATGATGAGTCGATATGAGAATAAATCGATGAAAGAAATCGCTGAATCATTAAATGTGACAGTGAAAGGGGTAGACTATCATATTGGCAAAGCGTTGCAAGCTTTAAGGAAGAACCTCAAAGATTACCTTTATACTCTACTTTTTTTCTAATAGAATACCTTACCGATAAAGTTCTCCTTCGGCATTGATGCATATCCTCCTCGGCATTGATGAACAAATGAAGGACCTCAAAGCACTTTTTTTATTTTTCTTCTAGTGAAGTTTGTAAGTGGCGTGTCTTATATATGTAAGCCCTCAAAAAGCTTATGTCTTAACCCCAAGGAAAAAGTATGGATACGAAACTATTAAATAAATATCTTGCAGGAGATGCTCTTCCCGAAGAAAAGAGAGAAGTCGTGCGCTGGATGAAAGAAAGTGAAGAACACCGTGAACAACTGATGCAAATGCGTCATATTTATGACGCTACTATCTGGAATGGTAATTTGCAAGAAAAAAAGGCGGAAAATAAGAAAATTATGATGCGTTATCTTTGGACCTCTATGAAGATAGCGGCAGTCATTGCCATGATTGCTTTTATTATTCATAAGGAATATCAAGAGTATCGGTTTGAACACTCTACTGAAATGCAGATGATGACGGTTCCCGCAGGGCAAAGGGCTAGCCTGGTTTTGGCTGACGGGACAATTGTCTGGTTGAACTCCAACTCTACTTTAAAATATCCGGCTACCGGATTTCATGCCAAAGAGAGGAAAGTGATTTTGGAAGGAGAGGGGTATTTTGAAGTGGCTCATAACGAGAAACATCCTTTTATTGTTGAGACCGAGAAATATGATATCAGAGTATTGGGAACTACTTTCAATGTCTCGGCATATCCTAACTCCGGTTTATTTGAAGCTTCTTTGATAGAAGGTAAAGTCACCGTATACCATCCTGAAACGCAAAACGAAATAATCTTGAATCCACATGAAAAGGTGGAAGTTAGAGACGGGAAACTTTATAAAGAGACCTTTACTTCGGATCATGATTTCTTGTGGAGGATGGGTATTTATTCTTTTAAAGATGAACCGTTGGAAACTGTCTTTAAGAAATTAGAGCAATATTATGAAGTGAAGATCATTAATAAAAACATAGAAATAACTTCTCATCCGTGTACCGGTAAGTTCCGCCAGAAAGAAGGAATCGAACATGTGATGAGAGTATTGCAGAAATACATCAAATTTAATTATATACAGGACGACGAAAAGAATCAGATCATAATCTATTAACCCTAGTATTTAATCTAAAAAAACACTGAAAATGAGAGCAAGAGAACCTGCCCGTTTAAAACAGAAATATCGGTAAGTGTTGCAGCACTTACCGATATGTGAGAAGTCAATAAAAAAGACTCGTCATCTGTTACAAATCTTTATGTATTAACTTAATAACTCTAGGCAAAGATATGAAAAATAATCTTTGGTGTGGACGTATTGTCCATAGAAAAACACACTGTACTCAAATTTTAAGAATTATGAGGTTAACTGTCTTTTTCCTGTTATTCATTGTTTTTGAGACATATTCCTTGAATGTCCGTTCTCAAAATCAGAAAGTAACGATGAATAAAGGTACCGCAACACTATCTGACATTATCAGGCAGATTGAAAAACAAACAGACTATTTGTTTATTTACAATGAGCATGAGATTGCTTTAGACAAACGAATAGCAGTATCTACTCGGGAAACCACGGTTGCCGAAATTCTTAATAGAGTTTTGCAAGGAACAGGTTTCTCGTATACGATGGAAGGCAACCATATTATTCTGGTGAAAAGTATGGAGAAAATGAAAAACGTAACTCTCGGTCGGAAGATAACAGGAACTGTGAAAGATGATTTGGGAGAGGTTATTGTCGGTTGTAATGTAGCTGTTAAAGGTGAGAAAATAGGAGCCATCACTGATATGGATGGAAGATATACTATCGAGGTTCCGGACAATAGTATATTGGTTTTCTCATTTTTAGGTTATAAGAGCGTTGAATCTCCCGTCAAGAATAATTCGGTTATCAATATAACCATGCAAGAAGACTCCAGATCTTTGGAAGAAGTGGTGGTTGTAGGTTATGGTACACAGAAGAAAGTGAATTTGACAGGTGCTGTATCTGTGGTAGAAGGAGATCAATTGGCAGGGCGTTCTGCTTCGACTATGTCTCAATTACTGCAAGGAGCAGTTCCTAACATGACTGTCTCTTTTTCTTCAGGTCGTGCGGGAGATGGAGGTTCGTTTAATATCAGAGGTGTAAATTCCATTAGTGGTTCTGCCAAACCGTTGGTCCTTATTGATGGAGTGGAGGGAGATGTGAATCGTGTCAATCCGAATGATGTCGCCTCTGTTTCGGTCTTAAAAGATGCGTCGTCTGCGGCAATTTATGGAGCACGTGCCGCCTATGGAGTTATTCTGGTAACTACAAAGACGGGAGAAAAAGGCAAAGTCACTCTTAATTATAACGGACGATACAGCTTTAGTGATGTAACTACGTCGACAGATTATGAAACCCGTGGATATTATGCGGCCGGTATTAGTGATATGTTTTTCTCTACCTGGCAAGGGACACCATTGCTCACATATACGGAAAAGGATTATCATGAGTTGTGGATCAGGAGAAATGATAAGACGGAACAACCCGAACGGCCCTGGGTAGTAACTGAAAACGGACAGTATAAATACTATGGGAATTTTGATTGGTATAATTATTTATATGACCATAAACGTCCGACGCATGAACATAATGTAAGCATTTCCGGTGGAAGTGAACATTTGAAGTTCAGGCTTTCCGGAGGATATTATAATCAGAAAGGAGTTCTTAAAATACAACCGGACAAGTATGAACGCTATAACTTCAAATCAAGGCTGGAAGCCAAAGTGACTCCATGGTTATCCGTCAGTAATAATACCTCTTATTTCAAATCGAATTACTCCTATCCGGGACTTGGTGGAGTGAATACAATATTTAAGAATGCAAGCTATCGTGCCTTGCCTATATTAGTGCCTGTACATCCTGATGGTACACTGGTGTATGAAACTAATATAATGAACTATACTTTGGCGGGTACCACTGTTGCATTATCCAATAAGAAACATAATAATAAAGATGAGATAGACGAGTTTATGACCACATTTGAAGTAGTTATAAATCCGGTAAAACATGTTGAAATCATAGGGAATTACACATATTCGAAATATGACAAGAAATGTACCAATAGAAGTGTAGACATGCAATACTCCAAGGTACCGGGTGTTACGATTACCATGCCCGAGAGTACAAGCGGAGGGAATAAACTGACTGTGTTGAATACAAAAAATCTGTATTATGCATATAATGCTTACGGAACTTATGGTAACTTGTTTGCCGGCTCTCATAATGTGAAACTGACAGGCGGTATCAACTATGAGACAAAATCTTATGAAGATCTGACTGTGAGTAAAGATGGACTGTTATCTGATGAATTGAATGACTTTAATCTGGCTAAAGGAGAAAATACAGTAGTCACCGGAGGAAAGAATAAATATGCTTTATTTGGCGTCTTTTATAGGGCAAACTATGATTATAAAGGAAGATACCTGTTTGAGGCGAGCGGAAGATACGATGGCAGTTCCCGGTTTAAAAAAGGCCATCGGTACGGCTTCTTCCCATCGTTCTCCGCCGGATGGCGCATTAGCGAAGAGCCTTTTTATGGAGCATTGAAAAATACAGTAGATAACCTAAAGTTACGACTGTCTTATGGAACTTTGGGCAATCAGCAAGTTGGTTATTATGATTATCTGCAGCAAATAGAAACAGGAAAAGTTCTTAATTATTCGTTTGGTGATAAAGAAAAAGCCTCGTATGCCTATGAAACCGCTCCTAATGCTTCCGACTTGACATGGGAAACCGTAGTTACTAAAAATATTGGCCTTGATATCGGTATCTTCAATAATAGATTGAATATTTCGGCAGATGCTTATATAAGGGATACAAAAGACATGCTAATGCCCGGCAAAGCATTACCGTCTGTCTATGGCGCAAAATCTCCTAATATGAATGCTGCTGACTTAAGGACCAAAGGTTGGGAATTGGTCGTTGCCTGGAATGACCGTTTTAATGTGATGGACAAACCTTTTAACTATGGTGTTTCGTTTGGAATCGGGGATAATGTCTCCAAGATTACGAAATATGATAACCCTAATAAAGAAATCAGCTCTCCTTATGTCGGTCAGAGACTGGGAGATATATGGGGGTATATGGTTGATGGCTATTTTGCGACAGATGAAGAGGCAGCTAATTATGGAGTAGACCAGAGTGTCGTAAACTATATCATCAACAATGCCGTTGTCGATAGAGGACTGCATGCTGGAGACATGAAATATCTCGATCTTGATGGCAATAATAAGATCGAACAAACTGTCAGTGCTAATGATATTAAGGACCAACGGATTATAGGTAATTCTCTTCCGCGCTATACGTACAGTATCAGACTTAATGCAGAATGGAATGGCATTGACTTTTCCGTGTTCTTTCAGGGAGTGGGGAAACAAGACTGGTACCCATCCAGTGATGCATTTGCCTTTTGGGGACCGTATAGTTCACCAGCACCAAGTTTCATTCCGAAGGATTTTTTGGCAGACGTATGGAGCGTAGACAATCCTGATGCTTATTTCCCCCGCCCCAGAGGATATATCGCATGGACTGATGGCCGTTCCTTGTCATCGGTTAATAACAGATACTTGCAAAGTCTTGCCTATTGCCGACTGAAAAACCTGACTGTGGGATATACGCTACCTGTTAAATGGTTATCAAAGATACATGTGCAGAAAGCCCGTCTCTATTTCAGTGGTGAGAATCTGCTCACATTAGACAGGCTGGATACGGATTATATTGATCCGGAAGCGGCTGCTGCCGGAACAAATTGGAAAACAGGTAAGACTAATGCACTCTCTTATCCGTTCTCAAAGACCTATTCTTTTGGTATTGATATTACATTCTGATAATAACTAATATATCTATATATGAAAACCAAGTTTAGTATCATATTTATGTGGTTGTTTACCATTCTTTTTATATCGTGTGATAAACTGGACCTTTATCCTGAAGACAGTTTGTCTCCAACCACCTATTTCAAGAATGAAAACGAACTTCAACTGTATAGTAATCAGTTTTACTATAATATACTGCCTACGGCAGCAGATATTTATAAAGATAATGCAGATGTATTGATTGTTTCTCCGTTGGATGATGAGGTAACTGGGCAACGGATCATTCCATCGACGGGTGGAGGATGGAATTGGGAGGCATTGAGAAGTCTTAATTTCTTGTTAGAGAATTCTCATAATTGTGAAGATCAAGATGTACGTAATAAGTACGATGCAATCACCCGTTTTTTCAGGGCTTATTTTTACTTTAAGAAAGTACAGCGATTTGGAGATGTCCCCTGGTATGATAAAGTACTGGATTCGTCTGATGCTGAACTGTTGTATAAACCCCGGGATTCCAGAGAGTTTGTGATGCAGAAAATCATTGAAGATTTGGATTTTGCTATTACTACTTTATCCAAAGATAAAGAACTTTACAGAGTCAGTAAATGGGCTGCATTGGCATTGAAGTCAAGAGTTTGTCTGTTTGAAGGCACTTTCCGCAAGTATCATGGGATAGCAGACTACGAAAAATATTTGGATGCGTGCATTACTGCTTCCGATGACTTTATGAAGAATAGTGGATATAGCTTGTATAAAACAGGCAGTACTCCTTATCAGACTCTTTTTTCTTCCTTGAATGCCATTCAGCAGGAAATTGTTTTGGCTAGAGACTATAATGGGACACTGAATATCCGCCACGACGTGCAAGGTTTTGAAAATACAGCTTCGAAAGGCAGACCCGGATTATCGAAAAAGATTGTAAATATGTATTTGAATAAGAACGGTTCCCGTTTTACGGACATGCAAGGATATGCCACTAAGGTATTTTTTGATGAATGTCAGAACAGGGATCCTCGTTTGGCACAGACCATCCGTACTCCCGGATATATACGTCCGGGAGAAACGAAACAGTCGGGGCCTAATTTCTCTTCGGCAATGACTGGGTATCATTTAATTAAATATTCGGGTGCCACTAAATATGATGTTGGTGACACGTCTGAAAATGATTTTCCTATTTTCAGGACGGCGGAGGTTTTTTTGAATTATGTGGAAGCCAAAGCGGAAAGGGGAACGCTGGAACAGAATGATATTGACAGGACGATTAAATTAATAAGGGATAGGGTAGGAATGCCGAACCTGAATATGAGTGACGCTAATACAGGCCCCGATCCTTATCTGCTGAATGTCTATCCTAATGTCTCTGAAACGAATAAAGGAGTCATACTGGAAATCCGTCGTGAAAGAGTCATAGAATTGTTAATGGAAGGCTTCCGTTATTATGATTTGATGCGTTGGAAAGCGGGAAGTTGTATGGATGATGAGTTTCTGGGAATGTATTTCCCCGGTCCGGGCAATTATGACCTGAATCATGACGGAACCATTGATGTCTGTTTGTATAAAGGAGCAAAACCAAGTGGAGTAAATGCATTGGAGTTTCTGGAGATTGGGGTTACGGTGGACTTGACGGAAGGGGAGTCTGGAAATGTGATTTGCTACAAAGACGTTCCTCGCCAGTGGAATGAAGAACGGGATTATCTATATCCGATTCCCAGACAGGATCGTATTTTGACAAATGGAGTCCTGACACAGAACCCGGGATGGAATGATGGTTTAAACTTTTAATTTGATTGAGCATGAAAGAATATAGAATAATGATATTGTTGGTTTCTACACTTTTTACAATAGCTATGAGTTGTTCCAGTCAACTGGACAATGAAGATTTTAGCGATATGATAGGAAAGGGACAGAATTATACTCCTCCTCCTGTTCCGGTTGAAGAACCGACATTGAAGGACAAAGAAGGCTGGAAAATTGATTCCATTGATGGAAAGAGCTTTATATGGTATTCTTATAATAAAAGTGCTTTTAATGCCCGGCAACAAGTAAATGTGCTTGAAATCGACCTGTCGAGTCCTGACTACGAATTAGAGTTTGTTTCGGCTCCTCAACTGGATTCTTTGTCAAGTGTTGCTCTGAAACATGATGCGGTAGCCGGAATTAATGGTACGTATGAACTTGAAGCCTCTTTCGTAAAAGTCAATGGCTCAATAATTTCACCGATCACTCTTCCCGAAGGGCATTTAAGATATTGGAAACATGAAGGGGCCATAGCTTATGACGGCTATAAGGTTGAAATTGGATATGGAACAAAGGAATCATATTCCTATAATTCAATGCCTAACATATTCTCGGGAGCACCGGTATTAATAGATGATTATCAACCGGTGGGTGAAACATTTATTGGAGATATAACCGGAATCAACCTGAATTCCCTGGATGGAGAGGATTACCGAAGACATCAGGGAGTACGTCATCCCCGTACCGCTGTGGCTTTGACAGAACAGAATAAACTTTTGTTGGTAACAGTGGACGGTCGTGCGGATTTGGCGGCAGGAATGACTGCCAAAGAGCTTACCTCCTTTATAAACCAGTATTTTAAACCACAGCATGCCTTGAACGTAGACGGAGGAGGGTCTACAACGATGTATATACGCGACAGTAATCTTTCAGCCACAGATGTAGTCAACTATCCGTGTGATAATAAAAAGTTCGATCATTACGGACAACGCAGTGTCAGGACTTTCATCTTGGTAAAGAAGCATAGCAACGGGCAGTTGTTTGACTCTGGTGACGGTTCGGAGGATAATCCTTATATTATAAAAACGGCGAGACATATGCAGGATATGCATAAGGTCAATTATTCTAAAGGAATGGTTTATTTCAGAATGGAGGCCGATGTGAATATGTCAGGGATTGATTGGCAGGCTTTGAATGTGAGTGAGCCTTATGACAGACTCGTCCATTTTGACGGAAACGGGCATGTTATAAAAGGCTTGAAATCGCAAGGTAACTATGCCAGCTTGTTCGGGGTGTTATGTGGAGTCTGCAAGAATTTGGGAATTGTGGATGCAGATATTGTGGCACAAAATGGAGGCGGAATATTAGCCGGCTATGTAGGGATAAAAATCCCGACTTCGGATGTACTTACCGGAAGTGTAGAAAATTGTTATACGAGCGGAAAGGTATCGGGATTTGATATAATTGGCGGTATTTCCGGTAATATCGGTAAACCGAGCGGATCTGTGTATTCGTCCATTAAGAATTGTTATTCTACTGCCACAGTTACAGCGAAGAATGAAACAGGAAATTCACGTGCCGGGGGAATAGTAGGTATTGTCTGGGCTGGTGGTATATTGGAGAATTGCTATGCGGCAGGTGAAGTTATTTCAATGAATTCCGGAGCAGCAGGTATCGGAGCTTATTTTGATACTGCACCTAAAAGATGCGTTGCTTTGAATAAATTAGTGGAAAACAAGAAAAATGGTGTAAATTTGGGGCGTATTGCCGCCTTCATGGGAGCAGCTAATATGACGGTTGTTGATTGTTGGGCAACAGACGATATGAAGATTTTGAATGCCGGAGTACCTAAAACCGAATTTTCCGGTGAATTAGTCGGTGTGAAGCAACCCCACGATGGGGAAACTAAGTCGAAGGAGTTCTTATCGAATATGCAGAACTACCTTGATGCAGGATGGGGAAACTCATGGTATTACAAGGTAAATGCGAAAGGATATCCTATTCTGTTATGGCAATATAATCGGGAAGATTATAATACGGATATTACTGGTCATTAAGACTAATATATATTATACTTAACACATTTATTCGTTAGTTTATGAAGAAAAACTTGTTAATCGTCGTTATCCTGGCTGTGTGCTCCATTGGAATAGTAAAAGGGCAGACAGTAGCGGATTCATTGGCAATTGTATCTGCTTGTTGGAAGATAGAAAATCCTCAAAAAGGAATTGTATATAAGTATGCTTCTATCCCTCAATTATATCAAGGTCCCCAATCTATCAGCCTGATAGAAATTGATCCTGTTGCAGGTTTGAAAGTCGGTGTTGCCGTTTCGGATAAAATGAAAGAAACAAGTAAGATTGCTTCTGAATATAACGCCATTGCAGCCATTAATGGCTCCTATTTTGACATGAAACGGGGAAACTCGGTCTGTTTCCTGAAGACGGATCGCCAAGTTATTGATACAACGCTGCAGAGTGAGTTTAAACAGCGTGTCACAGGAGCCATTAGTGTGCGCAAAAGGGGAATGAAATTAATTCCTTGGAACAAACAGATAGAAAAGAATTATAAAGGCAAAGCAGGTACGATACTAGCTTCCGGTCCGTTAATGTTGAAAGACGGACAGGTTTGTGATTGGAACTCGTGTGAACCGAATTTTATCCGGACGAAGCACCCTCGTAGTGCTGTTGCTACTACTAAGGATGGAAAAGTCCTGTTGATAACGGTAGACGGGCGTTTTCCTGAACAAGCAGGAGGAGTGAATATTCCGGAATTGGCACATCTGATCCGGGTTTTAGGAGGTGAGGATGCATTAAATTTGGATGGAGGTGGATCTACTACTCTTTGGTTGTCCGGTGCATCGGATAATGGAGTCGTTAATTATCCTTGTGACAATGGGCGGTTTGACCATGCCGGAGAACGGAAAGTTCCTAATATTCTTTATATAACGCATCAATAACGTTTCCATTATTCTTCATTGTATTTAAGGTCTTTCAGTGCATAGATTAAGACTTTTCAGTGCAGAAACTAGTGACTTTTTATGCAGTCGGGTGGTCGTCCTGTTGTAACGGGACAATGGGCACTTTATAAAAAGACGAATGTCACCTTATAGGGTGACATTTATCATTCTATAAGGTGACTAGCTATCCTCAAAAGGATGAAAATTACTAAAGATACAAAATTAATTAGTGAAAAGCAATAGTAGGGTAAGAAATTTATCTGTATTGCAAACAGGCTTAGAATTCAAATCCGAATCTAGCTCCTACTCCATGTAACTCCCATGTATCATTCCAACTATTATGATAATAATGCCCTCCATAGCTGTAACTATAATCCGTTGTGGCGTCATAATCTTGGAAGTTATACATCAAAGCTAAATTCAAGGCCTTTTTCCCTTTTAAAGAAAAACGTACTCCTACTCCTATTGAAGCATACGCTCCTTCTATGTCTCCTACAGCATATCCGGCTTTTACGTCGGCGAACGGAGTCACTTTTTTGTTGATGAAGTTAGCTCTGAAGTTAGCATAGATGGGGGCTGCATAAAGATCTGCATCGGTATAGTAGTTGAAAGCAACGCCACCACCTACAAAGAAATAATTGTTGAATTGATAACCATGTGTGGTTGATAATTCAATTTTAGAGGCATTGTAGTCGCTCACATCGCCAATATATGCAAAGTCTACGAAACCCTTATAGCCTTTTAATGTATTTCTTGCGGCTTTGCGGTCGTTGGTATCCTTACGATAATCTCTTGTGTACCGCTCTTCTTTTGTGATTTTAGTCACATCACTCATCTGACAGATGATGAGGCTGCCATCACCTGTTTTGATTTTTAAAGAGACATTGGGCACTTGTTCAATGATTACTCCTTTAATAATGCTGCCATTCTTTAAATACACTACTTCTGTGTAATTCTGTGCTGCGACATACGTACTGATACTTAATAATAAGGTCAGTACTAATAGTAGTTTTCTCATACTTGTATTTTTATTGTTTATAGTTTCTTGAGTGCGCTATAGATAGAGCCTGCCCAATAGTTGCGCAATCCGAAACCACGTGCCTTGCCGTCGGTAATCCATTCTTCAATGATTTCCTTTGTTTCGGTATTGAAGAATACGACTTCATACGTACCTCTATTGTTTGATTTGTCCAGGAACTGTGCGATAAACACCATACCTACTCCGGGTGTTTTCTGGATAGGCAATGCGTTGATGGCTGCTTTGATTTGCTCTTTACTAAGAGTATATTCTCTTTTAGCAGTCATTAGCTCGGCCAGGTCGATGTTTTCGTTCACCTGATTAACGGCATCCAGTGAAATCTCTGTCACTTCTTTTTTCAATTGTTTTCCTACGTTATACTTCTTAGCTTCTGTGATGAACAGCTCATTGATACGTCTGAAAGCATCTTTGAATTGTGCCGGTGATTCATCTGCACCGAAAACTTTTACTTGGGAGTAGTCTACCCCATAGAACTTAATAGACTGAATGTCTTTCAATGCACTCTTGCCTTGTCCGAAACAGAACAGGCTCGTGCTCAAGAATAAGAATAGAATAAGTTTTTTCATATACGTTAATGTTAAAGTGATATAGTTGGTTACTAACTTCCAAAAGTAGAAAATAATTATCGTAAATCAATGAATTTTATCGTTTTTCGACTCATCGGAGGCATTTGTATCTTGGCAATGTACTCTGCCGATTCAAAATTGATGCTTGGCGCCACTCTGACTTTCGAACGGAACAGATCTTTAATCTCTTTGGCAAAGGCTTCGCTACGGTTCTCGCTTCCGATACGAATCAGAATCTCATCCGTTCCCAATTCATTGGTATAAACTTCAATAATATAGTTTTTTACCGAAGGTATATTATCCAGAATGTCGAATAATGCAGGCGGATATAACGTTGTTCCTTTGTATTTAATCATTTGTCCTTTCCGGCCGAGGATGGAGCTTAGGCGGATGGTATTTCTCCCGCAACCACAGGGCTCGGTGTGGTGGTAGCAAATATCGCCTGTTTTGAAACGGAGCAACGGCATCCCTTTGACTCCGAGCGTCGTGATCGTTACTTCCCCTGCTTCTCCCTCTTCCACGGGGCGATTGTTATCATCCAGAAACTCTACAATGATAAGTTCCGGTTGCAAATGTCCTCCGTGGAATTCATTACACTCGGTAAAGGACGACTGCATTTCGGTGGAGGCATAAGTGGAATACAACTGCAAGGCAGGCCATTTATCGTGTATCTTCTGTCCGAGCGTATTCAACTGGAATTCCTGATTGCGCAATGCTTCTCCGATACAGATACACTTCTGCATGGAACAGGTATTATGGTCGATATGATTCTTTTCGGCAAACTCTATCAGTTTGATAAGGAAAGAGGGGACCACCATTCCACAAGTCGGATGTATCCGTCGAATCGTGTCCCATTGCAGTTCCGGGATGCCGTTGCCTACACGGATCACTCCCATACCCAGTTCGCGGGCCCCCATATAATAAGCCAGGCCTGCCATGAAACGGCGGTCGATGGTAGTCATCAATTGAAGAATATCCTGTTTGGTGCATCCGGTGGTGGTGAAAGCGTTGCTGCGAAAGTAGTTCTTTTTGGTGTGAATAAAAAAAAATG
>OGWT01001796.1_pt1 | contig 15695 bp, 8 predicted proteins | sample 1576101 | NCBI WGS metagenome assembly OGWT01 (sample SAMEA3541481, study PRJEB24748) | human gut metagenome | biome: human gut; feature: human-associated habitat; material: faeces | place: China | collected 2012 | reverse complement strand
AGGCGACCCATTCCGGCAGACAGAGCAGACCCACCGATAAGCCGGAGCCAATCTACCTCGGCAAAGTCTGGATAATTCGGGAAACTCATCAGCTCCTCGAAGGTTTCGCTGAAACTCGACAGTTCGATATTCAGGTTCGGATTGACCAGCAGCGGACTGAACTCCCTGTGCTTGTCCGACGGGCGGAAGTTCACCAGGTTGCTGATATCCACCTTTTTGTTCCGGTTGTCGATTCGGCGCAGATCGGCTTTGCGCATGTTTTCGAGCTGGTACAAGTAGAAGTTGTAACGCCACAGTTCCGAACTGTTCATCTCTCCGTTGAAAATATGACGGTATTTCTCGTTGATCAGCTTCTTGACCTTGATCTTGCCCTCGTTGATCTCCGGCTTGTTGACGCGCACTTCCTGGATCAGTTGCTTCAGAGCGGCGGCGGCTTTCTGTGGCCCGGTGATCTCGCGCCCCTTTTTGCCGATTTCGGTCGAAAGAACGCCGCACTGGATCTCGCGCGCCTTGCCCTTGCCGTCTTTGCCTCCGCGCAGACAGAGAATCAGATTCTCGACGCATTCGACCTGCCCTTCCTCGGAAATGAACGGCTGTCCGCCCGGCGTGCTCGCCAGCGAGTCGAACATCGAACTGAAGATCTTCCGGTCGATCACGACGTCGGTATAGATCTTTTCGTTATCGCTTTCGTAAACGGCCGTTGCGATAAACCGATTCTGGATCATATCGAACGATACGTCCTCGATCAGGTAACTGATGCCGTCGCGCACGAATCTGCGGTTGACGAAAATCATTTTCACCACTTCGGTTACGTCGATCTTATCCAGCAGCTTGAACGACGAAGCCAGGTAATACTGCTTGTCGGACGGATTGTAGTCCCAGTCCAGGATATCGTCCAAGTAGTTGCCGTGACGCGAAATCACTTCGACGATTCCCTTATCGGCCGTATAGCGCTTCAACGTACGCTGGAAGTTCGGACCGTCGCCGCTGGTCGCTTTCTCTTTCCGTTCGCCGTGGGCGTCGGTATAGAGCAGGAACGTTTCCGGATTGTCGGCGCGCGTAATACCGCCCTCTTCTTTCGAATAGTTGCTCGCACTGAGCATGATGTCGATCTTGAACGGCATCGTGATGTCGCACATGCCGCCCACCGTGCTGCGGGCGTTGCGGTCTTCCACATTGCTGTCGGCGCTGTTTTCGAACAGGTACTTGTAATACTTGATATAATCGGGGTCGAAGTCGGTCGTCCGCGAGAAATCGCCCACCTCGGTTCCGATCCCGTACAGATTGCCTTCGGCATCCTGGAACTCGTGGAACATATCCCCGGCGATCATCTTCACCGAACGGATACCTTCGAGGTTGTTGCGCAGCCACTTGAGTACGAAAGCCGCTATCATCTCGCTCTTGCCGACTCCGCTGTCGCCGTCGATCTCGACCACGAACACGCTGCCGTCGTTCTCTTCGACCAAGAACAGCGAACCGTGGCGAGGAACGCCGCCGATTTCCTTGACCTTCTCGTTGATGACCGTCAGACGCGGCTTTTTCACGTCGCCGAAGTAGTCGGCTTCCGATTTCAACGGCGTCACGATCGTCTTGATATTGCCGGCCGGCCCTTTGATATCGAAATACCCGATCTGCGGGAACGAGATCAGCTTTTCGGGAGCGCCCAACAGCGAAATTACGTCCGGCACGAAATTCTTGATATCTTTCAGGCTGATATCTTCCGTATAATTCAACCGGAAGTTATCGGTCAGGTACTTCATGTATCCCTTCTGGAAAATCACCAGTTCCTTGACGATCCCGTGCTTCACTACTTTACAACGGTAGTCGTCCGAGTCCATGTTGGCGACGAAACGGGCCAGACGGTTCGTAAAGAACGACGAATCCGGCCGGGTGTCGATGTGCTTGATATATTCGGTCGGGGTTTCGGCGAGCGTTCCGGCATTCTCCTTGCGGCTCACCACGCGATCTACCTTGTGGAACGGATACTCGCGCTTCTTCGCATCGGTCACGATCCGGGTATGTTCCTGAACGGGCTGTTCGGACGAAATCACGCCGCATTTGATCATCAGTTCATTGATCCACCCGATCTTGCCGTTTTCAAAAGACTCCAGCGATTTGTTGTCCATCTCGAATCCTTTGTACAGCGAGATACCGTGCTGCACCATCTCGTTGACGCTCGAATTCTGCTTCTTGAACGCCGTTTCGACGATACGCACCATCGTGTGGGCATAACGGTTGTAATAGTCCGTACCGCGGGTACGCTTGATCATGCTGATGTAAAACCGCACTACGCGGCGCGAAACGGCATAAATCTCGCTCTCGGCGATCTTGATGTCTTTCTTGCGCATGATGTAGTTGCTCAACTCTTCCAACTCCATCGGCAGGATGCTCGAAACGAACTCTTCGGTAAACATCTTGAGTTCGGAATCGTCGCAGTTGCTGATCTTGTCGTCGAAATATTTCAGCTTCTTGCAAACCAGCTTGTAGAACGAATTGTCGTTGTTCAGCAAATACAGGTACAAGATCTTGTCGGTAATTCCCGGCGATTTGGCGATCCCGGCGGCCACGCTGTCGGTAATGTAACCGATGCACTTCTGCGAAATCCGCAGCGACTTGAATTCGGGCAGGTCGCGCAGGTTCTGCATGAACTCGTCCACCCAGATATTCAGGTTCAGTTCCGAAAGCTTAATTCCGGTAATCTCCTCGAAACACTCCCCGGCTACGCGGATGATCTCCTTGCGGCTCGGTTCGAGACTCTCCTTCTCGAACGGCAGGTTGAAGTGCAGCAGGATTTCGCGGATATACTTTTTCAGGATCGAATTCAGTCCTTCCAGCTTGGCTTTGTCGAGTTCGGGGTTCCCGGTCGCGTTGATCGCCAGGATTTTCATCTTGCTATCCGAGAACAGCAGGTTCTCCATCTCGATCAGGATCTCGCGCATCACGTTCTTCTCCTCGGGATTATCCAGCACGTGGTGATTCGGCTGGAAAGTCCGCTTGTTGGTGATATACTTCAGGATCACAGCCTTGCCGTAACGCGAGCTGACCGTATTGAAATCGAGGTCGGCCAACGCCGGAACCCGCTTGTACACCTGCGCCAACAAGTTTTCATAGACCTTCGTGAAGGCCGGGCTTTTGATGAATTCGAACACGTCCTTGCAACTGCCGACGATATCGCCGTGCAGTTCGATCACCGAATTGGCCGAGCGACCGATCGTCGTGATCGTCACGCCGCTGCGTTCGGGCGAAGTATGGTACAGCGATCGTACGTCGCGGATCTGCAACGACGGCGCTTTGTCCTTTTTGTATTTGCCCGACAGTTTGTAATCCGCAATCACGCTGTCGATAAAGTCCTGATCCTTCGCATAACCGAAAACGCCCTGCAACAAATCGGCCGTTTCGACCTCCTTGTTGGCAACATCGTTGCGGGCATCGGCGAACCGGATCCAATACTTGATGAAAATGGAGAACGCATCCTCGATCTCGGCGGTAAACACCTTCATCCCCTCCTTCCCGGCCGAAATGTAACCGCCCAGCGAAAAGCGTACTACGCCGGTCGGATACGGAACCGTAGCGATCCCCCGGTAACGGGCCAGCGACTGGCAGAACAGCAGGATGTCGGCATAGCTGAACTTGCCGCGAATACGGAAATTGAACAGATAAGAACCGTCCGATTTGATATAATTCAGGTATTTGCCTTCCGCGGTGCCGTCCAGTAGCCGCGAAGCGACCGACAGGGCCATCTTCAGCCGCGTCAACGACTCTTTGCGGAAATTCTTGTTGACACGGAAACGGTTCAGGTTTTCGACCAGGCGCGACTGGTAGTACATGAAGAACGGCTCGTTATGGTACTTGAAGTCGTCGGGCAAGCCCAGCACGTCGAGCTTATCGAGCGAAACCAGTTCGTCGAGCAGGAACAGGTACAGCGGCGATCCTTCGAATCCGGCCGTCTTGTGCAACTGGCGGTTGGTTTTGCTGATCTCGTTGTTCTGCTCGGTTTTGCCGATCTGGTCGACGATGAATTTGACGATCGTCTTCTTGATCTTCGACCGAGACGCGTTTTTCGGCAGTTCGGCTTCGACGCGGTCCTTGATTCTTTTGGCGACCTGGGCCGTTTCGAGCGTATTGTTCAACATCAGCAACGAATTGTTGTTGCCGTGCGCAGCGCTGTTGCAACTGCGGGCGTATTTCGCGAAATCGGCAGCCTGCGGCGTCAGCGCGATGGCTCCGAGACGTTCGCCGGTCGCCGCCAGGTTTTTGGTCGTCGACAGCGACGAAATCGCCTTGATTCGCGACTGCGCGTTGATATTGTTCATGATGTAGCGCGAAATCGTCCGCCACTTGGGCATCGTGGTATCTTCGATCTTCACGCTTTCGGCATACGCCTCGTCGAGGAACAGCGTGATCTTGCAACTGTTCAGGAAACGCAGGAAGTTATTGACCGACTCGGTATTGAAATCGGTATAACCGGTCGGATTGTTCGGGTCGTTGATAATGATCGTAGTATTCTCGCAGAACAGATCCCACAGGCTGCCGCTGTCGTCGAACAGCGCCAGCGTCGATTTGATCCGCGACAGGCGGTCGATCAGCCGATCGTAAGCCAGGCGGCCGTCTGCGTCGTTCTCGATCTCGATGTCGAACGGATTGACGTCGAAACAGTCGTCCGGCAGCAGATCCTTATACTCCCAAGCCTGTACGCCGTTGTAAATGATATAGGGTTTCGGACGGCCGTTCGGATTGAACAACAGGTCGCGGATAATCATCTGCACCGAATCCGATACCGAAGTCTGATCCATATTGCCGAGCGCCGACAGGAAATTCTTGACGATATCCTTGTCGTCGTCGCTTAATGCGAAATATTTGTCGCGAATCCCCAAATCGATCAGGAATTTTTCGAAACGCCCCTTGTTGTCGGCGTCCTTGCCCACCTTGGTCAGGTACTCCTGATACTTTTCAAGGAACAAGTTGATTCCGAAATTCTTATGGAAATGGTTCTTGAGGGTGCGTTCGTAACAGCTCGGAATAACGTCCAGGATCAACTGGCAGGCGTAACGGATCTTGCTGCTGAGGTTATTGAACGTCCGGCTGCGCAGATAATCGCCGAAAGTCTTGATCTGGTGGCGTCCGCCTCCTTCGAGAATCGTGATGACGTCGATCAGCTTATTGCCGGCGTAAAAATAGTTCCGCATCCGGCCTTCGAACTCGTCGATCAGTTCCTGCGTCTGGATCTTCTTATTCTCCTGCTTGTGGCAGTTTTCGAGGAAGAAAATGAAATCGCGCAGTTTCTCAAGCGAATACTTGTCTTGTACGACCTGGCGCGAAAAGGCGTCGAGTTTGAACAGCGTAATCCGCTTTTCGACGTCGGCGTCGTCGCCGGTTTGCTCGACCAGCAGCGACTTGATCTCGCGGCCGTACTCCTCGATTTGCACCTCGAGTTTCTCGCGGAACTCCATCAGGAACGAAGGATTCACGTTCTCAAGGATCAACCGTAGGTTCAACTGCGTATTGGCCGGGGAACCCAGCTTTTTGGTGTGTACTTTATTCAGCGTATTGATAATCCCGTTGTGAAAACAGAAAACCAGCGAAGTGTTCGAACTGCGCGACTCCTTCGAATCGTCGACGATCACCAGACGGGTCAGCAGCGGGAACCACTTCGGCCCGGAATAGTGGTTGATCCGGGCATGCTTCACCTTTACCACGAAAATCGACGTGGTGTCGACCGTCATCCGGTCGTACAGATCCTCCGGCGCGGGACTTTCGAGCACCACGACGGCATCCTTGTTGAACACGTCGCCCCTGAGCAGCGACACGGCTTTGTCGGCATTGCCCGAAACGACCGTGCGGATCATGCCGTTCATCCCCTTGAAATTCACGGCCCACTGGCTGCGGTGCAAAAAGTCGTTGATCTCGGCTTTGGTCGTATAGTGGGTGCTCTGGCTGATCATCTGCTCGAGCGTGTCCATCAGGTAATTCCAGTGCGCCTCGTTGATATCGCCCGTCACGCCGATCACGTCGCGGTATTTACGCAGATCGCGGACATGGCCGCCCAATTGCACCTGCGACATGAAGTCGATGTGGAAACTGTTGATCGGAGGCGTTCCGACCGAGAGGTCGTGCGTATCGCGGATGTTCCGCAGCACGTTTTTGACTTCGGTGGTGGTACCGTCGGTATCGAGCAGGGCGTTGATTTTTTTGACGAATTTGCCGCGGCGGTTACTCAGTTCGAACGCTTTCGAATTGCTGTGCGGAATGAGCATCAGCGAAACGTCCGTATAACCCGGAATATCCTCCCTGAATTTCAACAGGTAACGGTTGATCTCGGCCTGCTGTTTGGCCGGATCGTCGGGCTCCTCCATGCAAAGGCTCACGAAACTCGTGAGGTTGTCAAAAATGTGGCGCGGCAGGAAAATCTCCGCCCTCGGCCCCAGCGATTCATAAAGATTCAAGAGCTGCAATGCTTCGTTGCTCAAAAATGCTTTCGGTTCACCTACAATTTTCATCTTTCCGATTCTATTCGTTTTATGCCGTTCGTTCCCGGCGATCTGCTATCACTCTGATTACTAAATGCCTCGACATCCGCGCAAAAGACATATTTTCACCGTGCCAAAGATAGGTATTTAAATTGACATTTGAAATAAATGTTTAAAAAATATTTTATTTGTATAAAAACACACAAATTTAAATAAAAAATAACACGCTTACGGACAAAACCGTAAGCGTGTTATTCGGAAAATAAAGTTCGAATTGTAGGAACGCGTTCCTACAATTCGAACCGGAAAAGTTGGGCTGTTATCAAATTGTAATCCCGTTCGAGCTGCAACTGCATCTGGCGGCTCTGGTACAGCACGCCGATCTCGGTAATATACTCGATCACCGTGATCTGTCCGGCATCCAGCGCTTTGTTCAGCATCGACAGGTTATTCTGCGCCTGCAACACCGACTCCATCGACCGCATCGATTCCCGCAGCGTAACGGCCTGGTCGTACAACTGCCGGAGCTCCGACGCCGCATTCAGCCGAACGCTTTCCAGTTGAGCGGATGACGAAGCCGCCTGGGCGCGCGCGGCCTTCACCTTGTTCTTGTTCTCGAAAAGCGGAATCGACATTCCCACCTTGAACCCTTTGAAACGTCCTTCCCCGCCGAAATCGTGCCGATAACCCATTTCGAACTTCGGCAGCGACAGCGAACGGTTCAGCGATACGCTTTGCTTATCGACCGACACCTGCTGCTGCAGGCTTTGCACCTGCGGATTTTGCTCCATATACAGCGCGCTCAGTTGTTCGAATGCAGGCAAACTCTCCACGGTCGGATAGACCAGACCGGAAAACCGGTCGCTTTCGGTTCCGGTCAGCGTAGCCAATTGCTGACATTTGGCCAGCAGTTCGGCTTCATTGAGGTTATACTCGGTTTTCGCGGAGATCAGCTCGACTCCGATCTTATTACATTCCAGAATATTGGCTTCTCCGATTGCAAACTTCCGACGGTAAGCGGAATCCAGCCGTTCGGCATTGACGACCCGTTCGGACAGAAACTCCTTCATCCGGTTCAGGTGGACGATCTGGATGCACAACGTCTTAGCGTCCAGCAACAACTGCTGACGCAACGCGGCGCCTTCCGTATCGTAATACGACGAACGAAGTTTCGCAATCTTGTTGCGCGATGCGTAAGCCGACGGAAAATCGAAAGCCTGCATCACCGTCAACTCGGAATTACGGATCCGTTCGGCCCCGCCCCACAGGCTTTCGAACTCGACGCTCGGATTGGCGAGGTACTTGCCGGTCTGGGCTTCCATCTTCTGGGCGGCGGTCAGTTCGCGCTGGGCTTTCAGTTCCTTGCTCGCGGCTTCGACCTCGCGCAATACGTCGTCAACGCTGCGCTGACCGTAAGCCGTCCCCGCAAACAGGGCGGCCGCAAATATCAGGATGCATTTCATACGTTGCTGTTTTTACGGTTAATAATCAGGTAAACTGCCGGAACGATAAACCCGTTCAACAGCGTCGAACTCAGCAGTCCGCCCAGAATCACCTTGGCCATCGGACTCTGAATTTCGTTACCGGGCAAGTCGCCGCCGAGCGCCAGCGGAATCAGCGCCAGCGCCGACGACAGCGCCGTCATCAGGATCGGGTTCAGCCGGTCGAGCGATCCGTTCACCACGCTGTCGTGCAACGACATGCCCTCGCTGCGCAGTTGATTGTAATGCGATACAAGGAGTATGCCGTTGCGCGTCGCAATGCCGAACAGCGAAATGAAGCCGATAATCGCCGGGATGCTGACCTCCCCGCTGGTCAGCCAGATGCTAACGATCCCGCCGATCAGCGCCAGCGGCAGATTCAGCATGATGATGCCCGACACCGACAGGCTGCGGAACTCCTGGAACAGCAGCAAAAAGATAATGAGCAGCGAAATGATCGACATAAGCGACAGCACCCGCGACGCGGCCTGCTCGCTCTCGAACTGGCCGCCGTATTCGATATGGTATCCTTCGGGCAGATCGACCTTCTCCCGGATCATTTCCTGGATATCGCCCACCACGCTATGCAGGTCGCGGTCGGCCACGTTGGCCGATACGACGATCTTGCGCTGTGCGTTCTCGCGGCTGATCGCATTCGGCCCCGAGGTCGATACGATATCGGCCACGTAACTGAGCGGCACTTTACCGGACGTCCCGTCGATCGTCAGATTCCCGATACGCTCCATGTCGGATCGATCGGCATCGTCCATCTTGACCGTTACGTCGAACGAACGCCCCTGGTCGTAGACCTGCGAAACGACTTCGCCGCCCAGCGCCACCTCGATGAATCGTGAAAACTCGGGCAGCGGAATGCCGTATTTGGCGAGCATTTCGCGTTTCGGGCGGATCTGCAACTGCGGCCGCTCGACCTGCTGCTCGACGTTCAGGTCGGCTACGCCGGCGACGCCCGAAACGGCGCCTTTGACCTGATTTCCGAGCGAGAAAAGCCGGTTCAGGTCGGGCCCGAACAGTTTGATCGCGATATTGGCCCTCGTGCCGGACAGCATCGCGTCGATCCGATGCGAAATCGGCTGGCCGATTTCGATATTGACGCCTTTCAGCACGCCGAGCCGAGCCCGCACGTCGGAGAGAAACTCCTGACGCGAACGCTCGTCCAGTTCGAACGGAGCCTCCATTTCCGAAACATTCACGCCGAGCGCGTGTTCGTCCAGTTCGGCGCGCCCGGTTTTGCGGGCGACCGTCTGTATTTCGGGGATTTCGAGCAGGATACGTTCCACCTCGCGCCCGATCTTATCGGACTCTTCGAGCGAAATGCCGGGCATCGTAGAGGTATTGATCGTCAGCGAACCTTCGTTGAACGGCGGTAGGAAATTCCGTCCCAGGCTGAAAAATACGACCAGCGAAGCGACGAACAGCGCGACGGTCGAACCGATTACGAGCCGTTTATGCGAAAGCACCCATTCGAGCGCCTTTTTGTAAATTCGTTTCAGGAAACGGGAAACGATCGGTTCTTTCTGGCTGCGTTGCAACACCCGATCGCCGGTCAGCAGGTAACTGCACAGCACCGGCGTCAGCGTCACGGCGACGACCATCGACGCGAACAGCGCCACGATGAACGAAATCCCGAGCGGACGCAACATGCGTCCTTCGAGCCCGCCGAGGAAAAACAACGGCACGAAAGCCACGATCGTAATGATCGTCGCATTGACGACCGACGTACGGATTTCTTTCGAAGCCTCGTAGACGACCGTAAGCGTCGGAAGCCGTTCCTCTTTCGGTTTCAAAAAGTTCTGTCGGAGTCGCTTGAATACGTTCTCGACGTCGATGATCGCATCGTCGACCAGCGAGCCGATCGCAATGGCCATACCGCCGAGGCTCATCGTATTGATCGTAAGCCCCATCGCCTTCAGCGCCAGCACCGACACCAGCAACGACAGCGGCAGCGCGATCAGCGATATGACCGTCGTGCGGAAATTCATCAGGAAGACGAACAGCACGATCACGACGAAAATAGCCCCCTCGAACAGCGCTTTCTGAATGTTGTCCACCGAACTTTCGATGAACCGCGACTGCCGGAAAATGTCGGTCGAAACATGCACGTCCGGCGGCAGAGTGCGCTGGATTTCGGCGAGCGTCCGATCGAGTTTGTCGGTCAGTTCGAGCGTATTGGTATTCGGTTGTTTGGTCACGGTCATCAGAACGGCCGGTTTGCCGCGCTCCGAAGCGACGCCCAGCCGCGGCGATTTCGCTCCGATTTTCACATCCGCAACGTTTTCGAGCAGCACCGGAATGCCGTCCGTCGTCTTAACGACGGCTTTCCCCAACTCCTGCTCGTCGGCCGTGGAAAGCACCCCGCGGATGATGTATTCGTTGCCGTACTGGTTCAGGATACCGCCGCTGGAATTGCGGCTCAGGTCGGCCACCACGTCGAGCACCTGTTGCATCGAAACGTCGTAATGGCGCATCCGCGCCGGGTCGAGCAGCACCTGGTACTCCTTGATGTCGCCGCCGATCACCGTTACCTGGGCGACGCCGCCGGTAGCCAGCAGCCGCGGGCGGATCACCCAATCGGCCAGCGTCCGCAGTTCCTGTAACGAAGTGGTATCGGCCGTCAGTCCGACGATCAGCAGTTCGCCGAGGATCGACGACTGCGGCCCGAGCGTCGGCGTGCCGACGTTCTGCGGCAGCGTCTCGCTGAGCGTAGCCAGCTTTTCGGAAACGATCTGGCGCGCCCGGTAAATATCGGTTCCCCAGTCGAACTCGACCCAGACGACCGAAAATCCGGTCGTCGACGACGAACGCACGCGGCGCACGTCGGTCGCTCCGTTGACGGCCGTTTCGATCGGGAACGTCACGGTGCGTTCGACCTCTTCGGCGGCCATTCCGTTCGCCTCGGTCATCACGACCACGGTCGGCGCATTCAAGTCGGGAAAAACGTCGACCTCCATATGGCGGGCGGTAAACGTGCCCACGGCCAGCAGCACGACGCCCGCAATCATCACCAACAGCCTGTTGTGCAATGAAAAGTTTATGATTTTATTCAGCATGACGCAGGCGATTTAGTGGGAGTGCGAATGGCCTTCGGGGATCGCCCCGGAGAACGAAGCCATTTTTACCTGCGCGACGCCTTTGCTGACGACCGTCTCGCCGGCTTTCAGACCCGACAACACACGTACGTTCCTGCCGTCGTCCGCGCCGAGCTTCACTTCCCGTTTGGCATACCCCTCGTCGTCGAGTTGCACGAATACGAAGTGAACACCCTGATCCTCCGTTACGGCGCTCAGCGGCACGGTCAGCACGTCGCGCTGCGGCGACGATATCAGATAAATCTCGACGAACGATCCCGGGATCACGTCCCCGCCGTTATCGAATTCGAAAATAACCGGAATGAAAACCGAACTGCCGTCGGAACTCTTACCGACCGACAATAGCCGCCCGTTCATTTCGGAGAGCGAATAGACTTTGTCGTCGTACGGCGTACGGAAATTCGCGCCCGACACCGAACGCAGATCGTTCAGGTACCGTTGCGACACTTCGGCGCGCAGTACGAGCCGTTTATTCTGCGAAACGGTGGCCAGCGTCTGTCCCACTTCGACGAAGGCCCCTTCGCTCACGGCGACATTCTTAATAAAACCGCCGATCGGGGCCGTAACCCGCGTTCCCCGGACGGAAGTTTTGCCTGCAACCGCATCGTAGGCGGTTTTGGCATTTTCGTAAGCGAGCCGGCTCTGTTCGTAATCCGACTGTGAAATGATCTTGTCTTTCACGAGGTTTTCGGCGCGTTCGAAAGCCGCTTTGGCCTGCTCGTACGTTGAGCGGGTGCGGGCCACGTAATCCCCTTCGGCCATCTCTTTGGACGAAATCGTAAACAGCGTTTCCCCGCGGCCGACCGGCGTACCGTCGGCGATCTTCTTATTGGTGAACGACACGACGCCGCCGACCGGCGCTACGACCGAAGCCTCGTCGCCTTGCGCTGCCATGATCCGACCGCTGGTAGGAATCACTTCATTGAACGTAACGGGTTGCACTTCGAACAGTTCGAAATCGGTCTGCGCGGCCTGCGCTTTCGTAAAGACGATTTCACCGGCATGGGTATCCCCTCCGGCTCCGTGATCGTGTCCCGCGCGCCCGGCCTCCTCGGCCTCGTGATCGTGCCCTTCGGCTTCATGGTCATGGCCGTCGTGATCGCCGTGTTCCGCTTCGGACGTATGTCCGTCCCCGGACGCTCCGGCGCTCGAAGGCCGGTTCCCGCAACCCGTCATCAGGGCTACGGACAGTATGCTTGCTAACAATATTTTATTCATTGCATGGATTTTTTGTTTGAATCATGTGAACACGCTCCCTCGTTTGCAAACGAAAGAGTCGTCTTTCCGCCGTGCGGAAACAAAAACTATGCAATGAAAACGGGAGGAGCCCGCAGCAGCGGCAATGCCGCCGCATCCGGCCGGGCAGCCGGTTCGGCAAACGGTGCGAAAGAGACCGTCGCCATCGCATAAACGCGGGCGTCGAACGTAAAAACGGAATCGAAGAAAAGCGTGACGGGAAAATGATAACCGCCCGTAGGATCGTCCTGTTGATCGACCGCCTGTACGAGCTGGCTGCCGCCCCGTCCGTACATCACGAACAGATACCGCAGATCGCAGTCCGTGTCCGATCCGCCGTGATCGTCGTTCCCTCCGCAGCAGGGAACGTGCCCGAAACATTCGACGCACCGTTCCGGAGCGACGAAACTGACGCCGGTAGGCGGCGGAGCCGACCAGCTTGCGAATATGGCCCATGAGGGGGTTGTGACGGCTGGTGATATGCTCCATAGGGACTCCTTTCCCGGCGTTTTCATGCACCGAAGGGATGATTTGACACCTTATTCTAAAGGATTCCTCCGGTAATTTCAAGCCCTTTCTGCCGGGAAGGGCAAAAAAGAGGAGATTTTCCACGGAATATTCCCAAAAACTTCTTGACTTTTGGCGGATATCCGGTATAATAATTAGGCCTGCGTATGCGGGCAAATCCTTGCTCTCACCGGAGCGTGAGGGCCATAAGTCCAAAAGGAGGTGCAAAAAGTATGGCTAAGATTTCCGCCAACTATGAGGTCGTTTACATTCTCGACCCGGCACAGGGTGAGGAGGCTATTGCCGCCAATGTGGCAAAGTTCCAGGCTCTGGCTGAGCAGCACGGCTGCTCCGACGTGGTCGTGGATGAGTGGGGCAAGCGTCGTCTTGCTTACGCCATCGATTACAAGACCGAAGGCTACTATGTGCTGATGAGCTTCACCAGCGCACCGGAATTCCCCAAGGAACTGGATCGTATCCTGGGCATTACCGAGGGCGTGATGCGTTCCATGATCGTCTGCAAGGACGAGTAAGGGGGAAGCACAATGCTGAACAAGATTTTCATCATGGGTCGCCTGACCAGGGACCCGGAGCTGCGGCGTACTCAGAGCGGTACGGCGGTCACCAGCTTCTCTTTGGCCGTGGACCGGGACTATAAGTCCCAGAGCGGCGAAAAGGAGACCGATTTCATCGATGTGGTGGCTTGGCGCAGCACGGCGGAGTTCGTCTCCAAGTATTTCACCAAGGGCCGCATGGCCGTGGTGGAGGGGCGGCTCCAGATCCGTGACTGGAAAGACAAGGAGGGCAACAACCGCAGAAGTGCGGAGGTGGTTGCCGACAATGTCTATTTCGGTGACAGCAGACCCGGCGGTGCCGGTGGGAATAACGGCGGTTATTCTCAGGCTCCCGCCTACGGTGCTCCCGCCGGAGGGTATTCCGCCCCGGTAGGCGGCCCGTCCGATTTTGCCGAAATCGACGAGGAGGACGGCGATCTGCCGTTCTGATGTGCCAAGGCACATGAAATCTTTATAAGGAGGAATTTTCCATGGCTATGGAACGTGAAAATAGAGCGCCCCGTGGCAACGGCCGTAAGCGCCGCAAGGTTTGCCAGTTCTGCGTGGATAAGTGCGAGCATATCGATTATAAGGATGCCGCCAAGCTGCGCCGCTTCATCAGCGAGCGCTCCAAGATCCTGCCCCGCAGGACCACCGGCACCTGTGCTATGCATCAGCGTCAGCTGACCGAGGCCATCAAGCGTGCCCGTCAGATCGCTCTGCTGCCCTTCGTTACCGAGTAAGTTGGTCATCAAAAAGAGCCTGCCAGTTTGGCAGGCTCTTTTCTGTTCCAAAGCCGAAGGCTTTGGAACAGAGGGGGTGATTTGCCCCGATGGGAGATCAGGACAGCAGTACCTGAATTTCGGGGAGATTTTGGGCGAAGTGGATGCCCTGCTGGCGCTCCGGGGAGGAGAGACCGGAGGCGATCATATGGTCCAGAAGGGCCTTCAGGTGGCGATAGTAGCCGTCCAGATCGTAGAGGATGCAGGGGGCGGACAGCTGGCCCAGCGATACCTGCGACATGACCTCCGTGATCTCCTCCAGTGTGCCGGTGCCGCCGGGGAAGGCGATGAAGGCGTCCCCCAGCTGGATCATTTTGGCCTTGCGCTCCGCCATGCTTCGGGTGACGATGAGCTGGGTCAGGCCGTCGTGCTGCAGGTCCTGTGCCATGAAGCACTCCGGCTCCACGCCGATGACGCTGCCGCCCTGATCCAGTGCGCTCTGGGCCAGCAGTCCCATGAGGCCGGTTTTGGAGCCGCCGTAGACCAGCGTGTGGCCTGCGGCACCGATCCATGCTCCCAGTTCCCGGACGGCCTGCGCCAGATGGGGGTCGGTGCCGCAGCTGGCGCCCAGATATACAGTGATGTGCATAGACTAGACCTCCTTGGGTGATTTGTGTCAGTATAGCACGATATGGAGAGAAAAACAAGGACAGGCGGGGCCTGTCCTTGACTGAAGTGCGGGGATATCAGCCCCAGAGGGCGGTGAGCATGGGGATGATCTGCTTTTTCCGGCTCATGACCTTGGGCAGGAACAGGCTGTTGTCCTTGGGCTCGGCGGAGAAGGCGTTGCGGATGGCCTCGTCGCTGCCCACATACAGCAGCTGTGTGCCCTCCATCAGCACGTCCGTCAGCATCAGGATCACCATGTCGTAGTGGTGATTCTCCTGATCGTGGCGCATGGCCTCCAGAAACTCCTCCCGGCGCTGGAGCATATCCTCGGAATCCAGACAGGTGATCTGGCCCACACCCAGATTCTGCTCAGCAATGTGGAACTCCTTGAAGTCGCTGTGCAGCAGCTCCTCGGCGGATTTGCCGTCAAAGCTGCCATCGAAGAGAAGCTTGCCCAGCTCGTTGAGGGAGACGTTGGCAATGCGGGCCATGCGCTCGGCCATGGCCACATCCCGCTTGGTGCAGGTGGGGGATTTGAACATGACGGTATCGGATAGAATGGCTGCTGCCATCAGGCCTGCCATAGCCGGGGAGGGCATGACGCCGTGCTCCTGATACATTCCGGTGATGATGGTATTGGTGCTGCCCACCGGCTCATTGCGGACCCGGATGGGCTGGGCGGTCTGGATATCCGCCAGACGGTGGTGGTCGATGATCTCCAGAATCTCCGCCTGATCCAGACCCTGTACGGCCTGCGCCCGCTCATTGTGGTCCACCAGCACCACACGCTTGCGCCGGGGGCGCAGCAGGTGATACCGGGACAGGGTGCCGACGACCTTCTCGTTCTGGTCCAGCACCGGGTAGCAGCGGTAGCGGCTCTTCAGCACCACTTCCCGCACATCGTCGATGTAGTCCGACAGATGGAAGCAGACGATGTCGTCAGTGTGGCAGG
>OGWT01001775.1_pt1 | contig 15787 bp, 8 predicted proteins | sample 1576101 | NCBI WGS metagenome assembly OGWT01 (sample SAMEA3541481, study PRJEB24748) | human gut metagenome | biome: human gut; feature: human-associated habitat; material: faeces | place: China | collected 2012 | reverse complement strand
TCCGGAAACAGCGGAAGACAAAGTGGTTCTGCAAGCCGTGCTTCATCAGGAACGTCAGTATCGAATAATGATTTGTTTATTACAGCTACTGCCAATAAGACGAACCTGTATGAGCAAGAGGCTCTCTTGTTAACATATAAGATATATACTTTAGTAGACTTGAGAGGTTTTGACAACGTGAAACTTCCCGATTTTAAAGGCTTTCATTCTCAGGAAGTCGAATTGCCTAATGACCGTAAATGGAGTCTTGAACACTATAAAGGAAGAAACTATCAGACGACCGTATACCGCCAATTTGTATTATTTCCGCAACAACCGGGAAAAATAACGATTGATGCGGCACGTTTTGATGCATCTATAGCCAAGGTTACTCATGTGGACGATCCTTTCGAAGCTTTCTTCAATGGAGGTTCTAATTACGTAGAAGTGAAGAAGACATTAATGACCCCTAAATTGGTTGTTGATGTAAAAGCTTTACCGGATGGTAAGCCTTCGGGATTTTCCGGAGGAGTGGGAGAATTCAGTATTTCTTCTTTTATAAATAGTACGAATGTTAAGACAAACGATGCTGTTACTGTGAGGCTTGTTATTTCGGGTACGGGTAATCTGAAATTAATCTCTACTCCGGAAGTTAAATTCCCAGAAGACTTTGAAGTCTATGACCCGAAGGTTGATAATAAGTTCCGTTTGACAAATTCCGGACTCTCCGGCAGTCAGGTGATTGAGTATCTTGCCATTCCCCGTAATGCGGGAACATATAAGATTCCTGCTGTAAAGTTCAGCTATTTCGATATTAAATCTCGTACATACAAGACTTTAACGACCGAGGAATACGAACTCCATGTAGAAAAGGGAAGTGGTAATGCAGCTCAGACTATTGCCAATTTTACTAATAAAGAAGATTTGAAAGTTTTGAATGAGGACATACGTTATATCAAGCAGAATAACGTAACTCTTTCCCAAAAAGGAGATTTCTTCTTCGGTTCTTTGGCTTATTGGCTGTTTTACATAGTGCCCGGCATTGCATTCGTCCTGTTCTTCATTGTTTATCGTAAACAGATTGCAGCCAATGCCAATGTTGCTAAAATGCGTACGAAGAAAGCAAATAAGGTTGCTGTGAAACGTATGAAGTTAGCGGGGAAATTGTTGGCAGATAACAAGAAAGATGCATTTTACGATGAAGTATTGAAAGCATTGTGGGGATATATTAGCGATAAATTGAGTATTCCGGTTTCACGTTTATCTAAAGATAATGTTGAGGGAGAGCTTCGCAATTACGGTGTTGATGATGCACTGATAAAAGATTTCCTTGATGCATTGAACAATTGTGAGTTTGCCCGTTTTGCTCCCGGAGATGATAATCAGGCTATGGATAAAGTTTATTCAGATTCTTTGGAAGTTATCAGTAAAATGGAAAACTCTATAAAACATTAAATTGGGAGGTATAATGATGAAGAAAGTAATATCCTTAGCATTTGGTCTACTGATAGGATTAGCTGTGTGGGCGCAAGGAACGGCAGATACTTCGGCTTCTGCCAAAGATTCTGTGTCTATAGGTTCGCATACGGAATTTTCTGCAACTAAATCAGTTGACAATGTTACGAAAGCACAAGGTGACAGTGCATATATGCGTAATGATTATGCTTCTGCCATTCAAATATACGAGAGCTTATTGAAAAAAGGTGAAGCCGCTGAAGTTTATTATAATTTGGGTAATAGCTATTATAAAGCAGACGATATAGCAAAGGCTATTTTAAATTATGAACGCGCTTTGTTATTGCAACCGGGTAATGCAGATATTCGCGCTAATTTGGAAATAGCACGTTCCAAGACGATAGATAAGGTAGTTTCTGTACCTGATATATTTTTTGTAGCTTGGGTTAAGTCATTGACAAATTGTTTAAGTGTAGATGCTTGGGCTAAATTAGGTATTGTGTTTTTTATTCTTTTGCTTATCTCGTTTTCCCTATTCTTTTTTTCCAAACAGATTATCTGGAAAAAAAGCGGGTTTATAGCGGGAATTCTATTTTTAGTATTTACTGTATTAAGTAATATTTTTGCTTCGGAGCAGAAAAGTGAATTACTGGATAGGAATGATGCGATAGTCTTGTCTCCCAGTGTTACAGTACGGAGTACTCCCAGTGAAAGTGGTACTGGTTTATTCGTTCTGCATGAAGGGCATAAAATTGAAATTAAAGATAATTCCATGCGCGAATGGAAAGAGATTCGCTTGGAAGATGGCAAGGTAGGGTGGATTCCTGCTTCTGCGATAGAAGTGATTTAAGAGTATCCATTGCTAAATATAGAAGCCCGTATGAAATAAAGGAAACTATTTCCTTTTACTTCATACGGGTTCTTTTTGTATTTATGGGAATGTTAAACATATAATGGAAAAATACAGATAAATAGTTTGTTTTATCTTTTTTTTTCCTTAAGTTTATAGCGTGATAAAGAAATAACAAAGTATTAACCATTAAATTTATGAATATGAGAACGATAACATTTAATGAACTCCGTAAGATTAAAGACTCATTACCTAGTGGTAGTATGCATAGAATAGCCGATGAACTTGGACTTAATGTTGACACTGTAAGAAATTTCTTTGGCGGTCATAACTTTAAGGAGGGTAAAAGTGTTGGAATTCACTTAGAACCCGGTCCGGATGGCGGTTTAGTAATGATTGATGATACTACCGTTCTTGATCGGGCTTTAAAAATTTTAGATGAAATGGCAGGTGAAACTGCTGAACCTGTTCAGGCTTAAGAAAAGAAAGTAAAGAAGGATCCCAATTGCTGAGAAACAATTGGGATTTCTTGTTTGTTTTGTAAATAAATATAATAGACGACTTATGGAAGATAAATTAGTAACATTAGCGATTCTTACGTATGCTAAGGCACAAATACTAAAGAATGTTCTCGAAAATGAAGGTATTGAGACTTACATCCATAATGTAAATCAAATACAGCCGGTTGTATCTTCCGGTGTGCGTGTTCGTATAAAAGAAAGCGACTTACCGCATGCTTTGAAAATTACGGAAAGCTCGGCATGGTTGTCCGAAGAAGTAGTGGGAGAGAAGATGCCCCAAATAGAGAAAGGCAGTAATAAGGTCTTGATTCCTGTCGATTTTTCAAGTTATTCATTGAAAGCATGTGAGTTCGGTTTTAATTTTGCAAAAAACATAGATGCTGAAGTAGTTTTGCTTCATGTATATTTTACACCTATCTATGCGACTTCATTGCCATACGGTGATGTTTTTAACTATCAGTTGAGTGATGAAGAGAATGTCCGGAATATATTGCAGAAAGTACATTCGGATTTGAATGCTTTGTCCGATAAAGTAAAAGCTAAAGTTACATCCGGAGAGTTTCCTGATATAAAATACACTTGCGTATTGAGAGAAGGTATTCCAGAAGAAGAGATATTACGCTATTCTAAAGAAAATCGTCCGAGAATTATCATCATGGGAACGCGTGGTAAGAATCAGAAAGATATTGATTTGATTGGTAGTGTAACCGCTGAAGTTATCGAGCGTAGTCGCGTACCGGTTTTAGCCATTCCGGAGAATACACCGTTCAAAGAATTTAACGCTGTAAAACGTATTGCATTTATTACGAATTTTGACCAGCGCGATTTGATAGCTTTTGATTCATTAATTAATAGTTTAAAGCCATTTTGCTTCTCTGTTTCTTTAATACACTTAGCTGATGTAAAAGACACTTGGAATGAGATAAAGTTGGGTGGCATTAAAGAGTATTTCCAAAAACAGTATCCGCAATTGGAAATTCATTATGATGTAGTGAAGAATGATGACTTCCTTAATAGCTTGGATGAATATATTAAAACTAATCACATAGATATTATTACATTGACATCATATAAGCGAAATATATTTTCTCGTTTGTTTAATCCAGGAATTGCCAGAAAAATGATTTTCCATTCTGATACACCATTGCTGGTTATCTATGGGCGGCCTAATTGAAATGATAATTTTAATTTGTCTAGGTAAGGATGTGGGCTACCGCTAAATGCTGAATTAGTTTTAGTGGAGTCCACTTATTTTTTATCTTTTCATGGTTATACTATTACATGTCCCATTTCCTATGTTTGTGATGTAATATCAATATTATGTTTAATATATAACACCATAAACTAAAATAAACCTTTATCCTTCTCTAATTTGGAAGAAAATTTTACCAAAGATAGCTTGAATATGTAAGCTATCTTTGGTAAAATAGTAGCAATTCAATTATTGCATCAATTTTTCTATTTCATCAAATTCAGGACCCATTTGTAAGTTATAATAAACTCTGTATAATCCATTTAGCCACAAATCTTTCTGTTCAGGTTTCAGTTCTCTTGCTTTTTCATAATTAGGTCTTGCCTTTTCATAGAAAACTTTCAGTGTAGCTTGGTCTTCTTTGTATTTTGGATTATTGACATCAGTAGTAGCTTTTTCAGAGAAATCCTGAGCTTGCAGGCAATAGATTAAGCCCAAGTTGGAATATGCTTCTGCATAGTTAGGATCTACTTCAATGGTTTTGTTGTAGAATTCAATGGCTTTTTCATAATCTTTCATGTTATGATAAAGGTATCCTTTTACGTACAAATAGAATGTGTTATTAGGATCTTTAGCCAACATATCATCTGCAAACTGCATTGCTTCGTCAAACTTATTATTATTGCTATAATAATCAATCAGATGTCCAAAGAAGAATGAATGTTCAGGATACTTTTGAATACCATCTTTTAAGGAAGCGATCCATTTGACAGTATCACCTTGAGCTTTCAATGCTGTAGAAATAAATTCCATAGCATATTTACCCACTTCTTTGTCCTCCTTTGCATAAGGTGCATATTTCAACACGCTTGGATAATCTTCCATTTTGGCTGCAGCTAAGCTTGCATAATAAGCAATTTGGGGCAATACAGTATCTGTTTGAAGCAGATTCTCCTTTTCAAACATAGGATTGATGGCAATGTCTACATAAGTTGCGAAGAAATCCAAAGCCTCTTTATTCTTATCTAAATTAAAGAACTGGATACCACCGTTAATCAGGTTGGGACGCGCAGCTAATATAGCAGCACTGTTCGATCTTCTGAATTTATTTTTGATTTTACCTTTTTCGTTAGGAATCTGTGCAAGTTCATCGCATTTAAAGTAGTATTTACACATATTCAGTGCGCTGTTATACACTTTAAGAGTATCATAAGGCTTTCTTAAATAAGCATTCTCCATTTCCTTTTCATTGATTCTCTTTTGAATAAAGCCGGCTACATCCCATGTTTCGGCGTTGTCTTTGGTTTCAGCATTGTTCAGAGCTTCATTGATGAGCTTCTCTGCTTGTGCAAAATCCGGTTTTACGTCGTTAGCGATGCTTTTTGCCTCTTTCACGCTCTTTTCCTGAGCGAAGGTAAAGCCTGCCGCAAGTAGTAAAACCATTGAAAATAATACTCTTTTCATGATTGTAGAAAATTTTAAATTAATATTGTGTCTATTCTTCATTTTCATTGTTTACTATATCGTTCTGAGTTTTTTCTGATGCATCGCTATCCTCTTCTGCAATGATATCCTCTTCGGTTTCCGAGGTAACTTTACATACGGAGCCAATTTCATCATTACGTTTTTCAAGATTAATCAGTCGTACTCCCTGCGTAGCACGTCCCATTATACGAACATCTGCTACTTTCAGACGGATAGTGATGCCCGATTTATTGATAATCATTAAATCATTCTCGTCTGTTACAGACTTGATTGTTACCAGTTTGCCGGTTTTATCGGTGATATTCATAGTTTTTACACCTTTACCGCCACGGTTCGTCTTACGATAATCCTCAATATCAGAACGTTTACCGTATCCTTGTTCTGACACAACCATGATTGTCTCAGTTTCAGGGTCTTTGATACAAATCATTCCGACAACTTCGTCTTGTCCGTCTTCATCAAGCGTCATGCCGCGTACACCGGTAGCTGTACGTCCCATTACGCGCACGGCACTTTCGTGGAAACGGATGGCACGTCCGTTACGATTGGCAATGATAATCTCGTTGTCACCGTTAGTCATGCGCACTTCAATTACGCGGTCATCTTCGCGAATTGTAATGGCATTGACACCATTTTGGCGAGGACGGGAATATTGTTCGAGCAATGTTTTCTTAATGACGCCATTCTTTGTGCAGAACAGTACATAATGACTGTTAATGAAATCCTGGTCGTTCAGGTTCTTCACGCGCAGGTATGCATTTACGGCGTCATCAGAGTCTATATTCAACAGGTTCTGAATGGCGCGTCCCTTAGAATTTTTGGTTCCTTCGGGTATCTCATATACTTTCAGCCAATAGCACTTGCCTTTTTGAGTGAAAAACATCATGGTATTGTGCATTGTTGCAGGATATATATGTTCTACAAAGTCCTCATCGCGTGTCTCTGTTCCCTTAGAACCTACCCCACCGCGGTTTTGGGCACGGAATTCGCTTAACGGTGTACGCTTGATATATCCCATATGAGAAATGGTAATAATCATTTCATCGTCTGCATAGAAATCTTCCGGGTTGAATTCTTCCGATGAATAAACTATTTCAGAGCGGCGTTCATCACCGTATTTAGTTTTAATCTCGATTAATTCGTCTTTGATAACCTTGCGGCAGAGTTCGTCGTTAACGAGGATTTCTTCCAGATAAGCAATCTGCTTTTGGATTTCCTCATACTCGGCATGGAGTTGGTCCTGCATGAGTCCGGTTAACTGGCGCAGACGCATTTCTACGATGGCGCGCGATTGGATTTCAGTCAATTCAAAACGCTCCATCAAACCGCTGATTGCGTCATTCGGAGTTTTGGCGGCACGGATGATTTTGATTACCTCGTCAATATTGTCCGATGCGATAATCAAACCTTCTAAGATATGGGCACGTTCTTTAGCTTTACGCAAATCATATTGTGTACGGCGGATAACTACGTCGTGACGATGCTCTACGAAATACTTGATGAGGTCTTTCAGGTTCAGCAAACGAGGACGTCCGTGTACCAATGCTACGTTGTTTACGCCGAAAGAAGTCTGCAACAATGTCATCTTGTAGAGCTTGTTCAGCACTACACTGGCGTTGGCATCGCGTTTTACGTCGATGACGATGCGCATACCTTCGCGGTCAGACTCGTCGTTGGCATTGGAAATGCCCTCTATCTTCTTTTCGTTGGCCAAATCGGCGATGGATTTGATTAATTCGGCCTTATTTACTCCGTAAGGGATTTCGGTTACAACGATTTTATCATGCGTGGAAGATGTTTCAATCTCAGCCTTGGCGCGCATTACAACACGTCCGCGACCGGTCATGTAGGCTTCGCGCACACCGCTCATACCATATATATAACCGCCTGTCGGGAAGTCGGGAGCTTTGACGTAAGTCATCAAATCTTCGATGTCGATATCATTGTTGTCGATATATGCGACGCAGGCATCTATCACTTCGGACAGATTATGGGTCGGCATATTCGTAGCCATACCTACGGCGATACCGGAAGCACCGTTGACAAGAAGGTTCGGAATGCGGGTTGGCATAACGGTGGGTTCCAGCAACGAGTCGTCGAAGTTGGTTTGCATGTCTACAGTCTCTTTATCAAGATCCTGCATCATTTCTTCTCCAATCTTTTGCAAGCGGCATTCCGTGTAACGCATGGCGGCTGCGCTGTCACCGTCCACAGAACCGTAGTTGCCTTGTCCGTCTACAAGCATGTAGCGCATAGCCCACGGCTGTGCCATACGGACGAGAGCGCCATATACGGATGAGTCACCGTGCGGGTGATATTTACCTAATACCTCACCGACAACTCTCGCAGATTTCTTATAGGGTTTATCCGACGTATTTCCCAGTCCCATCATACCGAAAAGAATTCTTCGGTGAACAGGTTTAAAACCATCTCTAACATCCGGAAGGGCACGTGAAACAATGACCGACATGGAGTAGTCAATGTACGATGACTTCATTTCCTCCTCGATGTTAATCTTTATAATTCTGTCTTGTTCAAGCATTTAAAAAGATTATTAATTATACATTTGCGGGTTTGTGAAAAACCACGCTAAAGTACTGCTTTTTTACGATATACAAAAGTTTTCCCTCATAAACTTTGTTGCAGATTTCCATGCTTGAAACCCCGTTTGGATATATGGTTTTTCGTTTGATGTATAATCGGTTAAAAATAAGACAGATACAAGTACCAGAAAGACACCTCCCTTTGGTACTCGGTGTACCTTACTAAGGTACGAGCCGTACCAAGCTTAGGTATATGAAGTTTCTTAGGTTGGTACATCGAATACCAACCGTTGGTACGGATGAAATTCCCACGTATTATAATATAATGTGTAGGGCGAACCGGAAAGATGTGATTTGTGGCACGGGATTTGTATATTATTAATCCAGTTTATGGTATGCAATATAAAGAAATGCGTATCTTTGTCAGTCAAAACCTTTAATTAAGGAGATAAAAATTATATGAACAATCAATTTTCACAAAGAGTTTCTGATATTATAACTTATAGCAAGGAGGAAGCCAACCGACTGAGAAATAGATATATCGGCCCGGAGCATCTTCTGCTCGGCATGCTACGTGACGGCGGAGGAAAAGCTATCGAAATATTGATGAAACTCGATATAGACTTGAAGCAAGTAAAAAAGCGCATTGAAAACTTCTTGAGAGATGCCGAAGACGACACCCTATTACCCGATGCGGATGTGCCATTGTCGCCAATGGCCGCTAAGATATTGAAGATGTGCATTCTGGAAGCGCGCATTTTAAAGAGTTCAACAGCCGATGCCGAACATGTGCTGTTGGCTATACTGAAGGATGGCGACAACCTGGCTGCCACCGTCCTGGAAGAGAATCAGGTGAATTATCAAGCTGTATTTGAACAGCTTACAATGAAATCCACCAACCCGAATGCTGGTATGGGATTTCCGGAAGAAGAGGAAGAAGAGGAAGAAAAGGATGAAGACATGAACATGTCCCACTCTTCTCGCAATGCAGGACAAGGAGCGGCTTCTTCTGCACAGACTGCCTCGAAGAAGTCTTCCAATGATACTCCGGTCCTGGATAACTTCGGTACGGACATGACCCGTGCGGCAGAAGAAGGCAAGCTCGATCCGGTTGTAGGGCGTGAGCGTGAGATAGAACGGTTGGCGCAGATATTGAGTCGTCGTAAGAAAAACAATCCGGTGCTGATTGGTGAGCCGGGTGTCGGCAAGTCGGCTATTGTAGAGGGATTGGCACTGCGTATCGTTCAAAAGAAAGTATCCCGTATCTTGTTTGACAAGCGGGTGGTAATGCTCGATATGGCCTCTGTTGTAGCCGGAACCAAATACCGCGGACAGTTTGAAGAGCGCATTCGCTCCATTATCAACGAGTTGCAGAAGAATCCGAACGTAATCTTGTTCATAGATGAGATTCATACTATTGTAGGCGCCGGTGCAGCTGCCGGTTCTATGGATGCAGCCAATATGTTGAAGCCGGCTTTGGCTCGCGGCGAAATACAATGTATCGGTGCTACCACGCTTGACGAATACAGAAAGAATATCGAGAAAGACGGTGCTTTGGAGCGTCGTTTTCAGAAAGTTATAGTAGAACCCACTACTCCGGAAGAAACGCTACAGATACTGAGAAACATAAAAGAGAAGTACGAAGACCACCATAATGTGAGCTATACGGACGAAGCGTTAGAGGCATGTGTCAAGTTGGCAGAGCGTTATATAACCGACCGTAACTTCCCGGATAAAGCCATTGATGCTTTGGACGAAGCCGGTTCGCGTGTGCATCTGACGAACATTAATGTTCCCAAAGAGATTGAAGAGCAGGAAAAGCTGATAGAAGACGCACGTGTTTTGAAGGCTGAAGCCGTAAAGTCGCAGAACTTTGAACTGGCCGCCAGTTATCGGGATAGAGAGAAAGAACTTTCCGCTCGCCTGGATGAAATGAAAGAGGAATGGGAAGCCCGTCTCAAAGACGACCGCCAGCTTGTTGGAGAGGAAGAAATAGCCAATGTCATATCGATGATGTCCGGCATTCCGGTGCAACGTATGGCTCAGGCGGAAGGTCTTAAGCTTGCAGGTATGAAAGAAGATTTGCAGGCAAAAGTTGTGTCTCAGGATGCTGCGATAGAGAAACTTACCAAAGCCATCCTGCGCAGCCGTGTAGGCTTGAAAGATCCTAACCGCCCTATCGGAACGTTTATGTTCCTCGGCCCTACCGGCGTGGGTAAAACGCATTTGGCCAAGCAGTTGGCTAAATATATGTTTGGCTCCAGCGATGCGCTGATACGCATTGATATGAGCGAATATATGGAGAAATATACGGTGTCCCGTATGATTGGAGCGGCTCCGGGGTATGTCGGTTATGAGGAAGGCGGACAGTTGACAGAGAAGGTACGCCGGAAGCCTTATTCCATAGTGCTGTTGGACGAAATTGAAAAAGCTCACCCGGATGTGTTCAATATCTTGTTGCAGGTGTTGGACGAGGGACGTCTTACTGACAATTATGGCAGAACGATTGACTTTAAGAATACAGTCATCATCATGACCTCCAATATCGGTACCCGCCAGTTGAAAGAGTTCGGTCGTGGCGTAGGTTTTGCGGCACAGGCACGTACGGATGATAACGAGTACTCGCGCAGTGTGATTCAGAAAGCATTGAACAAGACCTTTGCTCCTGAGTTCCTGAACCGTTTGGATGAAATCATAACGTTTGACCAGCTTTCGTTGGATGCCATTACGAAGATTGTGGACATAGAGCTGAAAGGTTTGTATGAACGGATTGAAGCTATTGGTTATAAGATGGTTGTAGATGATGAAGCCAAGAGATTCCTTGCTGCCAAAGGCTACGATGTGCAGTTTGGCGCCCGTCCGTTGAAGCGTGCCATTCAGAATTATCTGGAAGACGGACTTTCGGAGCTGATTGTGTCTGCCGGATTACAGCCCGGTGATACGGTTAATGTTTCTGTCGATAAGGAAAAAGACGAGTTGAGTATAACCAAAGCCTAACAAGCCTTTATAATAAAACAGTCAAAATGTCAGTTCTTCGGGACTGGCATTTTTTTTGTGTTCAGTTTGCCAAAACAATAAAAATACAAATCTAAAAATATAAACTTAGTATGCAAAAAGGAAATATTGGGGTAACTACAGAGAATATCTTCCCCGTTATCAAAAAGTTTTTGTACAGTGACCATGAAATCTTCCTTCGTGAGTTAGTTTCTAATGCTGTCGATGCTACCCAGAAACTTAAAACACTGGCTTCTATCGGTGAGTTTAAGGGTGAACTCGGTGATTTGACCGTGCATGTGTCTTTAGGCAAGGATACGATTACCGTATCCGATCGTGGTATCGGCCTGACGGCAGAAGAAATAGATAAATACATCAATCAGATTGCATTCTCGGGAGCCAACGACTTCCTGGAGAAATATAAGAATGATGCCAATGCCATTATCGGTCATTTCGGACTTGGCTTTTACTCGGCTTTTATGGTTGCCAAGAAGGTCGAAATCATCACCAAATCCTATCAGGATGGTGCTAAAGCCGTGAAATGGACTTGCGACGGTAGTCCGGAGTTTACCATCGAAGATACGGACAAGGCAGAACGCGGCACGGATATCGTTCTTTATATAGACGACGATTGCAAGGAATTCCTTGAAGAAGCGCGCATCTCTTCTCTTTTGAAGAAGTATTGCAGCTTCCTTCCCATTCCCGTTGCATTCGGCAAGAAAAAAGAATGGAAAGATGGCAAACAGGTTGAAACAGCCGAAGATAACATCATCAACAACGCTAATCCGTTGTGGACGCTGAAGCCCAGCGAATTAAAAGACGAGGATTACAAGAAGTTCTATCGCGACCTCTATCCGATGTCCGATGAACCCTTGTTCTGGATACATCTGAACGTGGATTATCCGTTCCATCTTACTGGTATTCTGTACTTCCCGAAGGTAAAGAGCAATATAGAGTTGAACAAGAACAAAATCCAGCTTTATTGCAATCAGGTCTATGTAACGGACTCTGTAGAGGGTATTGTTCCGGATTTTCTGACATTGCTGCACGGTGTACTCGATTCACCGGATATTCCGCTGAACGTGTCCCGTTCCTATTTGCAGAGTGACTCTAATGTGAAGAAAATCTCTACATATATTACGAAGAAAGTATCCGACCGCTTGCAATCCATATTCAAGAACGACCGTAAGCAATTTGAAGAGAAGTGGAACGATTTGAAAATCTTCATCAACTACGGAATGCTCACACAAGAGGATTTCTATGATAGAGCAAAGGATTTCGCCCTTCTTTCCGATACGGACGACAAGTATTATACCTTCGAAGAGTATAAGACCTTGATAAAGGATAGCCAGACGGATAAGGATGGTAATCTGATTTATCTGTATGCCAACAACAAAGATGAGCAATACAGCTATATCGAGGCTGCCAAGAATAAGGGATATAATGTGCTGTTGATGGGCGGCCAGCTTGATGTTGCCATGGTAAGCATGCTGGAGCAAAAGTTCGAGAAAGTGCGTTTCACCCGTGTAGACAGTGATGTCGTTGACAATCTGATAGTGAAGGAAGACAAGGCGAAAGATGTCTTGGAAGCTGATAAACAGGAGGTTCTCTCTGTTATCTTCAAGAGCCAGTTGCCGCAGATAGAAAAGACAGAGTTCAATGTAATGGCTCAGGCCTTGGGTGAAAATGCTTCACCGGTCATGATTACTCAAAGCGAGTACATGCGTCGTATGAAAGAAATGGCTAATATCCAGGCAGGAATGAGTTTCTATGGCGAAATGCCGGACATGTTCAACCTGGTATTGAATGCCGACCATAAGCTGGTAAAAGAGATTCTGGCTGATGAAGACAAGGAATGTGCGGCTGCCGTTGCTCCGATTCAAAAAGAAATGGACGATGTAAATACTCGTCGTAATGAATTGAAAAAGAAGCAGGAGGGCAAGAAAGATGAGGATATCCCTACAGCCGAAAAGGATGAGGTAAATGATTTGGATAAGAAGTGGGAAGATTTGAAAAACCGGAAAAATGGATTGTTTGCCGACTATGCCGCTCAGAATAAGGTTGTCCGTCAACTTATTGATTTGGCATTGCTCCAAAATGGTATGTTGAAAGGTGAAGCTTTGAATAATTTTGTAAAGAGAAGCATCGATTTGATTAAATAACCCCCTTTAGATTTCTATTATAACAGGGCATTGCAGCTAATATGAGTTGTAATGCCCTTTTTTTGTCTGTTTTTTCGTAATAGGTCTGTTTTTTTTCGTTGGATACGAGGTTTTTGGAAACAATTGTCTATATTTGAGCATTGAATAAATTAGTATATTTCACTCGAAACCGTATTCATGAAAAGATTTTTTTTGTTTTTGTCAGCCTGTTTATTGCTTCTGCCGTTTGTGCAAGCTCAGAAAGTAGGACTTGTTTTGAGTGGCGGAGGTGCGAAAGGCATGACCCATATCGGTATCATTCGCGCTTTGGAGGAAAACAATATTCCTATCGACTACATTACGGGTACTTCTATGGGAGCTATCATAGGTTCACTCTATGCTATGGGGTACTCTCCCGATGATATGGAGGCTTTATTGCGTTCCGAAGACTTCAAACGCTGGTATTCAGGACAGGTAGAACCCGAATACGGGTATTATTTCAAACAAAACCGACCGACCCCGGAGTTTTTCAATATCCGTTTCTCCTTTAAGGACTCGCTGCATATCAAGCCTCAGATACTTCCTACAAGCATGGTAAATCCCATTCAGATGAATCTGGTCTTTGTGGAGCTATTTGCACGGGCTACGGCTGCATGCAGCGGCGATTTTAACCGCCTGTTTGTGCCTTTCCGGTGTATTGCCTCCGATGTATATAACAAGAAACCGTTGATTATGCGTAGAGGAGATTTGGGAGATGCGGTACGCGCTTCCATGAGTTTTCCGTTTGTTTTCAAACCGATAGAGATTGATAGCGTTTTAGCTTATGACGGTGGAATTTATAATAATTTCCCCACAGATATTATGCGTGAGGACTTTAAACCGGAAGTCATCATAGGTAGCGTGGTAGCTGCCAACCCCGGTAAGCCGAAAGAGAATGATTTGATGAGCCAGCTTGAAAATATGATTATGCAGAAGACGGATTATACTCTTCCGGATTCTTTAGGCATTATTATGACATTCAAGTATGATGATGTAAGCCTTTTGGACTTTGACCGTTTGCAGGAGTTGCACGATATCGGCTATAACCGGACTATCAGTTTAATGGATTCTATAAAAGGTCGTATTCATCGGAGGGTAAGTGCAGAAAATGTTCGTTTAAGACGGTTGGTCTACCGCAGTAATTTGCCTCAATTCCGCTTTAGGGACATCTATATAGAGGGCGCCAATCCACAACAGCAGGCGTATATCAAAAAAGAATTTCATGACGAAGACCATGAGGTGTTTACATATGAAGATTTGAAACGTGGATATTTCCGTTTGCTGTCTGATAATATGATATCGGAGATTATACCTCATGCTGTATATGACTCTGAAAACGACTTGTATTCGCTGCATCTGAAAGTGAAAATGGAAGATAATTTTTCTGTAAGGATGGGTGGAAGTGTATCGACAACCAGCTCTAATCAGATTTATTTGGGGTTGGGTTATCAGGACTTGAATTATTATTCCAAAGAAATAACCCTTGACGGCCAGATTGGCAAGGTATATAATAATGCGCAGCTTATGGCCAAGATAGACCTTCCTACCCGTATTCCAACCTCTTACCGCCTTATTGCTTCTTTAAGTACATTCGATTATTATAAAAAGGACAAACTCTTTTCTAAGAATGATAAGCCCTCTTTTAACTCTAAAGATGAACGTTTTGTCAAGCTGATGGTAGCCTTGCCTTTTTTGGCCAATAAACGGGCGGAAATAAGCATCGGATATGGGAAACTTCAAGACAATTACTTTCAGTCCAGCGTGATTAATTTTGACAAGGACCGTTCGGATAGGAGTACCTACAACCTTTTGGGAGGGGCTATCGGCTTTTATGGGAGTACGCTGAATGCACGACAGTATGCCACTAAAGGGTATTTTGAAAAACTGGTGGCACAGGTCTTTAGCGGAAAGGAGAAATTTATACCGGGAAATCCGACGGAAACGAGTGTTACGACTAAAGAAAGGCAATCTTGGCTGCAAATTTCTTATATGAAATATGCCTATCATACTATGAGTCCCAAATTTACTTTGGGATGGATGGCAGAGATGTTGTATTCATCGAAGAACTTTTCGGAGAATTATACGGCAACCATGTTGCAGGCGGCAGATTTTTCTCCTACTCCTCATAGTAAGCTGATGTATAATGAAGCATTCCGGGCCAACCAATTCTTGGCAGCGGGTATCAAGCCTATTTTTGTTTTCAATGATATGTTCCAATTCCGTTCTGAATTTTATGGTTTCGTACCGATATTTCCTATTAAAAAGAATGCATTGAACAAAGCTTATTATGGAAAAGCGTTTTCGCGCTTTGAATATATAGGAGAAATTTCTGTAATATGCCAATTGCCCTTTGGAGCAATATCTGCATATGTAAATCATTATAGCTCACCGAAAAAGGAGTGGAATGTGGGGTTGACACTCGGCTGGCAGCTGTTTAATTATCGGTTTATCGAGTAATTTTTTTCAAAAAAAGTTTGTGTATCTCTTGCTAATTCAAAAAAAGTACGTATCTTTGCACCCGTAAAACAAACAAGGCCGCGTAGCTCAACTGAATAGAGTAGCTGACTACGGATCAGCCGGTTACAGGT
>OGWT01001771.1_pt1 | contig 15808 bp, 15 predicted proteins | sample 1576101 | NCBI WGS metagenome assembly OGWT01 (sample SAMEA3541481, study PRJEB24748) | human gut metagenome | biome: human gut; feature: human-associated habitat; material: faeces | place: China | collected 2012 | reverse complement strand
TCAGCAGAAAAAGCCGCACCATTGCATTTCAGCCAGCCTGTTGGCGGAGTGGCTGAAGGCCACGGAACAGGCACCCCAACAGGTAATGCTGAGCCTTCTCCCAAACCAAGTTTTGTGAGAGCGTCTGCGGCATTCGTTGCGCCGGTTCCGCCGTCAGCGATTGCAAGCGCACCGTTGCTCCCTTTCTGCGCAAGTTTACCGATGCCAGGGATGGTTACGGTGGTCCCGTTGATGGTAACTGTGATGCTTTGGTTTGCTGAGGTAGTGGCGAACGTCTCCCACGCGCCAATGTTCTCGTCATACTCTTTGATGAGCTGCGACATTGCCTGGGCCAGTCCGTCCACGGAGATAATGTCTGACACCAGAATGGCGTATTTCTGGCCGCTCAGCGCCGGGGAAGCGGCAGGCGTAACCGTCATTGACGTGGCGCTGTTCACGGATGAAATCTGGAACAGTTGCACCGGGTTAGACATCACGATAATTGTCTGCCCAGCGCGAACCTGGCTGGCGGGAGCTGTCCAGTTTGTGCCGGAGCCGGTTGCGGTATTTCCGTTAATAGAGATAGTTCCGGTGCTATAAATCATAACAACTCCTAAATTTAGACAACATGAAGCCCGGAGAGGTATATAACCATCACCAGAAATAATTTCTGAATTGGTTTTTAATACATGTTGGGCAACGCCAGTGTTGGCATAGCTATAGTTGTATCAAATGCCATTGACCACCCACCCCAATAATAATTGCCGACTACTTTATTCCTTTCCGCTATGACATTCCCACCTGTCATTACAATTCCTTTATACCTAATATTTCCGTAACCACCAACGTGTCGACAGTTAGCCCCGGTATAAACAATCTGGCAAAATTCATCACCAATATTCAGGTTCGCATTGTCGATATTTATTGTCCCATCAAAAATGAATGGCTTCGTGCAAGTAAGAAGACGTTTGCGTTGACGATTGGTTTATTCAATCCATCAACTAAAATACCATGTAAACGAATTGCCATAACATTTCCCACTTTATTTTACTTACTCAACACAACAAGTATATTAAAATTGAACCTTGTCAACAACACAAAGGAGTCCCAATGAAACTCGCTCTAATTATGCTGCCATTATGTCTGTCCCTCACTGCATGTGGTAATGGTTTAAATACCGGTAAACCAAATTCCGGTGTCATTCCAAAACCTTTGGATCGAGATGGTAACGGTTCTTTAATTTATGATACCGAAAACCTTCCAATGACGGGGCAGTGGTGTCACGAGATTGATCACGAATACCGACGAATCGGTAGCCCTTCTAACTGTGTTATAGACTACTAAATATTAACCCCTCAAAAGAGGGGTTAATATTTTAACCTGTGAATGAACCAGATCCGTGTGATACTATGACAGTAGGCGAATAAATGGACGCGCCCCTGTTATTTTGAGCGGACACTTTAATACGTACTGTTACGTTTGGACCTGTTACAACAGCAGAATGCATAATAAGTCTCTCCACGTCTTGCACAGATGAACCACTCTCATTGCCGTTAATATTGATTAGTCCTGCACCATTACCTTTAACGTTTGCTATAACACAGACGTGTCTTGCGTGCCCAGAACTGGATGAATCCGTATAAGTTATTACCTTTTCTAAAAGGCCGTCACTAGACCGACTAACGTCAGTTCCGGTGTGCATATTTGCAATGTCCCCGATAAAACTTTTGGCTTCCACAGTCCCTTTGAATTTACCGCTTGTTGCTTGTATCTCACCAGTAAATCTACCGCCACTAGCATATACTACACCTCTGACGGTCACATTGTTGAATTCAGCATCTCCAGCTTTATTCAACTTCCAACCAGCAGAACCAGCTGCATAGTTGTTGGACTGGATATAGTTGCCGATTTTTGCGTTCTCAATGGTGCCGTCCTGGATGAAGCTGGCCCGGATGAATGTCTGTCCATTCTGGATCACAAACGGCAAAGCCACGCTATTTCCGGCTGCCGTGGTGACGGCGAAGCGATCAGCCAGGAAGATAACCTGCGACTGCATGCCGGATGGCGTATTCTCCACGCCGATACCCATCCCCGCGGCGTAATACTGACCGTTGCTGGAAACGCCAACCTTGATGTTGTACATCGCGCTGAGGTCGCCATTAACGTTTGCTATCGCCTGAGCGTTAGTGGTGATGGCGGAGGTATGCCCGTTCACGGTCGCCGTAATGCCGTTTATCTGCGTGGCCGTAGCCTGCTGATAGTCGGAGAACGTCTGATTCAGGCTGTTTATGGATGCCTTGTTGCCGTTGACATCCGTCTGCAGGCTCAGCAGAGAACGCGCCGTTGCCTCCTTCTCGTTAACGATTACCTCATCAATACGATCCAGCTGCGCACTGTTCCCTGCGACCGAAGCTGACAACGATTTACGCGTAGCCACTTGTGCCAGCCCGTTCTGGATAATTGCGATAGCAGAGTTCTTCACCCCGCCCGTCATGCCGTCCATAGACACGCTGATGCTGTCGATTCGCTGGCCCAGTGCGGTATCAGCAGTCGCAACAGTCTGCTCAAGATCTGAGAGAGAAGACGACACATCACCGACCGTGCTAGAAAGCTCATTAACGCTGGTCTGAACCTGCCCGATGTCCTGCGCGTTTTTTGCGATTTCCTGCGCCTGGAGTTCAAGTTCATCGTTGGCCTGTTTGATGTCGTCAGCCATGCCAGCAATTTTTTCATTGCTGTCCACAGCGTTCTCGATCAGGTCTTTGAACGTCTCAGACCCTTTGATGTCTTCAAGGATCACATCTGTGATGTCAGAAACATCGATACTGGCCTGCCCACGAACCCAGCTGGTATAACCTGACTCGTTACCGCTGCGGTCAACCAGCTGCGCGCGGTACCAGAAAATCTGCCCCGCTTTAAGGCCCATCTGCTGATATTTACGCTGTGGGTATGGCACATCAGCCAGCAACATCGCATCGTCCTCAGTACCGGTCAGGCTGTACTGAATTTCCGTCTTCAGTGTATCGTCCGTATTGGCCGGGAACCCCCAGTTCAGCTCGATACCGAACACCACGTTTTCAGACGCGATGAAACCCACCGGCTTCGGCGGATTCCCGTCCTTGCCCGTCAGTGTTTTCTCTTCTGAATATCCCCATCCGGACGAAATTTCAGCGGCATTGATGGCACGCACGCGCACCAAGTATCGTCCCGCATAAATACCCGGAACATCGAACGATGTGGTGGAGCTGCGCGGCACATTGACCCAGTTCCCGTCATTGCGGCGCCACTGTGCTTCATAGGCGATGGCGTTCTTCGCCTGGTCCCAGCTGACGCGCATGGTCTGAACGTTCACATTCTGCTGAACCACAGAGAATGAATTGATGACGATGTTGGCTGGCGGGGACTGATTACCTGGTGGAATAATACTTATTGGCCGCTGGTCGATAATGGCACCGGTATCGATACGCGCATATTTATCCGGATCGTGCAAAGCGCCAGCAATCGAATACGTTCCGTCATTATTATCCGTAACGCTGATAACGCGATATTGCTGCGCGTAAAGCTCTTCAGACTCGACAATCCACACCGATTCCACTGCAGGTGTTTCGCTGTATGCCGTTGTCACAGTGACGGCCCGCCCGTTTACGCTCTGTATCGTCCTGCTCTGCGATGCGCCGGACGGAAGGTTAACCATCAGACGGCTTCCGGGAGCGGCTGCCGAATCACGATCAAGCGTGATAACGCGACCGTTAACCGCGCTGATGCGCCCTCCCATCACTTTTCCGGAAAGCAGCTCATCGGCAACCGCGATGATATAACCAGGCTGTGGGATCTTACCGTCAAGACCAACATCGAACGACACGATGCGATCCTTGTTATTGGTCAGGATACCCCAACGTCCTTTGCGGTTTGCCTCTGACTGCCGGGTACAACCAATGGCTGTCATTTCGAGCTGATTTGTGCCAAAGCGAGCAACGAGATCCTGCTCAAATACAGGCTCCATCGCATCCGCGTAGGCATTACCCGGATCGGACCAGGAAACCAGTGCCGTGGTATAGCGGGTTTTGGTGGTGCTGCCCGAATAGGTAAAGCGCCCATTAACCACGTTTGCACGCGTGTAGCTGTAATCCACATCGCGGGGCATATCCGCCAGCGCAACGATTTGATCGCCACCCCAGTACGTCATGCCCCGGAATATCGCCGCAAAATCACGTAACACGGTATAGGCGTCATTCCTCTCCTGCACGTACACGTTACAGGTATAGCGAGGCTCAGTGCCGCTACCGCCTTTACCATCAGGAACCGGCTGATCGCAATATTGCGCGACCTGATAAAGCGTCCATTTATCAATATTGGCCGCCGTCAGGCGATTGCCCAGCCCAAAGCGGTCGCTCACCACCAGATCGTAAAAAATCCAGGCTGGATTATCCGTCCACGCCCACTTAAACGCCCCTGTCCATGTGCCGCTGTAGGTGCGGGTCTCCGGGTCATACGTATCCGGAACGCGGATTACACGCCCTCGCGGTTCGCAGGATATTTGCGGGATAGAGCCGTTAAACTGGCTTGAGTCGAATTCGATGTACAGCAGCGCGGTATTTGGATAACGCAGTTTGGCGTCAATAACCTCTGTGTAGCTCTGCAGCGTCATCGTGTCGCCAATTTTCGCGCTGTTGGCATCCGCCGTAAGCTTACGCAGGCGCACCGTCCATGTACTGCCTGCCTGTGGTAAATCGATACGATGGCTGCGTTCGTAGCCGGAAGTTGTCTTGCCGGTTACGCTGGTATTAAGTACCGTCTGCCAGGTGCCGCCATCGGTCTGCAGATCAATAGCGTAGTTAATTGAATAGCCAACCAGATCGCCATCATCCTCCTGTTTAAAAAGCGATGGCCACTTGAGGCGCAGGCGAACGGCTGACAGTTGCGTGTTGGTAAAGGTATGTGTCCAGCCGGTGGTGCTTGACACTTCGGTGCCCACGCTGATTTCATTTTCTGTGCCGGGGATACCCTGAATATATTTTTGTGCCTGAGTCCCCGGACGAAATTCCCACGCCACGCCACTGAAGTTTTGCGATCCGTCTGCATTCTCCAGTGGCGTGCCATCGAGATAGATATCCTTCGCCGTCAACTGCCCTGCAAATTCGCCCTCTCCCAGTGCAACAAGAATTTTGGCTTTCGCTACGGACTGGAGATCGTCTGGTTGTTCAGTCGGGGTGCGTGAACTGGAGCTGCCGCCCTTGCGGCCTCTAATCGGAGTAGATGTAGCCATATTGCGCCCATAAAAAAGGCCACCCTGAGGTGGCCTGAAAGGAGGTTTTTATTTATTGCTGGTCTTCGACATAAATCCCGGCAGAAATAATCGCACCGCCGATTTGCCGACGACCATAAAGAAGCGGTACCGGATAGCCCTGCGCGGCGGTGTTGGTGACTCCACCGAACGCGTATGAGGCGCGGTTATCTGAACTCTGTTTGCTGGCCAGCCCCGCTGGTTGAGGGGAAAGCATCTGAACAACCCCGCCAATCATCATTGCGGCACCGAATTTGTATAATAATGGTGATGCCGCAGCCCAGGGTGTGAAATTAAGCACCGCCCCAACGGCAACCAGAACTGCACCAAGTATTGTCTGGAGTAATCCGGCCTTTTTGCTCCCGATAATCACCGGGACAATGCGAATGACATCGCCGGTGACCGGGTAACCCAGGTCATCAACACCAATATTCTTTTTCCCTTTGAATACTGAATAAGTGAGACCACGGCGTTGGCTGGAAATCATAAACTGCTCAAAGCCCGGTATAGTCTTTGCCAGCGCAACACTCGCTTCGTTCACGCGGGAAATCAGGCGATGGTGAACTTTACCGAATGTTTTCCCGAGCACGCCGCCAAGCTCAATGCGGGTCATTACTTCCTGCATGTTTCACCTGCCATTACATCTTTATAGCGAACGATCTTCATTGTGCGCTCCTGCCAGTATCCGCCATAAGGAACACGTTGACTCAGATGCCCGTAAAGATGGTGCAGCAGCATGTTACCCTCCAGTAAAATCCCGGCATGATTCCACTTATCGGCCTGCACCTGCATGATGACGAGGTCCCCTTCCTGAGGCGGACCATCAAACTCCCTGAATCCGCACTCGTACCAGCACTCCTGATAGAAATTGTCCGGGTAGTCGTTTTCCCACCAGGGATAATCCACCCGGTAATCGTGGAGCTCGATACAGTGGGTCTGCCGGAAATAGCTCATTACCAGACCCCAGCAATCGAAGTGGCCAAGCACGAACGGACGCTCCAGCAATGGCAGCTCCCCGCGTGGCTGAATGGTACGTAAATCCCCCTCTGGCCAGCTCACAATATGCCAGGGCAGCAGCGTTGCATCACACTGCGCCTTATCCAGCTCGCTGGCCTGCGTCGTCGCATCAGGATGGCTGTGAACAATGGCCACCACCGTCCCCCAGTCTTCTGCCGCTGCGTAATCTTCGGGGGACAGGTGAAAATGTTCAGTCGGCTCTGCTGCGAGATTACGACAGGGAAAATAGCGCTCAACCCGGCTTTTCTGTGCCACCACGCCGCAGCACTCTCGCGGATATTCCGCTGCAGCGTGTGCCATGATGGCATCAATGGTTTTCTGGCGCATATCAGCTCCTGATAAGAGATGTACCGGGGAAACCGCCAAACGGCAGCTCGTTGCTGTCTCCGTGCCGGAGCTTGCAGGCCGTCAGCGTGCCGTTGCAGACATCCAGCGATGGATCGTCAACCGGATTATTGTTTTTGTCGAAATAGCGCGTTCCGGCATAGTCGCAGCCGTCGCCGGTCCGGTACTTGTTCCGGATGCACCAGCTGCATAACGAATGCAGCTGCCGCGTGGGTATCATCTGGCCCTGTAAATCCATCGGACTGGAAAGCGTAAATTCAACAGATTCATCCGTCTCGGTGCTTCTGGCATCGATATAAAAGACCTTCAGCTTTTCCTGTGACGGGTCTGCAGTGGGATTGCCCTGCGGAAAATTTCTGGCGTCCAGATACTGTGCCAGCGTGTCGTGGATACTCACTTTCGCCTGCAGCAGATCGTCATACGCCAGACAGAGCGCTGAGATCGAGCTGTCCAGGTTCGCCACACTCAGTTTTGGCTGTGGACTGGTACCGTCCGTAGTCGCTTCAATACCCTCAACCTGACACGGCCAGGCTTTATACTCCTCCCCCTGCCACCAGATGGACTTCGCCGGAAGTTTATTCTCATCCCCGCCTGCAGCCTCAATCTCTTCCGGGGTATGCGCGATATTATGTGCGTGGAAGCGGAGTACATCTGACATACCGAACGCTGTGCCATCGACAGAAAAAAGCCGGACTTCATTGCCCGGCTCGAGTTTTTGATAATCAGCATTAAGACTCATGGTGCAAATGCCTGTTCAAACGTTGCGGTTACGGTTATCACTTTTACGTTTTTAACCACCTTTTTGAGCGTGTCAGCCTCGACACGCCACAGCGCGGTATCGCCGAAAGGCGGAGTGAAAATAAACGACTTCACTTTATGCCGCCGAAGGAAGGCATGAATTTCATTCGCTGTAGTCGGATCCCCTGAGAAGGAAAATTCATAGGTGCGAATTTCATCATTCAGACCTGAGCCGCTCACCTGTGCGTAACCGTCGCCGAACTGGACCTTCCTGACGGTGTCTTTGCTTCCCTCTGTGGGCTGGCTGGAGACCTTAATACCCCAGGAGAATGTTTCTATCGTCATAACTGTTACCTGCGATTGTTCGCATTCCAGATAAGCCCACCGGGCTGGATTGCCCTGGCGATACCATCGTTGACAGATTTGTTAATCACCTGCTGATACGCCTTACCCAGCCTGTCTCCGTCATTTTGCTGCTGTGCGCCACCGGAGGCATTCTCGACGGTCACAGGCGCGTACACGCTCACCCCGAAAGGTGCTGCAGCCGGGCCTGTACCACCGCCCCCGACATACCCACCCGTGGCATACCCTTTCATCATCCGGTAAAGATTGCCGACGCCGATCCGGCTGGTAGCCTCTTTGGTGAAAACAAATTCACCACGGTGAACGACACCTGCAGGTTCATATTTCCCGCCTGAACCGGTATAACCGCCACCTGCAAATCCCAGCGCGGTTGTCGCTGAATCCACCAGGCCTACCATCGCCTGTTTCAGCAGGATCTGTGTCAGCATGGAGAGCGTGGAGCGGGTGAAGTCAGCCCAGTCAGCCTTTCCGCGCGTCAGCATGTCAGCCATATTTTGCCCGATGCCATCAAACGCACTGGTGGCAGCCGACTTCATCTGGCCATAAGCATCTGAAGCAGAATCAACATAATCTGCCCATGCGGATTTGGCTCCGGACTGCCAGTCGTCCCGCAGCTTATCCTGCTCGGCGTAATACGCCTGCAGCGCCTGCAGCTCATTCTGATAACCAGCATCGTTCTCCGAACCACCACCATTTTTCCAGCCCTGAAGAAGCTGGGCCTCTTCATTGCGACGTTGTGCTGCACGACTGCTCATACCAGCACTTTCCGCAAGGGCTCGGGTTTTCTCGCCGATCTGCGTGACGTATTTTTGGGACGTATCCTGCAGGCGATTAAGCCGCTCCTGCGCCACTATCTGATCGCCGAGCTTCGCATTCAGCTCCGCACGGGAAAGCACCTCACTTTTACTGGCCAGCAGGGATTTTTCCTCAGCAGAAAGCGTTCGGGTCTTCGCGGCCTCTTCCAGAACCGTAAAGCGGGACTGCTGACGCCACAGCTCCTGACGCTGCTGGCTGATGGTGTCATTGATGCTCTTATGCTCCTGCAGGGTGCGCAGCTGTGTCTGTAGCTCCAGCGTCTGGGCACTGGCCGTATCGGTGGCACGGGCACCTGCGGGGGTTCTGATTGCCGGGGTCTTCTTCGGCTTTTTAAGGGTGTCTTCGTACTCTTTTTTCGCGGCAGCCAGGTTGATGTTGTAGTCAGCCTGGAGGATCCGCCCCTCTTTCAGCGCCTTGTTGAGCTCGCTCTGCCTGGCCGTGTATTTCTCCAGTGCCGTCTGCGTTTTGGCATAGTTTGCCTGTGCCTGCGCAGCATACTTCTGGCGATCCGATTCCGCAGCCGCTTCGCGCGATGCATTCTCTTCGCTCGCCCTGGCAATTCCCGCCTGCTGCTGCGCCATATCCAGCGCAAGCCTGGCCGTTTCGCGGTCATTCCAGAATCGGGCGCGAGCCTCATCATTGACATATCGGTCACCTTTACGCAGATTCCAGATTTCATCAGCCTTTTTAAACGCGGCCTGGGCTTTTGCCACCATCTCCTGGGCGGTGTCAGGTCTGCCAATATCAAGTGCAGCATCCCACATCGACTTGAAGGCACGCTTCAGGGAATCCGCTGAAGACTCAATCGTCCCCATATTGTCGCGGATGGCCTTGGTCTGATCGTTGAATCCGGCAGTAGCAGCCTGATTAGCCGCCTGCAGTGCGCCAGCCTCATCACCGGCACGCTGCAGCTGTGCCACATGGGCAATCTGTTCGGCCGTAACGTTGTGGAACTGCTGAGCCATCGCGATCAGGCCTGATGTAGGGTCAGTAGTGAGCTTGCCGTATGCGGCTGCGACTTTTTCCACCGGCACGCCGGAGGCATCAGTAAATCGCGCCACCGCCTGGCTCATTTCATCAAAGCGCGAACTCGCGCCCACCCCCGCGTTGATAAGCTCGCTCAGGGCTTCGCTGGTCTGATTGAACGTCAGCCCCGCTGCCTGGCCGTTTCGTGCCAGCGCCAACATACGATCGGCAGTCAATCCGGCCGTGTTCCCCGACAGTACCAGCGTTTTGTTGAAGTCAGATAGTGTGGATGAGCCCTGGTACCAGGCATAGAACAGCGCACCTGTTGCGGCGGACAGCGCACCGATGCCGACCATCAACGGTGAGATCGTACCCAGTAAGGCCCGGAATGTTGGTATTATCCCGCCAAAGGAGTCCTTAACCTGACCGCCCTGCTGAAGCAGAATCAGCCATGGGTTCTGCCCGCCCGCTAGCTGCGTAGCTATATCGGTAAACTGCGCCGGAAGCATACGCATTGCTGCGTTATACTGGCCTATTGAAATACCCGCCTTGCGCGCGGCGTTCTCCTGGCGGCTAAAGGACTGCTGGATCCGTAGCGCTTCGTCGTTCGCCGCGCTGCCAGTCTGCTTTAATTCTTTTTTGACGTAGTTAAGCTGCTCGTTAAATTTCGTCGAGTTAACGTCAAGGTTAACGACCAGATCACCCACTGCCGTCTGGGCCATAGCGCACGCCTCCTGAAATACCTGCAGCCTTCGCCATCAGCGTATCGTCATCCGGCTCATCAACGTCGATGCTTTCCGATACAGGGGAAAGGATGCTGAAACTGTCCGGTGTTAATTCCGGATCAGCAAAAAACAGGGTTGAGATGGTGTAGAGCAAACCGGAGAAATGAGCATCCAGCTGCGCATCATGAAAGTAATTGTCCTGGTAGAAGATTTTCCAGTCGCCGTATTCCGTTGAGGACATGCCAGCAAGCATGGCACGCCAGTCCGGGCGACCGAACTCACGCGCCAGTTTCATGGCAAACTTCAGCTCACTGGCGAGGGCTTTTCCGCAGTAACAGGTTCAGCGGGTTCATTACGTTCTTCACCGGGCTCAGCCTGGTCATCAGTGACCGGCGCAATCATCCCGGACAGGAGTTTCACCTTATATTCGGCTTCGGCAACAAGTTCGGTCGGCCATGTCTGCATGACCTCATCCTGAATCTGCTCCACTTCCGCCGCCGCGTTTTCTCCCTGCGATCCTTTAAGCGCGTGGCCATGCCAGAGTGACATTGCCACCAGATATGCTCCACTCTTCACGGTAAGGGTAATGGCAGCCTGAAAATCACCAGCTTCAACCGCCTCAAGTTGTTTCAGGTATTCGAGGTATTCAATACGCTGCAGCGCCGACAGCTGGAACAATGTGACGCTGCTGCCGTTACTTTCAAGCAGCTCGCTCTTTAGAAACATAATTACTCCGGGGGAACGGGGCTTTCGCCCCGGTTATCAGGAAACAGTGACTTTGCAGATCGCCACAAAGTTACCGTCATTGCTCATTACGATGATCTCGACGGTGCCTGCCGCCACGCCGGTAACAGTCAGGGTATTGCCGCTGACGGTGACCGTTGCTTTTGACGGATCAGAACTGGCTACGCGGAAAGACTTATCTGAAGCACTTGCTGGCAGGACAGAAACAACCAGTTGCGTCGTGGCCGCGACAGCCACAGCCGCCGTGGATTTATCCAGGCTGATCCCCGTAACGGCAATCGGCGCGGTACCACTGTCTTCGGCCAGCGATGGTTTGCCATTGTTGGTGATTTTTGCCGTGCGGGTCATGACCTCTTTAGACGAGATGGTCTTGCCGAGACTGCTCACCCAGCCCTTAAAGACATCGACAACACCATTCGGATATTTGATTTTATACCCCTTCACGGTGCCTTCATCGAACCAGTTCACCAGGTCCTGCTGACCGGAATCCTCCGGCATCCATGCGAGCGTCAGGTTTGTTTCACCGGCTGATTTCTGCCCCTGCATCGTTGATGTCCAGTCGGCATTCTCATCATCGATGTAGGTGTCATCTTCCGATTCAGCTGTCAGTTCTCCGGGCTGCAGGTCTTTAATCTTTGCCAGGCGCAGCCAGTCAACGTCTGAAAGCGGATTGGCGTATGGATCACCAGTTCCGGTGTAAACCCAGAGGGTGGTACCAGCACCTTTTGTTGGTGCCAGCGGGTTTGGTGTGGCCATAGGGTCCTCACATGTCGTAAGTAATGGAATATTTCAGGTCGGCAGAACTCCACAGCGCCATATCGTCATCGCGCTGGTAGTCATAGCCCTGCTGAACCATTGTGGTGATAAGAGATTCAAGCCCCGGAACCTCTGCGAGAACCGGATACACTCTCGTCTCCATCCAGTCATCCAGATCAGAATCAGGTACCTGAGCCTCAAGAAAGACTTCGATATGCAGAATGGCCTGCCAGCTATCGGCGTCCAGTTCTTCCCCTGTGTATTCCGCATCTGTCAGGTAGACGGCAACAGCGGGAAAATCACCCTCTTCGAGCACTGCAGGTCTGCCGTCAAAATAAATGACATCAGTACCAATCGCGCTTTCCAGCGCGTCAATAATCACCTTGCGAATATCGCTGTGTTTCATCGTGTCAGAATTAACCTGAGTTGGTTGGTAAGGGATGCCTGGAGCTCTTTGGGCATATCTGACTCCATGAGCTTCGGCAGTTCTTCTTTAAATGCCGTAGTTAATGGAGCTGCCAGCGGGATGCTGACCACTTCAATGGGGTAACGAGGTTTTGAAGTCCGCCTCATGACATGCCAGCGACCATTTTTAAGTTGCTGGATAAAGCCGCCCGGAAAACGAAATGGCCCTATGCGCAGAACGCTGTTGGCCCCTTTCTTGTCCCGTTTTCTGCGGGAAAGTCGCACGCTTGCGGTACCGAGTTTAATGGCCGGTAAATTTCCCCGGTTTACCCGGATAAGTGCACGAGGTCTATTGACCGTCGCACGCTTCACCCTGGCGCGTTGCTTTACCAGTTTTCGCGGTACGCGCGTATCTTTTGATACGACTGCCACGCTGCGGCTGACGGCCCGGTTTGCCACGCGGTTAACGGCCTGCGCCGATGCCCGCGGAACAGCCGTTTTGCTGATGCTGTTAAGGTTTTCTATGGCCTGTTCAAGGCCTTTTATGGACATATGCGCTCCTTAACGGCGACGCGAAGATGCAGGTGGAGAGCCGTTACCCAGACAGATATGACAGGAGCCACAGTCATCCGGACCAATACGTTCAACCCAGAATTGCCGACCGTTAATCGTCAGCGTGTCCATACGCTGCAGCTGCCTGACAGTGGCGGTTTCCACAAACAGGGTCGGGCTGGTTCCTTCAACACGAATCCCGGCACCGGCATATCCGATATTTTCTGGATCATCGAATACACCGACCAGGGTGGCACCTGACAAAGCGCCTGACATCACCTTTGCCTCTGTGCCCATCACACCACGGATAGCGCTATCAGCTCGCGACATGGCCTCGTCAAAGAGATTATCGAAATCAGCCATGTGGCCCCCTTCAGACTTCGAAAGCCAGCCCCTTTGCGATCAAGTCGTCGGCATCCTGTTCAGATACGCGGATAATCACACCAGGCTCTACGATAGATACCGGCTCGTTACGCGTGGCATGCAGAGCGTCAATATGCAGGGTGGCCAGCGTTTCTACTGATACCAGGTCACCCGTTGTGGCCGATTCCGTTTTTACTTTTGCCACGTTAGCAACATTGTTGTCGGTGCTGTCGGTGCTGTCGGAAGCATTCTGCACGCCGTTTTCACCGTAAACTGACCCGGCATTGCCATCCAGTTCCTCTTCAAGCTCAGCAATACGCATCGTCAGTTCCTGAATGGTGCCGCTGGTACTGACCTCGCGGTTAAGCTGGGTCCCAAGTTCATTCAGGCGGGCGACCAGCTTTTCTTTTTCTGTCATGGGAAATACTCCAGAAAGGTGGCCCGACAGGGCCACTGGGGGAAGTTATGCCAGTTTGACGGAGACGAATGCGTCAGGGTCTGGCAGCAGCATCAGCGGAGCTGACTGAATCATGGTGAATTCGCGCGCCGGATCCCCCGACTGCACCCAGTTTTTCGGGTAGCGTGTCGAGGCATTGATACCTTCGCGCTGGGCATCAGCATCAAGAATGCAGCCATAGGTACGCAGGCCACGAGCCTGGGTATTCCCCAGCACCATTGTCAGGTCCGGCAGATAATTCTTTTTGACGTCGTTTTCGACGTACTGGCCGGAGTACACCACGATGGCCACATCGCCAAACATCCCCTTGTATGAAACAGCCATACCCAGGTCTTTCACGGCAGTTTCCAGCTCAGAGTTAGAACCACGACGCGTATCCAGCTTCTTCTCAACAGCCTTGAAGGAACGGAACAGCGCCCAGCCTTTCGGATCGAACACAATGATGTTGACCACACCGCTGGCGTTGAGCGCGTAGGCTTCAATGTCATCGGTCGGGTCATACGTTTCTTTGTCGCGGGTTGACCATGCAGCCGCACCGGCCTGGACAATGTTGTTACCAGCGCTGCGGCCCATATCGACTTCAACAGGCTCGAACGCTTCCCCGGTCATGGTGTATTTACCGCTGAGCACCGCCGAAACAGCCTGTTTCTCTTCGACCTGAGCAATCGCCAGCTCTTCATCCTTCATGTTCTGAAGGATAATGCGGCGACGGCGATAGACCGGGTCAGCGAGATTCTGCGGATCCTCATCCGGCAGGCGGCGGAGAGTCATCAGTGGGTTAACTTCGTGTTTCGGCTTCACATAACCCGGCGTGAATTCAGACGTGCTGCCGCCACGGGAGCGGATCACTTTGCCGGAGACAATCGGCGAGACGTAAAGCGCCATATTGACCAGGCCAGGAATTTGCGACAGGTAAACCTTCTCTGTACTGAAGGGATAGGTTTCGCGGAAAAAGATACGCAGGAAAAGCGGATCGAATTTGAATTTCTTCTCATTGACCGCCAGCAGTTGGGCAGTGGTGTAAACGCCCGGTAGATCCGGAATCGAACTACGCTTTCGGCGAAGGCGGAGCGGGCACCTATTCCGACGGCAAGCTCTTCACGCGCTCGAAAAAACGCGGCGACTACCGCAAGGCGCTCGAAGTTTTCCGCTTCCACGGCGCCGACGAGTCGATCCTGTACGACGCGCACCCGCACATCGGCACCGACCGGCTGCCGCGCATCATCGCCGCGATGCGACAGACGATCGTCGACGCCGGCGGACAGGTGCTGTTCGGGGCGAAAATAACCGACGTCCGAATCCGGAACGGAAAAATCGCCGGGGTCTGCCTCGGCGACACGACGGTCGAAGGGGCCGCCGTAATTCTCGCGACCGGACACTCGGCGCGCGACATCTACGAAATCCTGCACCGCCGGGGAGTACGGATCGAAGCCAAACCGTTCGCGATGGGCGTCCGGGCCGAACATCCGCAACAACTGATCGACCGCGCGCAATACCACCTGCCCGAACGCGGCGAATACCTGCCCGCCGCCTCGTACTCGTTGGTCAGCCAGGTCGGCGGACGGGGCGTCTACTCGTTCTGCATGTGTCCGGGAGGTTTTATCGTGCCGGCCATGACGCGCGCCGGAGAGTCGGTCGTCAACGGCATGTCGCCGTCGGGCCGCAACTCGGTATTCGCCAATTCGGGCATCGTCACCGAAATCCGCCTTTCCGACTTCGAACACCTGCGGGCCGAACACGGGGAACTGGCCGGGCTGCGTTTCCAGCAGCAATTCGAAGAGCTGGCCTACCGGCAGATCGGCGACCGGCAGATCGCCCCGGCGCAACGGCTGGCCGACTTCGTAGCCGGAAAAGCGTCCGGATCGCTGCCGCGCTGCTCCTACGTGCCGGGCATCGCCGCGACGCGAATGGAACAGTGGATGCCCGGCACGATTTCCGACGCGCTGCGGGGCGGCCTTGCCTTCTCGGCGGCCGACCGCTATCAGGCCCTCATCTATCCGGAGTTCGCCTGCGCCGCGGACTACCTGCCCGCCGAGGCGCTGGTGTTCTTCTGCGACCACGGCAACCTCCGCCGCAGCGCGCAGCGCGCGCAGGAGGAGCTGGGCATGATGCTCGACAGCCTGCTGCAGTCCGGCCTGCTGTGCGGCGAGCTGTGCGACTTTTCCGCAGACTGGGAGCAGCTGTGCGGCCGCGTGGCCGGGCACGGCGCGGCGTTCTTCGACTCGTTCCTCGCCGCGAGCTACCCGCAGAGCCTGCGGCTCTGGCAGTAAATAAAATGAGTTCTTTGAAAAGTTTGTC